>Ga0208392_1000195_pt1 | contig 15912 bp, 15 predicted proteins | sample LakWasMeta3_LOW4_2_FD_183855 | JGI IMG/M metagenome (GOLD analysis project Ga0208392, IMG submission 183855) | Freshwater sediment methanotrophic microbial communities from Lake Washington under simulated oxygen tension - Sediment Metagenome... | ecosystem: Environmental > Aquatic > Freshwater >... | reverse complement strand
ATTATGTGAAAAATGCGCGCAGCAGCCTGGGGCACTCGCATGTTATGCCGCCCGAGCAGCGCAATGAAGCGGGTGTAAGGGCTGTGCTGCACCGCCTGCTGCAAAAGGCCTGCATGCGTATGCGCAGCTATGATCTGCTGGCTTCAAGAATCAGCGTTAAAGTCAAATTCAGGGATATGCCAAGCTGGAGCATGGAGAGCGCGATTTCACCGACAGATAACACGTTGCAGCTCATTAGTGCGCTTGAACAGTTCCTGCAGCATTACCCTAATACCCGGCACGAGCCTTATGCTGTCGGTGTTTCGTTTTCCGGTTTAGTCACGGCTGAAGAAGCCGCCCGCGACCTGTTTCAGATTACGCCGCTGGAGAATGTGAAAAAACTCAACAAGGCAATCGATACCCTTAACCTCAAGTTCGGCAAAAACACGATTTATTTTGGCGGCGCACATGAAGCGCTAAAAGATGCCCCGATGCGCATTGCATTCAACCACATCCCCGATCTGGCTGTGGAAGGCGATGATGACGCTTCATGAAAATCATTAGTTACAAAACATTAACAATTCTCCTGTAGGCCAATTTTGATTTAATCCCGTTGAGTGAGCATCTGCTGTTTGATTGCTGGACAGGCAGGTGCGAAGCGGGCATTAGAGGCCGATGTTTTCCGCCGCAAAATCAGACGTAATAAATGGCTCGATAAAAACGAGTAACAAAGGAGATATTAAATGTGTAATTACAAGTTGAACGTTGCAAATGGTTTACGAGTGACAATGCTAGCCCCTGTTTTGGCAGCGGCTGTATTTGCAACGCCAGCAATGGCGGATGACCAGTATCGGGATACCGCCCGTGTTCTTTCCGTAACACCGCAAACCGAACGTGTGAATATGCCGCGTGAAGAATGCCGCACAGAATACCAGCAGCAAAGATACAGCAACGGCGGCGACTCAGTTGCCGGAGCGGTCATCGGCGGTATTGCCGGCGGCTTGCTTGGCAGCACCATTGGCCGCGGCAATGGCCGTGTAGCGGCTGCAGCCGTAGGTGCCGGTGTAGGTGCAATTGCCGGTAATAATATCGGCAATAACAGAAACAGTTATAGCCGCAGCGTGCCGGTTGAAAGCTGCTACCAGGTAGATAACTGGCAAACAGTGAATTCCGGTTACCTGGTTACTTATGAATATAACGGCAGAACCTACAATACTGTTACCAATTCGCATCCGGGCAACTATATTGATGTGAATGTATCAGTGGCACCGCGCAGCCGTGTGATTTCAGAAATCAGCTATGTTGAGCCAGGCTATAACGACAACCCACGCTGGAACAATGGCCGTGGCTATGATGGCCGCGGCTATGGCAAGCGCCGTGACTGGGATGACAGGAACGACCGGGATGATAGGTCTTATCGCGGAGAACGCCGTTACTTTTAAAATGCAGTGCTGTATTTAATCAATCAGTCATTTTTTGATAGATGGCAAACCCGGCAGAGATGAAACCCCGCCGGGTTTTTTATTGCTTTTTTTGCTGTATTTGTCGCGTCGCAAGCTGCTTGCAAGTAAAATTGATACCACTCTATATTTTGTAATACTCCCCCTGTGAAACTCACCATAGATTGCACATTAAACAGCCAGTTAGCAGCAATGCCAATAAACAGTGCATTGGCGCGCCTGTTATCTAAAGCCGATGTCATGCTGCATGATTTGCCGCTGGAAGCATTTATTTGCGAGCAGCATGGCTTGAAAGCCGGGCCGGATTATCCGCTGGCGTCAGTTGCAGCCAGTGCGGATGGCCTGCAAGTGGGCGACGCATACTGGCTGCGGGCTGACCCTGCGCATCTGGTTCTGCAGCGAGACAGCTTCAGCCTGGGTGAGCCATTTCCGCTGCAGGTGGATGAGCCGCAGGCACAGACTGTAATTGCAGGCTTGAACCGGCATTTCAGCAGCGATGGCCTGGTTTTTTCAATTGGCAATTCCGGGGCATGGTACCTGCGGTTGAATCAGCCGCCTTTGGTTCATACGGCATTGCCTGCCATGGCAATGGGCCGGAATGTTTACCAGTTTATGCCGCAGGGCGAGACTGCCGCCACATGGGTTTCTTACCTGAACGAGATACAGATGCTGCTGCATGACCACCCGGTTAATATCGCACGGGAAGCCGCAGGAGATGCCGCCATTAACAGCATCTGGCTTTCCGGCGGCGGTGTTATGCCGTTAATAGCATCAGCCCCTAATAAGGCGCAGCTGTGGGTTTGCAATGAGCCATTTTATACCGGCCTGGCAAATCTGGCAGGTATCCGGGTTCAGGCGTTGCATGCAGTCGCTGATGTCATTAAGGCTGCGGGTGATGTGGCCAGCGTGCGTATGCAGCTGGCTGCGCAGCAGGATATGGATGTTGGCTTTACACTATTATGGAACGCACTCAAAACCAGGGCTGTTGAACAGCTGACACTCAATCTTGGCTATTATGATAAAACGCTGGCGGCGGTTATCCGCCCGATAGATACTTATAAATTCTGGCGCAAAGTAAAGCCAGTGACCGGTTACCTGACATGACACTCATCAGACAACGTTCCGTTTCAGAAGATGCCGCACAAAGCTTGCAGGCGGCAGGCTTTACGCCGCTGATGGCGCGCTTGTTCGCTGCCCGCGGGGTGCAGGCTGCATCGCAGATTGCTGCAAATTTAGCCAATCTCCTGCCGCCCCATAGCCTGACCAATAATCAGGCTATGGCCAAGCTGCTGGCCGATGCGATTCAGGCAAAAAGAAAGCTGCTGGTGGTCGGCGATTATGATGCAGACGGTGCGACCGCTACCGCAGTTGCCGTTAAAGGCCTGCGTGCATTCGGTGCGGATGTGGATTTTCTGGTACCTAACCGTTTTGAATACGGTTACGGCCTGACTCCGGAAATCGTCGCGCTGGCAGCGCAGCAGAAACCAGATGTGATTATTACGGTAGATAACGGCATTGCCAGTGTGGATGGCGTGGCTGCAGCTAATGCTCTCGGCATACAGGTGCTGATTACAGACCATCACCTGCCGGGTATGGAAACGCCGCAGGCTGCCTGCATCATCAACCCTAATCAGCATGGCTGCACATTTGCCAGTAAAAACCTGGCGGGCGTGGGGGTGATGTTTTACGGCCTGCTGGCATTGCGTGCCGAGTTCCGCGAACGCGGCATGTTCGCAGTGCAGCCTGAGCCTAACCTGACAGAGCTGCTTGACCTGGTGGCACTGGGTACGGTGGCTGATCTGGTGAAGCTTGATGACAATAACCGCATTCTTGTGGAGCAGGGTTTGCGCAGAATCCGCGCCGGTGCATGCAGTCACGGCATTACCGCATTGCTGAAAATTGCCGGCCGTGAGCCGGCAAAGGCCACAGCGCAGGATCTGGGGTTTTATGTAGGGCCGCGTCTTAACGCTGCGGGTCGGCTCGATGATATGACGCTGGGCATTCAATGCCTGCTGGCAGCCTCGGAAGTTGAAGCCACCGTCATCGCGCAGCAGCTGCATAACCTCAATTTGCAGCGGCGCAGCATAGAGGCCGATATGCAGGATAGCGCCAATATCTCGCTGGATGAGGTGGCGATGGCGAGCCAGTATTCAATCAGCATATTCCAGCCGGACTGGCACCAAGGCGTAATCGGCATACTGGCTTCCCGCATCAAGGAGCGCCACCACCGGCCGGTGATTGCATTTGCAGATGCCCAACAAATTATTGATGGGCATGGTTTGATTAAAGGCTCCGGGCGCTCCATCCCGGGCCTGCATCTGCGAGATGCGCTTGATCTGCTGAGCAAACATCAGCCGAATTTGATATTGAAATTTGGCGGCCATGCCATGGCGGCCGGGCTGACTATCAGGGCTGATGATTTTGAGCTGTTCAAGCATGGTTTTGAAGCTGTAGTCAGAAGCCTGATTACCGAGGCCGAGCTTGAGTCTGTGCTAGAAGTGGATGGCAGCCTCACTCATGAGGATATGACATTCCAGACAGCGCAGGCGCTTGAGAATCAGGTGTGGGGGCAAGGCTTTGCACCGCCGCTGTTTTATGATGCGTTTGAGGTGGTCAGTCAGCGCATTCTTGCTGAAAAACATTTGAAGCTGACTTTAAAACCCTTGTCCTCAGCTGCGGCATCGGCACGCGCCGGCTTGATTGATGCAATTTATTTTAACCAGACTGATTTGCCCGCAGACCGCATTCAGGCCGCTTACCAGCTGCAGACCAACAGTTACAACGGTTCGCAGAAGGTGCAGCTGAATCTACGTTTTGTCACTGTTTAGCATGCATTAACATGGGGTGTTTATGATGAATAACGAGAAAACGGATACGCATTTTTTAGTGCCAGGCATGTTCCATCATCTGCTGACGCCGCGCGAAACCGATGCGCATAAAGGCGCAAACGGCAGTGTGGCGATTATCGGCGGTGATGAAAGTATGGTCGGCGCAGTGTTGCTGGCAGCCAGGGCGGCATTGTTAAGCGGTGCCGGGCGCGTCTATGCCTCGATGCTGAGCAAGGATGCACCGGCCGTGGATATGTGCCACCCTGAAATCATGCTGCGCAGTCCGGAAGCACTGCCGCAGCTCAGGCAGCTTGACTGTGTGGCGATTGGCCCGGGCTTGGGGCAATCCATCACAGCCATCGAGCTGCTCATTTTCTGGTTTACCCAGCCCGCATGCCAGCATATACCTATGGTGCTTGATGCCGATGCGCTTAATTTGATTGCCGCACATCCGCATCTGGCCGAGCTGGTAAAAAAACGGCATGCAGCAGCCATTATTACTCCACATGCGGGTGAGGCTGCACGCCTGCTGGCGACCGATGCTGAATCTGTTCAAAAAAACCGTATTGATAGTGCGCAGCGGCTGGCTAAAACTTTCAATGTGATTTGTGTGCTGAAAGGTGCGGGCAGCATTTGTGCGCACCCTGATGGACGTTACTTTGTGAATACTAGCGGTAACCCCGCATTGGCTTCTGGCGGTACTGGCGATGTGCTCACCGGGCTGATTGCGAGTTTTGTCGCGCAAGGGCTAGAGATGTTTGATGCGGCAAAGCTTGGGGTTTATGCACATGGAGTTGCGGCTGATAATCTTGTTCAGAAGGGTGTCGGCCCTGTCGGGCTGACGGCTTCAGAAGTGGCGCTGGAACTGCGTAATGTAATCAACCAGCTGGATAAGTGAGTGACCAGAACGTTATTTCAGACCGTTATTTGAGCTGCCAGCGCAGCCATGTGAACAGGATATTGCCGTTGCCCTCACCGCCAAAGATGTAAGTGGATTGCAATGCCAATTGTTTGTATTCAACTGATGCAAGCGGTGCTATGACAGGGATGGGCAGGTAATTGAAATCTTCGCGCAGCGTAAACCCCACTGTGTATCCGGCGCCTATCCTGAGCGCATCTCCGGGATGCCACATTTTCTGGAAACCATAGCCTGCAACCGGCTGCATATCCTTGTGTGAGTCTGAAAATACCATGACGTACAGGCTATGCCAGTCGCCGTCCTCATCAAAGCGGTATTTGCCTAAGCCCAAGCCCCACGGGTGCTCGTTATAGCTATCGATTTTTTCTGAGCTGTAATAATTTCGGTTATGCCAGGTGTTGATGGGGATGAACAGTTCATAGTCATCCGCTGCCCAAGTTTTAGATAAAGTGTCTTTGATGTTAGGCCATACACCATTGCCTGCAGCTTCGTCAGCAAAGGCAGCAGGTGTTGATGAAAGCGCAATGAGTGCAATTGCAGAATAAAATAGTTTCATCATGCTATTTTACTCCTGTTGGTTGAGGGGGATGCAAATTAAACGGTTTTTTAAAATCAAGATATCTGACCTTGATGCCTGTTTCGGCTTTAAATCTAGCCAGCCCGCCGCCAACTTAAGCTACAATTACGCAATATTGAATTTAGGTAAAACATGACTGTTGCTGGCTAATACAGCACTCGAAATTTTGACTGAACTGATAACTTCAAAACTTAAAGAGAATTTAGGGGTAGCATGCGTCGAAAAATAGTGGTTGCCAATTGGAAAATGCATGGCAATCTGGCTACAAACCAGCAGCTTTTAGAAGCCTATATTGAAAGGCTCAAAGAACTGGATAACGTCGATGTCGTTGTTTGTGTGCCTTATCCATATTTGGCGCAGGCCCAGTCATTATTAAGTAAAACATCAATGGTCTGGGGCGCGCAGAACCTGAGTAAAGACCCGGTGGGTGCTTTTACCGGAGAAGTAAGCGCCAGCATGCTACGTGATTTCGGGGCTAGTCACGTGATTATCGGCCACTCAGAGCGCGCAACGGCATACTGTGAATCTGATGAAAATATTGCAACTAAATTCATGCAGGCAAAGTCACATGGGCTTACTCCCATCCTGTGTGTGGGTGAGACCCTGATTGAGCGTGAGGCCGGGGTGATGGAAATGGTTGTTGCCAAGCAGATTGACACCATTATCGGCATGTATGGCGCATCTGTTTTTGCGGATGCGATTGTGTCGTATGAGCCTATATGGGCAATAGGCACCGGTTTGGCGGCAACGCCCGATCAGGCGCAGGCGATGCACGAATTTATCCGCGGACGAATCGCATCTTATGATAAAGCGGCCGCAAATAGCTTGAAAATCCTCTACGGGGGGAGCGTAAACCCACAAAATGCGGTACAATTATTCGTTATGCAGGATATTGATGGTGGTTTGATTGGCAGATGCTCATTAAATGCACAGGAATTTGAAGGAATATGCCGCGCAGCGAACTGATTTGATGGTGTTGGATTGAATTCCGGGCTGTTTGATGGTGATGCAACAAGCGGGTGTAAAAGGTAAAAAATGGAAAAATTGGTATTAGTTATTCATGTGATGGCAGCAATCGGTGTAATTGGCCTGGTGCTTTTGCAGCACGGCAAGGGTGCCGATATGGGTGCTTCATTCGGCAGTGGTGCTTCTGGCAGTTTGTTCGGTGTTTCAGGCTCTTCAAATTTTATGAGCCGTGCAACGGCAGGTTTTGTTGCTGTGTTTTTTGCAACCAGCCTTACTTTGGCGTACCTGTCTAGCAATAAATCTGGTGACGGCAGTGTGGTAAAAGCGCATGCAGCTAAAGCTGTAGCAGCTGAAAAAGCAGCACCGGCAGTTGATGGCAAGAAACCTGAAGTTCCGGCGACAGAAGTAGTTCCTAAATAGTATAATAAAAACCTGAGCGTTCGCTCGAATAATGCCGTCGTGGTGGAATTGGTAGACACGCTATCTTGAGGGGGTAGTGACGAAAGTCGTGAGAGTTCGAGTCTCTCCGTCGGCACCAGATAATAGTTATGTTGCTCTATGTGGCAATGTGATGCATAAAGTTGATTTTGATCATGATTTGTCATAAATGTGTGACAAAGCCAAGTAAAAATAAAGTGTTGAAGTAGTTTAAATTTATTGATTGCTGTAATTTAGTGATTCAGTCTGGGGCTGACCTGTGCTAGAAAATTATTACCCGATATTGCTGTTTATCCTCGTAGGTCTGGGCGTTGGTGTTGGCCCGTTGGTCTTGTCTAAGCTGGTGTCCCCAAGTAAGCCGGATGCTGCAAAAAATTCTCCTTATGAATGCGGTTTTGAAGCCTTTGAAGATGCGCGTATGAAATTCGACGTGCGCTATTATCTGGTTGCCATTCTGTTTATCCTTTTTGATTTGGAAATTGCATTCTTATTCCCATGGGCTGTAGTGCTGCAGGAAATCGGCCTGTTCGGATTTATTGCCATGATGATCTTTTTGGGCGTGCTTGTAATCGGCTTTATCTATGAGTGGATGAAGGGTGCCCTGGAATGGGATTGATTTGCGGCTTTGCGTCAGGTCACAAAAGTCAGAACTTAATGCGTCGGTTTCAGCTTGCTGTGCTATGTGCGCTTCACTTCCTTTTCATTTTTGATTTTGAAACGAAATTGTTCGTATGAGTATTGAAGGTATTTTAGAAAAAGGCTTTGTCACCACTACGCTGGATACGGTGATTAACTACACGCGAACCGGTTCGTTGTGGCCTATGACTTTTGGTCTGGCATGCTGTGCGGTAGAGATGATGCATGCAGGTGCATCGCGTTACGACCTTGACCGTTTCGGTATCGTGTTCCGTCCCAGCCCCCGTCAGTCCGATGTGATGATTGTTGCCGGTACGCTGGTTAACAAGATGGCTCCTGCGCTGCGTAAGGTGTACGACCAGATGGCTGAGCCGCGCTGGGTTATTTCAATGGGTTCATGTGCCAATGGCGGTGGTTATTACCACTATTCATATGCTGTGGTGCGTGGCTGTGACCGCATCGTGCCTGTAGATGTCTATGTGCCGGGCTGTCCGCCAACTGCGGAAGCGCTTCTGTACGGCATAATTCAGCTGCAGAACAAGATTAAGCGCACCAATACCATTGCCCGGTAAACCTTGCCAGATATAGATACGAAATCAAGAGAATATGTCAGCTAAATTAGATCAGTTATCGGCCAGTTTGAATGCCGTATTGGGTGAGCGAATCACCAAGCAAGTTACCGCCCTGGGTGAGGTGACAATCGAATGCAAACCTTCAGATTATCTGGAAGTGTGCAGGCTGTTGCGTGATGACGCCAGCTTGAAGTTTGAGCAGTTGATTGATTTGTGCGGTGTAGATTATCAGGAGTATGGCGATGGTGCCTACGATGGTTTGCGTTACGCGGTTGTGAATCATCTGCTCTCCGTTACTTTGAATCAGCGTCTGCGCTTGCGTGTATTTGCAGCCGATGATGACTTTCCGATTCTGCCAACGCTGGTTGACGTATGGCCGGTAGCTAACTGGTTTGAGCGTGAGGCTTTTGACTTGTACGGCATCATGTTTGAAAACCATCCTGACCTGCGCCGCCTGCTCACAGACTATGGTTTTGTAGGCCACCCATTCCGTAAAGATTTCCCTATGATAGGTAACGTTGAAATGCGTTATGACCCAGAACAGCAGCGTGTGATTTATCAGCCTGTTTCAATCGAGCTGCGCAACAATGTGCCGCGTGTTATCCGTTCAGAAGGAGCGCACCGTGGCTGAGATTCGTAATTACACCATGAACTTTGGTCCGCAGCATCCGGCTGCACACGGCGTGCTGCGCCTGGTGCTGGAGCTGGATGGTGAGGTGATTCAGCGTGCTGACCCGCACATTGGCTTGCTGCACCGCGGTACCGAAAAGCTGGCCGAGAACCGCACTTACCTGCAAAGCGTGCCATACATGGACAGGCTGGATTACGTGTCCATGATGTCCAATGAGCATGCCTATGTGATGGCAATTGAAAAGATGCTTGGCCTTGAAGTGCCGGTTCGCGCGCAATACATCCGTGTGATGTTTGATGAAATCACGCGCGTGTTGAACCACTTGCTGTGGCTGGGCGCGCATGCGCTGGACGTTGGTGCGATGACCGTGTTCCTGTATGCGTTCCGTGAGCGTGAAGATCTGTTTGATGTGTACGAGGCTGTTTCCGGCGCACGTATGCATGCGGCCTATTACCGTCCGGGCGGTGTCTATCGTGACCTGCCGAACGTGATGCCGCAATATGAAGTTTCACAATTCCGCAATGCCAAGACAGTGAAGGCGCAGAATGAAAACCGTCAGGGTTCATTGCTGGATTTCATTGAAGATTTTACTAACCGCTTCCCTAAGTATGTCGATGAATACGAAACGCTGCTGACTGATAACCGTATCTGGAAGCAGCGTACTGTAGGTATCGGCGTGGTTACGCCTGAACGTGCCCTGGCGCTTGGTATGACAGGCCCTATGCTGCGCGGCTCAGGTATTGAGTGGGATCTGCGCAAGAAACAGCCGTATGAAGTTTATGCTGACCTGGATTTTGATATTCCGGTAGGCGTAAATGGTGACTGTTATGACCGTTACCTGGTACGCATGGAAGAATTCAGGCAGTCAAACCGCATCATCAAGCAGTGTGTGGATTGGCTACGCAAGAATCCAGGCCCTGTAATTACGGCTGACCATAAGGTTGCACCGCCTGACCGTGAAGGCATGAAAACCAACATGGAAGACCTGATTCATCATTTCAAACTGTTTACCGAGGGCTTTCATGTGCCTGCAGGCGAGGCTTATGCCGCAGTGGAGCACCCAAAAGGTGAGTTCGGTATTTACATGGTTTCAGATGGCGCCAATAAGCCTTACCGTTTAAAAATCCGTGCGCCTGGCTTCCCGCATCTGGCAGCGCTGGATGAGATGACTAAAGGCCACATGATTGCTGACTTGGTGGCGATTATCGGTACGCAAGATATCGTGTTCGGTGAAATTGACCGATGAGCATCGTCTTTCACGCTCATCCATCGTTGTTCGCACTTTCGCTATCCTCATGTACTACAGTACATTCCGGTGGCTCAAGCGCTCATGCCTTGGCTGAGCGCGAAATACTCGCTCCTCGGAGTAGGAATATAAAAGTATGTTAAGTCCAGAAGCTATTAAAAAAATTGATTACGAGTTGACTAAATATCCAGCTGACCAGCGTCAGGCGGCAGTCATGAGTGCGTTGCGCATCGTGCAGACCGAACGCGGCTGGTTGTCAAACGAAAGTATCACTGAAGTTGCGCAGTATTTGGGCATGCCTGAAATCGCCGCAATGGAAGTAGCCACTTTCTACAATATGTATGACTTGAGCCCTGTAGGTAAATACAAGGTCACCGTGTGTACCAATATTTCCTGCATGCTGCGCGGGTCAGATGAAATCGTGAATCACCTACAGCAAAAACTGGGTGTTGGTTTTAATGAAGTCACGCCAGATGGTCAATTCTGCCTTAAAGAAGGTGAGTGCATGGGCTGTTGCGGCGGTGCACCTTTGATGCATGTGAACAACACGCAGATGCATGAATTTTTGACCACTGAGAAAGTGGATGCGATTTTAGAAGAATTAACTCAAGGGGGGCTGAAATAATGGTTACCTCTGCCAGACCAGTTGTGAAGACAGATTTAACAGGCCAGACGCTGGTTACCCTGCGTACGCTGACCGAAGAAAATCCGGCGTCATTAGAGACGTATCTTAAATTAGGTGGTTATGCGGCTTTGAAGCGCATCGTTACCGAAAAAGTAAAACCAACAGACATCATTACCGAAGTTAAAACTTCAGGCTTGCGCGGCCGAGGCGGTGCGGGCTTTCCTACCGGCCTGAAATGGAGTTTCATGCCGCGTTATTTCGATGGTGTGAAATACCTGGTTTGCAATACCGATGAAGGCGAGCCTGGCACGTTCAAGGACCGCGACATCATTCGTTATAACCCGCACCAGCTGATTGAAGGTATGGCGATTGCTGCGTATACATTAGGCGCACGCGTTGGCTATAACTATATCCACGGTGAAATCTGGCAGGATTACGAGACTTTCGAGGCCGCTTTGCATGAAGCGCGCGCTGCCGGTTATCTGGGTGAGAATCTGTTCGGTACAAATTTCAGTTTTGACCTATATGCGGTGCATGGTTACGGCGCATATATCTGCGGTGAAGAAACCGCCCTGATTGAATCTATTGAAGGTAAAAAAGGCCAGCCACGCTTTAAGCCGCCATTCCCGGCCAGTTATGGTGTGTTTGGCAAGCCTACCAATGTCAATAACACAGAAAGTTACACCAGCATTCCATGGATCATGCAAAACGGCGGTCAGGCTTTTGCTGACCTGGGCGTTGCAAATTCCGGCGGTACAAAGCTGTTCTCGATTTCAGGGCATGTAGAAAAGCCGGGCAATTATGAAGTGAAAATGGGTACGCCATTTACTGAATTGCTGGCAATGACAGGCGGCGTGTGGAAAGGTCGCCAATTGAAGGCGGTGATTCCTGGCGGCCCTTCAACAGCAGTGGTTCCGGCATCTGTCATGATGGGCGTCACTATGGATTACGATGGTTTAAGCAAGGCCAGGTCAAGCATAGGCGCGGGTTCCATGATTGTGATGGATGACACCACATGTATGGTGAAAGCGCTGCATCGCCTGTCTTATTTCTTCTATGAAGAAAGCTGTGGCCAATGTACGCCGTGCCGCGAAGGCACTGGCTGGGTTTACCGCGTGCTTGACCGTATCGTTAAAGGCAACGGCAAGATGGAAGACCTGGATCTGCTCACAGACATCAGCAACAATATTTCAGGCCGCACCATCTGCGCGCTGGGCGAGGCTGCTGCCACACCGGTTTTAAGCTTTATCAAACACTTCCGTCCTGAGTTTGAGTACTACATACAGCACGGCAAGAGCATGGTTGATGCTAAATAATTTTAGCCGCAGATGTACGCAGATACACGCGGATAAAACTTTAGTGAAAATTAAGATTTAGTTAAATGAAACGACAAAAGAGTATTGAAAATAGAAATACGACCATGCTGGTATCTGCGTTTATCAGCGTGCATCAGCGGCTTAAATAGGTTTTTGAACATATGTTAAATATTGAAATAGATGGTAAGTCAGTAGAAGTCGAGCACGGCAGCACCATTATTGATGCTGCTGATAAGATTGGTGTTGCGATTCCGCGTTTTTGCTACCACCCGAAACTGTCAGTTGCTGCCAACTGCCGTATGTGCCTGGTTCAGGTAGAGAAATTCAATAAGCCATTGCCAGCCTGTGCTACGCCAGTTGCTGACGGCATGAAGATTTTTACGCGTTCTAAAGCGGCGATTGAAGCCCAGCAGAGCGTGATGGAATTCCTGCTGATCAACCACCCTTTGGATTGTCCGATTTGCGACCAGGGCGGCGAGTGTGACTTGCAGGATATTGCAGTGGCTTATGGCGCCAGCGGTTCACGCTATACCGAAGAAAAACGCGTTGTGTTCAATAAGAATATTGGGCCATTGGTCAGCACAGATATGACACGCTGCATTCAATGTACGCGCTGTGTGCGCTTCCTGAAAGAAGTGGGCGGCATGCAGGAGTTGGGCCTGGTGGGCCGCGGTGAGCACGCCGAGATTACTGCCTATGTTGACAAGAGCGTTAATTCTGAACTTTCAGGCAATATTATTGATTTGTGCCCGGTTGGCGCATTGACCAGCAAGCCATTCAGATACTCAGCCCGCAGTTGGGAGCTGACACGCCGTCCAAGCATTGCACCGCATGATGGTCTGGGTTCGCATATCGAAGTGCAGGTTAAAGATAACAAAGTCATGCGTGTGGTACCGCGTGAAAAAGAAAGCATCAACCAATGCTGGCTTTCAGACCGTGACCGTTTCTCATACGAAGGCCTGAACAGCCCTGACCGCCTCAAAGTGCCTATGGTTAAACATAATGGCGCATGGGTGGAAACCGACTGGAAGACCGCGCTTGAGTTTGCGGCTGGCCAGATCAAAGACATTACCAACCAGTATGGCAGTGAAGCCCTGGGTGTGCTGGTATCACCAAACAGCACTATGGAAGAAGGCTACCTGGCTAAAAAGCTGACTGATGGCTTAGGCTGCGGCAACGTTGACTACCGCCTGCGCCAGACTGACTTCAGGCTGGATGGCAAGCGCGCAGGCGTGCCCTGGATGGGCTGCAATATTCATGAAATTGAAGAGCTGGACCGTATCCTTGTCATCGGTTCAAACCTGCGCAATGAGCATCCTTTACTGGCGCAGCGCTTCCGTAAAGCAGTAGCCAACGGTGCAGAACTTTCAGTAGTGAGTCCGCTGGATAACGACCCACTGATGGATATTGCACATAAAGTGATTGTGCGCCCGAACGATATGGTGAACGTACTAGGCCAGATACTTAAAGCAATGTCCGGCTTGCAGCGTTTGTCACTATGCCTGCCGGCAACATTAACCAAGCTGCTGGATGAGATTAAAGTGCGCCCGAATACGCAGGCGATTGCCGAGAGCCTTGCTGGCCACGGTAAAGACTATGACCTGGTCGCGCCAAAAGTCGGTGTGTTCCTTGGCAATATGGCATTGAGCGATCCGCGCTTTACTGAAATGTACAGCATGATGGAAGCCATCGGCGGTATCAGCGGCGCTAAAGGCGGTATTCTGCCTGCAGCTGCAAACAGCACCGGCATGCACCTGATGGGCGTGATGCCATCAAGCACCGGGATGCATGCACGTGCCATGCTGGAAGTGCCGCGCAAGGCTTATCTGCTGCTGAACGTTGAGCCTGAGCTGGATTGCCAGCACGCAGCGCTGGCAAAAGCGGCGATGGAAAAAGCCGAGTGCGTGGTTGCGCTGACTGCATTTAAATCACAGGCATTGGAAAACGCAGACATACTGCTGCCAATCGCACCGTTTACAGAGACTTCAGGCACGTTCATGAGCATGGAAGGCCGCGTGCAGAGCTTTGCGGCAGCCGTAAGGCCACTTGGCGAGTGCCGCCCGGCATGGAAAGTATTACGCGTGCTGGCAAATACACTGGGTCTGCAAGGGTTTGACTATGACTCAAGCGAGCAGGTTAAAGATGCAATCTTTGGCGGTGATAAACCTTCAGCCGTAGTATGGCGCAGCTTGAACAACAACCTGAAAGAGCTGGTCGAGATTCAGGTCAATATCAAACATGACGGCCTGCAGCGTATCGGCGAAGTGCCGCAGTATGAATCAGACCCTATCGTGCGCCGTTCTGCACCGTTGCAAAAAACCAAATACAACATCAAGCCTATGGCGCGTATGTGCAAGCAGCAGCTTGAGATATTAGGTCTGGCTGAAGGTGACCAGGTGCTGGTGAAACAGGACAAGGGCAGTGCAGTGCTGACTGTAAGGCTTGATAATCACGTGGCGATGGGCTGCATCCGTGTAGCTGCAGCGCATGAAGATACAGTGGGTCTGGGTGACCTGATGGGTGATATTACAGTTGAAAAACTTGCATCATCACAGGCTGATAAAACAACAATGACAGAAGAGCGTGCCTAATGGAATGGTTGGCAAATCTATTTGGTAGTTACTGGCCAGGTGTGGAACTCACCGGCTGGACTTTAATTAAAATCGTAGCAATCGTTGCACCGTTGATGGGTGCCGTAGCTTACCTGACCCTGGCTGAACGTAAAGTAATCGGCTATATGCAGGTGCGTATCGGCCCGAATCGCGTTGGCTATTTTGGTCTGCTGCAACCGTTGGCCGATGGTATCAAACTGCTGTTTAAAGAAGTGGTGCTGCCTACTGCGGCTAATAAGGGTCTATTCCTGTTAGGGCCGGTACTGGCAATTGCACCAGCTTTTGCAGCATGGGCTGTGGTGCCGTTTGACATGAATATGGTGCTGGCTGATGTGGATGCAGGTTTGCTTTATATTCTCGCTATGACTTCAGTGGCCGTTTACGGTGTAATCATTGCCGGCTGGGCATCCAACTCTAAATATGCGTTTCTGGGTGCGATGCGTTCAGCGGCGCAGATTGTTTCTTATGAAATCGCAATGGGTTTTGCCTTGGTTGGCGTACTCATGTGCGCTAACAGCCTGAACCTGGGCAAGATTGTCATGGGACAGTCCGGCGGTTTGCTGCATTGGTATTTCCTGCCTTTATTCCCGTTATTTGTCGTATATTTCATCAGTGCAGTCGCTGAAACCAACCGTGCCCCGTTTGACGTGGCTGAGGGTGAGTCAGAGATCGTTGCAGGTTTCCACGTTGAATATTCAGGCATGGCTTTTGCGGTGTTCTTCCTGGCTGAATACGCGAATATGATACTGGTATCCATGCTGGCAGCGCTGATGTTTCTGGGCGGCTGGCTGTCTCCGGTGCCGTTTATTCCTGACAGTTTCCTATGGCTGCTGGCTAAAGTCGGCTTCCTGCTGTTCCTGTTCCTGTGGTTCAGGGCTACTTTCCCGCGCTATCGCTATGATCAGATCATGCGTTTGGGCTGGAAAGTATTTATACCGATTACCATTGTTTGGATCGTGTTCGTAGGCGGCATGATGCAAACTCCTTGGGCGTACCTGTTCCATTAGTTCAGGCGGGCGTAACGATTAGGCTTTGATGATTAAAAACATGATTAAATCAATTAAACAAACACTTGGAAGTTTGATGCTGTGGGAGCTGCTCAAGGGC
>Ga0208392_1000194_pt1 | contig 15913 bp, 14 predicted proteins | sample LakWasMeta3_LOW4_2_FD_183855 | JGI IMG/M metagenome (GOLD analysis project Ga0208392, IMG submission 183855) | Freshwater sediment methanotrophic microbial communities from Lake Washington under simulated oxygen tension - Sediment Metagenome... | ecosystem: Environmental > Aquatic > Freshwater >... | reverse complement strand
GTCGGGATTAAAGTTCTATCAAACCACTGCTTTGCAAAAAACGGCGCGGCTGCTCAAATTGCCCGAATTATTCAGGCTGGATAAAATTGATCGTCTGTTGCCCGACTATCATGAGCCCAAACCGTTGGCTCCGCTTTACCCGGCAACCACTGCTGTGAAAGGCAATGTAGGCTTGTTTGTCGGCTGCATGGGATCGTTGCTGGATCATGAAACTGTCGATGCAGCCATTAAGGTATTAACTGCTGCGGGATTTAATGTATCCATACCTGAACAGCAAACCTGTTGCGGTGCGCTGGATTTGCATGACGGTGACACTAAAATGTCCGACCATCTGGCAGCGGCCAATTGCAGCGCTTTTGCAGATGAAAGCCTGGATGCGATAGTGACCATCGCCAGCGGTTGCGGCAGTCAGATGCGAGAATACCGGCAGGCTGAGTTTGCTAAAAAAGTGGTTGATATTAGCCAGTTTTTAATCAAATCGGGCTGCGATCTCAGCGATCATTTGCTGCCATTGGCCGCATCGGTCTGCCTGCATACGCCGTGCTCGCTAAAAAATGTCATGCGCGAGGAGCAAGGGGCGTTAAAGCTGCTGCAACAACTTCCTGAGATCAAAATCAAGCCGCTGCCGGCGGCAATTCAATGTTGCGGCTCAGCAGGCAGCTATATGCTGGATCATCCGCAAATGTCCCAAGCTTTGTTAAACGATTTATTAAATGTGGCTCTAAAAGATCAGCCCGAGTATCTGGTCAGCTCCAACATAGGCTGCGCCTTGCATATCTCTGCGGGACTGAAAGAGAGAGGGGTTGCGCTTGAAGTGCTACACCCAATTACATTAATTGCGCGGCAATTAAAATGAAAAAATCCCGTTGCAGGCTCTTTGACATGACCTACGACGGGATTTGCTAAGGACGGAATTTATAAAGATTAATTAGGCCTTAACTTCATCATACCGCTGGCGGTAATTGTGACCATAAAATATTTCAGTCACTTCCTTATGCAGCTTGCTTTCTATTTCCGCTTTTTGCTCGTCAGTCAAATCGCACTCTTTCTCGAACAGATAATTTTCCAGCTCAGTTTCCTTGAGCATCATTTTGGTGTGGAAAATATTTTCCTGATACACGTTCACATCAATCATCTGATAGCTTTCCTGCGTATCCAACGCAATATAGTCCTGAATAGAGGTGATTTTGTGATCGATATAATGCTTCTTGCCTGAGATATCACGTGTAAAGCCGCGCACTTTATAATCCATAGTCACGACATCGGATTCAAAACTGTGAATCAGGTAATTGAGCGCTTTCAACGGCGAAATCCGGCCGCAGGTGGAAACGTCAATATCGGCACGAAAGGTGCTAATGCCGTTATCAGGATGGCTTTCAGGATAAGTATGCACGGTAATATGGCTTTTATCCAGATGCGCCAGCACGGTATCAGGCAAGGGGCCTGGCGACTGGCTGTTCATGCTCGGCGGAGGCGGTGCTTCGCCCTCAGAGATCAGCATAGTGACGCTGGCACCTTGCGGCTCATAGTCCTGGCGAGCAATATTAAGAATTTGCGCACCGATGATTTCGGCCACATCCTTAAGAATTTGGGTCAATTTATCGGCATTATAAGCTTCATCGATATACTCGATATAAGCCTGCTGCTGTTCAGCCGGAGCGTAGCAGATATCATATATATTGAAACTGAGCGACTTTGTTAGATTATTAAAGCCGTGTAATTGCAATTTATTCAAAATAGTTAAACCTCGATAACTTCAAAATCATGGGTGATTTCCACCGCTTTGCTCAGCATAATGGATGCCGAGCAATATTTTTCTGCGGATAACTTTACCGCTCTTTCAACAGCCGACGCCTTTAGATCATGGCCGGTCACAATAAAATGCAGATGAATTTTGCTAAATACGCTCGGGACAGCATCCACCCGCTCGGCAGTGACCTCGGTCACACATTTAACAATATCATTCCTGCCTTTCTGTAAAATCTGCACCACATCAAAAGACGAGCAACCGCCCACGCCCAGCAAAAGCATTTCCATTGGACGCATACCTATATTACGCCCGCCGTGATCGGGAGGACCATCTATTACAACAGCATGCCCGCTGCCGGTTTCGCCGACAAACATTACGCCATCGATCCATTTAACTGTTACTTGCATTTTTTTTCCCGGTTAAAAATGACGCATAGAGTAGCATAAAATCACTTATTCCCAGAGTAACAATATTGATTTTTTTGTTAAAATCCTGCATTGTTTATGGATATTATTACAGCACTGATAACAATTGAATTGTTGCTATGACACTTAGAACCCAAGAAAACCACAATAAAGAAGCGCTGGAGCATTTCTTACGTTTTTGCCATATAAAAAAATACCCAGCCAAGACCACCATCATTCGACCTGGCGATATAGGAGACCGGCTGTATTTTATCATAAGCGGTTCGGTTAGTGTTTGCGTGGAAGACTCCGACGGCGGACACGAACTGATTCTCGCTTATTTGAATAAAAATCAATTTATCGGTGAAATTGGTATTTTTAAAGCAACTGAACCGCGAAATGTCAGCGTTAAAACCCGCGGCGAATGTCATTTGGCTGAAATAAGTTACGAACGGCTTCGACAAATTTTGAAAAAAGATCTCATGGCGCATGCCTATGACATATTTTTTATGATTGGCGAACAATTATCGGCACGGCTTTTAAACACGAGCCGTAATTTACAAGACTTGGCGTTTATGGATGTCGAAGGGCGGATTGCCCGGACCTTGCTCGATTTGTGCAAAAGCCCCGATGCGATAACGCATCCCGACGGCATGCAACTGCATATCTCCAGGCAGGAAATCGGGCGCATGGTCAGCTGCTCAAGAGAAATGGCCGGGCGCGTTTTAAAAGAGCTGGAAAACAAAAAACTGATCAGCGCACACGGCAAAACTATTGTGGTGTTTGGCACAAGGTAACGTCTAAAAAGCACCTTCTATCAGGAGCGCAGCCTCCATATCACATATCTAAAGCGACCATTCTGAGCTCTTAGCTGTTTTTTACATGAATTACATCCTTTCCGTGTCGGTGTGCGCCACTTTCTGATGTATTCATCCAAACCCAGGCTCATTCTTTTAAATTAACCAAACCCTCAACAAGCAGGCGCAATTTATTCTGGATAATTCGAGTATTATCAGGCCCCATGCGCAACATCTGTTTGTGTATCGGATTTAGTGCCTCAAGTTGTTGATCGGCAAATCTATAATGCACTGCGTGCCTTTCCACTGCAATTTGCCCGTCCCTGACAGGAGCAGCAAAAATTACCGCCGCCGCTTTTGTGAAAATATCTTCCAGGCTATATTCATCCGGATAGCTAAACTCTTTAAAAACCTGTAACAACAGCGGCCTAAACTTTTTATATACCGACAAGGTTGCCTGCACATCCAAGGCATCGATTGCCGCCGCCAGCCGATCATAGCGCTGATAACTTTTAGCGGCTATAAACAGTTTCTCATTATCCTGTTCGACTGCAAACGGCTGATCCTGCCCAAGAAAACGCAAATGTTTTTCAAGGCGCAAGCCCTGAGAAAAATCGTTGGCAATGACAACATATTTTCTGATCAGCTGGTCAGTGCTCAGCCACTCGGCAAGCGCCGGGGAAACGCCAGCGATTTCTTCCCTCAGCAGCGCATCACTATGCTCAAGATCAGGCAGAATAAACGAGGTATCCTGGGGCAGCTCTACGGTCGCGTTAGCTACTGCTTCAGGAGCGGCTTCTGCCGTTGCCGCGCCGTCTATCGCTTCACTAATTGCTAGAGAGTCAACAGTTCTCTCCGAAGGAATCGCCAAACTTAGTGTTTCAGGTTCTGCTGGAGTATCGCTTGGTAGATATCTAAAGTAAAACCATGCCCCTGCCCCGAAAGCGATCAAAATAATTACTGCAAAGATCGCTTTTACGCGAATTTTTTTGCTTTTAATCCGATCATCGTATCGATTCATATGTAAACCCTTAGCGTATAGTTTCAGGCAATTATACAACCCTGCCGACGGCTCATCATGAGTGCAGTCAAAATACTTTGCTTACAGAAGTGTAGGAACGGGAAAGCAAAGCTTTGCACGTTTAAACTGAACAATTAGGTCACAAAGCCTAATTTAGATGTTGTACTGAGGATTTGGATTCATCTAAGAATCCAGTCTAACTTAGTTTGCCGAATAATCTTTACCGCCAAACCTATCGTTTATTGTCAAAGATAAGCACTGGCTTGCCCGATCAGGCAAACCAGTTCAAAAAAATCGCTAGATTTCTGTTTTATCCTTTTGTCGCTCTTTTACGTTCGTTTTCTGTCAACAGCTTCTTGCGTAAACGTATCGATTTTGGCGTGACTTCAACCAGCTCATCTTCGGCAATAAATTCCAACGCCTGCTCCAGAGTCATTTTTTGAATTCTGGCCAACACTAAGTTCTCATCCGAACCCGATGCGCGCATGTTAGTCAGTGGTTTAGGCTTAGTTGGGTTAACCGTTAAATCATTAGAGCGCGAATGTAAGCCTACCAACATACCTTCGTAAACTTCGTCGCCGTTGACTAACAATAAATCGCCGCGTTCTTGCAACGGATGCAATGAATAAGTCACCGCTTTGCCGGCAACCATCGAAATCATCACGCCGCGTTGGCGGCTGCCTACATCACCGGCTTTCATCGGGCCGTAATGGTCAAACACATGGTACAGCAAGCCGGAACCGGACGTGGCGGTCATAAATTCAGTCTGGAAACCGATCAGACCGCGTGACGGCATCATGTATTCCAAACGAATCCGTCCTTTGCCGTCAGGTATCATGTTGGTTAAATCGCCTTTGCGTTCACCCAGTTTTTCCATGATCGCACCTTGGTGAATTTCTTCCACTTCGATAGTGACCATTTCATAAGGCTCGCACTTGACCCCGTCAATTTCTTTAACAATAACTTCAGGACGCGATACGCCCATTTCAAAACCTTCGCGGCGCATGTTTTCAATCAATACCGATAAATGCAGCTCACCGCGGCCCGATACGATGAATTTGTCCGGATCGGCTGTGTCTTCAACTTTTAGCGCAACGTTATGCTGCAATTCTTTGTCCAGTCGATCGCGAATTTGGCGCGTCGTGACAAACTTGCCTTCGCGTCCGGCAAACGGCGAGTTATTGACCATGAAAGTCATCGATACGGTCGGCTCATCAACCGTCAACGGCGGCAAAGCTTCCACGGCATCGGGATGGCAGATCGTATCCGATATTTCCAATTTCTCAATACCGGCAAAAGCAATAATATCGCCGGCCCGAGCTTCTTGAACCTCGACACGATCCAAACCATGGAAACCGTAAACTTGCAACATGCGGCCTTTACGCTCAACGCCTTCGCGGCTAACAATTGTCAACGGCATATTAGGTTTTACTGTGCCGCGCTGAATCCTGCCGATACCGATAACTCCGGTGTAAGTATTGTAATCCAGGCTGGAAACCTGCATTTGGAAAGGACCGTCTATATCAACCGCCGGAGGGCTGACTTTGGAAACGATTGTTTCAAATAACGGCGTCATATCGCCGCCGCTGATGTTGTGATCTAACCCGGCATAGCCATTGATGGCCGATGCATAAACAATGGGAAAATCCAATTGTTCATCGGTTGCGCCCAAGCGGTCGAACAAGTCAAAAGTCTGATCGACAACCCAGTCAGGACGAGCGCCCGGACGATCGATTTTGTTAATGACCACAATCGGTTTCAAGCCCAGCGCAAACGCTTTTTGAGTTACGAAACGAGTTTGCGGCATCGGGCCGTCCACAGCGTCAACCAATAACAATACTGAGTCAACCATCGATAATACCCGCTCTACTTCACCGCCAAAATCGGCGTGGCCCGGGGTGTCGACGATGTTAATATGATAGTCGTTCCAATCCAGCGCCGTATTTTTAGCCAAAATGGTAATACCGCGTTCCTTCTCAATATCGTTGGAATCCATAATGCGCTCAGCTACCTTAGCATGAGCGGCAAACGTGCCGGACTGTTGCAATAATTTATCAACCAGGGTTGTTTTACCATGGTCAACGTGAGCAATAATTGCAATATTTCTTAATTTTTCGATCACTTGTATGTACTCTAAAGTTTAAATAAATGTGTATGCGCCGCGCGCATCTTATGCATGATGAGTGCTAATGCACCTTTAAGTAGGTTAATTGCGGGGGAAGAAAGGACGATATGCCGTCATGACTGCTGTTTAGATTTTGTTGGACGCTCCCGCTCTGTCCAATTATTAGGTATAAGATCAGCTTTGCTCCCAAGGCAAGCCCAGAAAGCGCCAACCGCCAAGATTGCCCCGATGCTTGTGTTCATCCAGGGCGCCTTCAAAACCGTCAACAATATTAATAAGCAATTGATATCCGGCTTCTTCCAGCGCTTTTGCCGCATCCAGCGACCGTTGGCCGCTACGGCAAAGCAATAAGACTGGGGCATTGTGATTGGGGACGATTTTTTTAACTTCGGCGATAAACTGTGGGTTAACTTGCCAATCCGGCGCTTCCTTCCAGGGAATTGATATGGCGCCAGGAGGGTGTCCTACAAAGGAATGTTCAACTTTTGTTCTTACATCCACTAATACGGCATCGGAATTGTTTTGCAGCAAATCCCATGCGTGTTGTGGATCTAAATTTTCTATCATTGTGTAATCTCTATGTGCGCGTTTTTGCGCTCCATACTCCTGCACCCATGCGTCAGGCCTATTAGGTTGCGCTAAGGCATGAAACACATCAACGTGGAACTAATGAGCGGCAATACCTACAGCTAATCCTAAGCCTCTGCCTTTTCTCGCGCAAACTTAGATAAAACAGTAACCTTCCGGCTTATGATTGCCTATTATCTCATCCCCTAGGCCGGGGTCAAGAAATCGGCTCATGCCGATACTATTAGACTAATTCTATCACAACCGGGATGGATAAACTTTTTTCTTGACGAGTATTGATGTTTGCCCTTTTCTATAGGGACGTGGACTAGGATGTAAACAAGCTTTGCCGGACTTACATCCGCCATTAATAACTCGCATCGGCACGGATATAGTATCAGGCAGCGATCGCAAAATGCGTTATTAGCCAGTTTTTTATTCAGTTCCCGGCAGACTAACCCGATATTCCAGCCATTCCTGCAAAAAGTCCATGAATCTTTTGACCTTGGCTGATAAATATTTTCGATGCGGATATACCGCATGGACATCTAAAGGCGGTGAAGTGTAATTTTCCAAAACGACTTTCAACTTACCTTTTTCGATATCCCTACCCACGATATAAGTTGGCAACATTACCAGCCCCAAACCATTAATTGCGGCAATCCGTATTGGATCTGCAACATTTGCCTGCATCCTCCCGGAAACATTAATTCCGGTATATCCGGCCTCGCCTTTGAAAAGCCATTTATTCCTTGGCGCAATAGCCCAATTAACCAGGCAACTATGGTTTTCCAAATCTTCCGGTGTCTGGGGAATGCCATATTTCTCAAAATATTCCGGCGACCCGCAAACAACCAAGGACGAACTGGCTAATTTTCGGGCAAACATACTGGTGTCATCCAATGCCCCTAAAAAAATAGCGACATCAATCCCTTCATCTATCAAATCGCCGGGGCTGCTCTGTATGATCATCTCGATGGTTAAATCGGGATGCAGTTTTAAAAACTCGGACACCGCTCGAGCGATATGCGTCGAGCCGATTACCGGCGGCGCACTGATTCTCAAAACGCCCCTAGGTTCTGTTTGAAGATGCGTTACCGCGGCTTCCATTTCCTCAACCTCAAGCAGGACTTGCTGGCATCGTTCCAGATAGGATGCACCGACATCTGTCAGGCTTAAGCTGCGCGTGGTCCGGTTGAATAACCGCGTACCCAGCAATCCCTCAAGATGCATGATATGCTTGGTTGCCATGGCCCTGGAAATATCCAGGTCTCGCGCGCCTCCAGCAAAGCTTCCGGCTTTGGCCACGCGAACAAAAACGTTCATGCTGGTTAATTTATCCATTTACAAAGAACTCTCTGCCTTTACGACCCGAACGAAAGATTGCATACTGGTGTTATCCATTTGCTGCTTATTTTCTTTCCACAGCAAGTCTTCAATTTCACATTGAGGTACAAAACCAGTAACCGCTTGAGCTAAAACGCTTCTAACACCCTCAAAATCATCGTTTCTAGTTGCCTGCTCCAATTTTGCCAACATTTTTTCCAGTTCAGCCCATGCAATAACATGCTCTTGTGCCCGCATAATTCTTGCATGGCTGGTTTCCAAGACATTGTCGCCAATCAAAAGCTCTTCATAAAGCTTTTCCCCAGGCCTCAAACCAGAAAAGCTAATCTCAATCTCGCCTGCTGGATGATCTTCGTCTTTTATTTCAAAACCGCTCAGGTGAATCATTCTTTTTGCTAAATCAACGATGCGAATTGGCTCGCCCATGTCCAGCACAAACACATCGCCGCCCTGGCCCATTGCACCGGCCTGAATAACCAACTGCGATGCTTCAGGTATGGTCATAAAATAGCGAATAATCCTTTCATCAGTAACTGTAACAGGCCCACCTCTTGCGATTTGCTCCCTGAACAATGGCACCACAGACCCGGAAGAACCCAGTACATTGCCAAACCTCACCATGGTAAATCGGGTTTGATGCTCATTTTCGACATTCAGGCTCAACGCTTGTAAAATTAATTCGGCAAACCGCTTGGTTGCGCCCATGGTATTGGTTGGCCTAACGGCTTTATCGGTTGAAATAAGCACAAAAGTTTCAACTTTTGCCGCTATTGCCGCCTTGGCGGCATGAAACGTTCCAAAGACATTATTCCAGACAGCTTCGCCGGGGTTTTTCTCTACCATCGGCACATGCTTATAAGCTGCTGCATGGTAAATCGTTTGAACATTAAACGTCTTGCATACCTTTTCGATGCGGCTTGCGTTAACCACTGAACCCAACACAGAAATAATCCCTATTTCCCTGGAGTTTTTTGTTTTGGTTAATAGATAATTCAACTCTTTTTCTATGGCATAAAGCGCAAACTCACTTAATTCAAATAGAATAAGCGAAGCCGGCTGCAACTGAATGATCTGCCGGCAAAGCTCTGAGCCGATAGAGCCGCCAGCCCCGGTCACCATCACCACTTTTCCGGCAATATTGGCATGAAGAAGGGATTGGTTAGGCGCCACCGGGTCGCGCCCCAGAAGATCCGCGACATCAACTTCCTGCACTACGTCAAAAGTAACCTTGCCTTGTGCAATATCGGCCAAGCCAGGCATGGATCTAACATGAATGGCGTAGGGCTCTAACAAGCGGATAATTTCATGTCTGCGCGCTCTACTGACCGATGGAACAGCCAGTAAAATATCCGAAGCCCGATGCCTCTCTATTAAATAGCTTAAAGAGCTGAGCGGATAAATCCGTAATCCGTTAACCTTTCGTCTATGTAACGACAAGTCATCATCAATAAAAGCAACCGGGTTAAATTCGCGCCCGTGCCCTAAGGCGGAAGCAAGCTGCACACCGGCACTGCCCGCACCATAAATTATTACGTTTCTCTTGCAATATCCGGCTGCGCTTCGGCCACCACTTAAACGCATATAAGTCCCAGCCAGCCACCAACGCGCAAAAAATCGACTACTGCCCACAAGCAGCATCATATTTAGCCAATTTAGTGGCAATACCGTCCGAGGAACGCCTTTGATACCTGACTCATACAGGATAAAAGCAAATACCAGCGCATAAAGTGTAGTTGCCTGAATAATTGTCCATAGCGCCCTGATCTCTATGTATCGAATAATTGCACGATACAAACCCATCCTAATAAAAATAGGCACAGCGAGAACCGGTGCCGCGGCAAATAGATACCACTCATCGTCATTAGGAATATACAGCACGCCCAGACGTAATGAAAAAGCCGCCCAAAGAGCAAGCACCGCAAAAGAAACATCAGCACTAATTAAAATAAGTGCCTTCTTCTGCCTAGAAAGGCCTATAAACCAGTGCGCTAATCGTGATCTCATGAATATTATCCCTATTTTCCATCGCAACTTTCATTAATAGTTGGCATTATCATACTTAAATGTGAATTAAGAGGTGGTTCGTAAAAAATCCAGAAAAACAGAGCCGCCGCGAGTTTGCCGAAGACATGCACCATAAGCCCATTATAAAAACGCACTTTACTGGCGCATTCAATGCCTGTCTTTTCTTCACTCCAGGCAAATAATGGTTCAATCGGTTGCCGAATGCGAGAAACGGCCATGGACAGCCATTGATCCTGCGGTTCCAGATAACGTTGCCCTTTTTGTTTTTTAACCGGTGTCAGAACCGTCAGATTCTGGGGTTGTCTGACGGCTTCGGCATCGGGTCGATGATAAGCTTTATCGCCATACAGTTCTTGGTCATGCAAGTACGGGCGAATCTGATCCAGCACCTTGCCATCATGAGCACTGGCACCTGTCACGCCGATATACTCCGGTGCGGGCAAGGTACCGGGTTGAGACGACTGCCGATCACGTGCATACGCACCCCATAATAGTACAGCTTCTTGGTGGCACAATAGCCCATGTCCGCCAGATCCCTGGCTACTCTGATTTTAAAACGATGTCCCTGTTTAGCCAAAGCCACGGGAAAGGAATCGATCAGCCAGGCTTGATGGCGGTTTGTGGGCGCGTGCTCTTGTTGAATGGTTTCCAGCAAAGGCGCAAACACATCGGCCATCCGGTTCAAGCGCTGAACATAAGCCACATAACTCGGGAGCCGCGGAAACCAGAGTCGCAAATGCCGATCCGCATAGTCATAAATACTCTTGATCCCTCTGTGCTTATCCATCACCCCGGACAGGTAAACGGCGATGACTTCTTCATCGGTAAAACTTAAATTCGCGTGATGGCTCATTCGTTGACTATAAACCCACAGCTTGTCCTGATAATGCTTGCAAATATAGCGATAAATCGTTACTAATGGCTCTTGCCAGTTCATGCGTTACTAAATTTATTGAGGGTGAGTGATGTCTTCCTCAATAGTTTAACGTTATGAACTGGCTTCTATTCAGTTCTTAATTCGCATTTAATTCAATAATTGCTCCCTATTAGCATAGGTATCCATGCAGAGGTGATCCGCACTTTCATCTGAGTCAGCGTACCAGAACAAGACAAATCTAAGTAATTGATTTTTTATATTATTCACACACCATCTCCAGCAAAGGAGGGGACAAAAACTTCTGTATAACTATTGTAATTTTGATATAAAAAAATCGCATGAGCCCCCTGCTTTGTCAACTATTGACTTAATGTTTGAGTTTATGCTAAAGCGATGTGAATCAAGATTTAATTTATGTACCACTCCGAAAACCAACAGATCTTAATATTGGCAACATCATAGCCAAGACTAGCCCAGTGAATATACCAACCACAGCAAAGAGAGATTTTCTAGGAAAAACCGGCTCTTGTGAAACGTCTACCCGACCCAGAACATTGGTAGCGAAAGTTCGCTCAGGACTGAGGCGCTCTTCGAGCAAACGCTTGCGTGCATGAAAGGCGCGCAACTCCTCTTCGCGTGCAATAAGAATGTTGCTTAACAAAGCAGTCTGGGAAAAATTTCTGTCATTTAATAAGTCCGATTGATTACCCAGCAAGTTGGCTACTTGCTCAGTTTTAGTGTTTGCCTGCTTCAATGCCAGTTCAACGAACTCTAACTCTTGATGCCAGCGATTGATAGTGGGCACTGACATTTTTACATGAATATTCTTCAATTCATTGATGACGGCATCCATATGCCGCTTGACCTCATCAGGCGACTTTCCCCTCAAAGATAAACTTATCAACTCTGATTTTTCTAATTTCACTTTAAGTGTATTGCGAAACAAGTTGGCGTCAGGGTCATCTTCGTCTATTGCCATCCCCAAATTCTTCAACACATCATTCCGAAATGATTTGTTTTTAATTCGATCTACCACCTGCAGAGGAGGCTCTATAGCACTCCCTACCCCTTCTGCATTCCCTAACTGCCCGATCCGAATCAAGGTACTCGCCTCCCATTGTGCAGGCAAGATAAATGTGACTGCTAATCCCAAAACACCACCTATAAATGCAGCAAATAACAAGGTACGAAGATTTACGCGGATAAAAGCTGCAAAATTAACCAAGCCCAACTCGTCATCCAATTGATCGCCATCATTCACCAATCCTGCATTTTTAGATTCATTCATACTATCACTTACCTTTTAATTATTTTATATTCAGTTACATTAACTTGACATGAGCATGGGGTTAGGCTCCAACTTCTCTCGCCCTCAAGGTATTGACATCAGTGCAAGTTTTTATATTTTATATAGTTAATTTGACATCTCTCTTATCCCTATTTGCTTGCAAGTGTGAAAGCTTAAAAAAGGGGATTCCCTTGCTAACCAAGATTCATCAAGCACAACAAAAGTATACGATCTGTCCTCATATAAAAGCAGATATACATGTCCTCTCAAAAATAGACCTGTAATGGAATTACTAAAAATCATAGCCCATCACTGCATTCAATAGACTTAAATGCTAATTGCCCATAATTACACTCTCAAATATCAAGCAGCCGTTTATCAGCATCAATGCAGAATACCATCCCTTCGCAAGACCTTCAAAAAAGTCAAAAAAATGATTTTTAAATCCAACCCAAGAGACTGATTATTCAAATATTCGACATCTAATTTAACCTTATCGTGAATCGGCAGTTCATCCCTACCATTGACCTGCGCCCATCCGGTCAGCCCAGGCATACACTTATCAACTCCGTACTGAGTTCGCAAGGCTACCAGATCATCTTGATTAAACAAAGCTGGGCGGGGGCCGACAAAGCTCATATCACCAGTGATGATACTCCAGAGTTGCGGCAATTCATCCAGGCTGGATTTACGTAAAAATGAACCAATGGGCGTCAAAAACTGCTCAGGATCAGCCAAAAGATGAGTTGCCACCGCCGGAGTATCGACTCTCATCGAACGAAACTTAGGCATTTTAAATACATTGTTATGAAGTCCGACACGGTCTGACCAATAAATAATTGGGCCTTTGGATGTTAACTTAACGATCATAGCCACCAATACAATCGGTACCAGCAAAACAAGTAGTGCAAACAAAACCAAAATCAGATCAAATAATCTCTTCACACAAAAGCCTATCAATGATTTGTCATAAAATGTTTCCAGCCTCAGTTGGCTATTGGATGCGAACAACCAGTAAATCAGCAAAATTACCTAATATCGTGATATTTTAATGAAAATCAAGATCGGTGATCATGTATTAAGACTGTTAAAGTTGTACACTTGCTCGGCTCCTAAAGGGAATGAACAAGCAATAATAACTTTTAATATTGACTCATGTTATACCGCCAATCCCTCTATTCTTCCGAATTTTTGAACATCAATTAAAATTTTCAGAGTCAACCGGATAGACATAATCCATAACTGGCGCTCCTCATTTAAACTCCTTTTGTTCCAAAAGAACCAGTCGGAGTCAGAGTTCGCTTCCAGAAGAATTTTCATTAGAAATGACAACCATAGCTGGTAAGCTAAAGAATCAAGACATTCGGAAAAATTTACTGCCTTTATTTCCTGACCAGACCAATACAATGAGAAATAGCTTTTATCAGCAGCGCAGGCAACAGAATACTAATCACTTCATGCGAACAATCAACGCAAAGCTTTGCGAATTGTCTCCACAACTCTCGCAATTTGCTGCTCAGTCATATTGGATCCCGAAGGCAAGCACAATCCACGCTTGAATATCCTGTCGGCTACCGACTCATTGCCATGGCAAAAATAGCGGCAATGCTGAAATACCGGCTGAAGATGCATAGGTTTCCACAGAGGACGTCCCTCGATCAGTTCCTCCGACAAGTATTTTAGCAACTTCATGATTGTAATATCCATCTTGGGACTGATAGTACAAGCCGTCAACCAGTGTGTTGAGTAGCTCCAATCGGGCTCGGGCATCCATTCAATCTCAGGGACATCTACAAAGGCATCCTGGTAGGCCTTAAACACTTTACGCCGGGCTTTTATCCTATCACTTAATACTTTTAGCTGCCCCCTACCTACGCCAGCAAGAATATTACTCATTCTATAATTGTAGCCAATCTCGGTGTGCTCGTAATGAAGCGCCGGATCGCGCGCCTGAGTGGCAAGAAAACGCGCTTTTTCAATCAGCATCTGATCATCAGAGACCAACATGCCGCCGCCAGAGGTAGTGATAATTTTGTTCCCATTAAATGAAAATACGCCCATTTTGCCAAAGGTTCCACTGGCCTTTCCTTTGTAAGTCGCCCCGAGTGACTCAGCAGCATCTTCTACTACGGGAACCCCATATTGTTCACATATCGAAAGCAAGCTATCCATATCAGCACTTTGTCCATACAGATTTACAATAATAACGGCCTTGGGCAACCATCCTTCTTTGCGTGCTGTAGAAAAAGCCTTCTCTAGCGCTTGGGGAGACATATTCCAACTAACGTCGTCGGAATCGATAAATACAGGTTCAGCACCCTGATAAACAATCGGATTGGCACTCGCCGCGAAGGTGAGTGACGAGCAAAACACGCGATCGCCGCGTGTTACTCCCAGCAGCAGCAAAGCAAGGTGGATCGCAGCAGTGCCCGAAGAAAGTGCAGCAGCATGCTTAACACCAACTAAGTCTGCCAACTCACGCTCGAAGGCATCCACATTAGGCCCTAATGGTGCAATCCAGTTTGTCCTAAAGGCTTCTTCGACGAACTCTTTCTCAGCGATCCCAATATGTGGTGTAGAAAGCAGAATCTGCTCGTCGATTACTTTACGATCCAGAATGTCGACGGCTTGTCCTGCATCATTAACCACTGGCAAATGATTGATACCGTGCTTGTTCATTTGATTCAGAGCGTCACGTCTGGATGCACCCTCAGATATCACCATAGACTGAATCCGCAGAAGCAAATCGAGTTTATCGTCTAACTGTGCACCAGTAAGTATAAGACGCCGCAAATCTCCGTCCGTAACAGTACGTTCAAACGAACCGTATTCGTCAATCAGCAGCAATAAACCTAGCCCTGCTTTATCCAGGATTGATAACGCCTCGCGTAAAGTTGTATTACGATGGACTGAAACATTCCGTATATTCAACAAATTAACTCCCAATTATTTTCCTAGCCGGGATGCCGACGCATACTTCACCGGCATCTATATCCGCCGTAACTACAGCCCCGGCACCAACAACTGCTCCTGCACCGACCACGATACCTGGCAGTACGCTAGCACCGGCGCCAATGAGCACACCTTCCCCGATTTTGACCCCACCACCCAAAGTGGCATTAGGCGCTATATGTGAAAAATCGCCCACTTCACAATCATGATCCACAATTGCACCGTGATTCAAGATAACGCTATTTGCGATTTTCGCCCTAGGAGCAATAACAGCCCCGGCCGCTACAAAGCTGCCAACTCCCAGAGATGAAAAGCGTGAAATAGAAGCTGATGGATGTGTTACGGTCAGGGGTAGCGCACCAAGAGCCGTCATTGTAGTAAACAAACGTTTGCGAACCTCAGCTTTCCCGATAGCCAAATGAAACGACGATTCTGCCATTTCATTAATTACCGCCGGCGCATCAATTACACAACCCATGAATTCAGTTCCCTGTAAATTCGAAGCCTCATCACAGATGCGTATCTGAGATAAGGAGATGCCACTTTCCAATAACGCATCCAGCACAACTTTGCCGTGCCCTCCAGCGCCCAAGACAAAAATAAGATCAGTATGCATTCGCTTTTGCCAGTACCAGTGGATTCAAAGGAACACTCTTCAATAAATTTACAATACGGGAGGATGCCTGCCCATCACCATACACATTCCGTTGCTCATAAAGCCTTTGAGCAAGCGTTCGTGTAATTGCAGATTCTATGGAGA
>Ga0208392_1000192_pt1 | contig 15992 bp, 8 predicted proteins | sample LakWasMeta3_LOW4_2_FD_183855 | JGI IMG/M metagenome (GOLD analysis project Ga0208392, IMG submission 183855) | Freshwater sediment methanotrophic microbial communities from Lake Washington under simulated oxygen tension - Sediment Metagenome... | ecosystem: Environmental > Aquatic > Freshwater >... | reverse complement strand
GATCACGTTAGGAATCTTGCGCATTTCTTCAATCGCCGCCTCGCAGGCCGCTAACGCTTGCGGCTGCGATTCGGCCAGCACTAAAAAGTTGCCGCCGCCGATCGCATCGACTTGCCCTGTAGTGGCTTCCGCCAAAAACTCGCCATCCATGACTGGAATACGCCAATAGCGTTTGCCGTCGATCAGTTTGGCTACCTGAAAACCGTCGCCGAAATAACGCAGGTTCTTGCCTAATGCGATGCGTGTGCCGCCATCAATGCCCGCAAACAAAGCCGAGGTCGGCGATGTCAGCACGCACTGCCCGGCCCGTGTTTCAAGCTGCTTGGCCAAGCCCTTGCCGCCCATTGCAAAAATCATGATCGAAACGCCAGGCCGACCGTCCGGAGTCTCGGATGGATCAAGAACCCGCTCGATGCCGGCCTCACAGCCGCAGGCAATTACCGATGTAGCAAAGCCGGTCATGGCCTGAGCCGAGATCATCGCCCATTTTTCATTTTGCGCGGTGATGATCGCGCGAGTCGCTTTCATCGGGAAAGCTTCGGCAAAGGTTGCGTCTATCGTTACTCCATTAATGATCATGCCACATCTCCTTTAAGCGGATGCACAGTCAAACTGCCGCGTCCGTCCTCTGTTATTTCATCATCACTGATTTTAAAGTTATTGAGCTTCATAGTTAGGAACTTATCGAAATAGGCTTGCAGATCCTTTTCTACAGACGAGTCGTAATCAGGTTTAACCACATGGGTCGTGCCCCACTTGGTGTGAACGACCTTGCCGTCAACCACCACCAACTCACCGTCCTTAAACACATAATCCGGTTTTTCGAACATCTTCTGACGGTCGGCATTGTCGGTATAAACGGTAATATCCGCCCAGTTACCGGCGCTCAAGCCGCCGCGATCTTGCAGACCGATCAATCTGGCCGCACCGGCGCGGGTCATGATCGCAATTTCCTGCAAAGTATATTCGCGATCAATTGACGCTAAAGTCGTCATTTTTTGCGCCTCAGGATGAATCGTCGCCAGCATATCGTTACGGAAAGTTTTGTCCATCAACAAGCGGATCAGATGCGGATAGCTGGTGAACGGCGCGCCGTTCGGATGGTCCGTAGTCAGGAAAATGCGCCACGGATCATCAACCAACAGGAAGGTTTCCAGACCGATCGCCCATTGCAGCGCATTAACAAAATTCTGATCCTTATATTTGAACGGCACCACACCGCAACCGGCGTCACACTCGATATCCATAACCACCCATTTATTCGGGCTGGCATGTTTATGGTTGGCATGCTGGCGCATATTATCGCCGGACGCGGTGACGGTTTGACCAAACAGAATCTGTCCAACATCAATCGTGATGTTTTTATTTTTATTGACGGCTTCGGCGATCTGCGCCGCACCGGACGAGAATTTGAAATCCCCTTCGGTACCGTAGCTATGGAACTGGATATGGGTCAAATGCATCGGCAAGCCGCCTATGCCCTGAATAGTATTCAGCGTGGTATCCATATTGCCCGGCACGCCCAAATTGCAGCCGTGCACATGCAAGGGATGAGTCACGCCTAATTCTTTAACCGCTGTCGCCAATACGCGCAGAATATCGCGCGGTGTCACCCCGTAATGGCTGTTTTGCTCATCCAGGTCCAGCTTGCGCTGATTAAATTTGAACGCATTGATACCGCCGGGATTAACGACTTTAACGCCGATGGCTTTCGCGGCCTGCATGGTAAAGGCCACATAATCATTAATGGCTTTTTGATCTTTTTTGGCCGTCAGCATGCGCAGCAAGTAATCATCGCTACCCAGCAGCACGTAGCCGCCCTTATCCAGGATCGGGATATCGGCCATTTCCATATGCGCCTGACGTGCATTGATCGGCAATACCGCGGGTTCGAAACCTGCGGTATAACCCATCTCCGCATAGCGGTAGCCGGTCACAAAGGTGCTAGGCATCGCATGGCCGCAGCCGGAGCGGGTAATATCAGTGCGAGCGACCGGGTCTTGGCGATGATCTTCCGGCAACAAAGTTCTGGCGATATTGCCTTTACCGCCGCCAATATGCGTATGCATATCGATTGCGCCCGACATCACCACTTTGCCTGTTAAATCATATTCTTTATCGACTTTAAAATCGCCGGTGGGCTTGTTGACGATGCGCCCGTCCTGAATATAAATATCCTGTTTTGCGCCATCGATCCCGCTTGCAGGATCATAGACAGCTCCACCTGTTAATTTAATCAACATATTAATTACTACCTACAAAGCTTGTTCAATGGCATTAAGCACGTCAGCCGTACTGGGCAGGCCGGAATCGCGCAGTTTCTTCAACCGAATCGCAACCACGTTGTCCATACGGTAAGCATGGCCGGCATGATCAATGCCTGGCGTACCGACAGGAATAAACACATCAGGTTCTTTGGCAAACGTCATCCCGGAACGGCCTACCACGATAATTGGCAAGTCCGTTGCGGGCGGCACCGCCTTAACATTAAATGCCTGAACCCAAACCAATGCATCAGCTTCGCCGTTGTTTAACAGGAAATTGGCATCATTCAAATAAGGATCGTATTCCGGGAAGCCGCTCGAAAAGCGGGTGCGCGCCGGATAACCGGTAGTCCAGCCGCAAACCTGATTGGCGGTCTGGTCGCCTTCTTTTCCGCCCAGAGGCAGGCCGGAACTACGGGTATTTTTATTGTTGATGTCCTTAATCATTTCAGACAGCGTTTGTACCGTCAATTCGGCTTGGCTATAAGCCAACGCGCCGGCAGCCCATGTTACAACACTATAGCTTGCCGCTTTCAGCTTGTCGGCAATAGCCTGCAAATCGGCAACGGCAATGCCGCCGACCGAATCGACCCGAATCGGATTGCCTTTAACCAAGGCTCTTAATACTGCGATAACATCAGGTAATGCTTCGTTTGCGCACTCAAAAACCAGGGCTTTTTGGCCGCTTGGCGAAGTAGACGCGTTACCGGAAGGCGCTTTGCCCAAATAAATGACCTCACGCTTGCCGGTATCGGCCAGGAACATGGATTCTTCATTCCATAAATAACGCTCGAAAAAGCGCGGCGAAAAACTTTCTAAATCAATGCCGACCACCAGCAGTAAATCACAGCGGTTTTTTACTTCCGCCAGGGTTGTATTCATCCAGCCGGAATCCTGCAAGGCCAGAAAGTTATTCCGTGCGCCGGTAAAATTCATATTATCGACCACAGCGCCGCTGCGATCAGCTAACGCCAGCAACGCCCGCATTCCGTTGACATCGGTCGCGCAGCCGCCGATAACCGGCTGATTGGTATTCTTTAACAGCGCAGCCGCCTTTGCTACCGCCACATCAAAACTGACCTCCTTGCCATCGACTCTTGGACTGGTATCGGTAACAGCCTGTTCAAAAGCGGGCGTATTAACCGCACAGCCGTTTTTAATCACCTTAAGCGCTACCCCGTCGACCTGAACGGTCAAGTCATCCGTGCCGATGCCGCAAAAAGGGCTTGGTACTTCAATTATCTCAGCCATGGAGCTGTCCTATTGTTAGTCATCAAATGGCCGTTATTGTGACAGATGACTACTATTCGTACAACTGTAGGTATCCAGCCAAATCAACCATATACATCCGTATTATTGTTGATACCGGCTCAAGCGATGCGCCCAGATATAATCCGCCGACTGGTAATACGCCATAATTTCCGTTGCCAAAGAAGCGGCCGCATTGGTATCGATCGCTTTATGCGCGCCTAAAGGATCATCGACGACATCAACCTTTTGCTGGGGCGACAGATACACCAGTTTATTATCCTTAAACAACCCCAATTTCTGATAGTTACTGATGAATGCCCGCCCCTGCTCTTTGCTCATCTGCATAATATCCTGACCGTAAAACCAGCTTTCATAGCGAGCATTCAAAAGCCCAAGCACGGTCGGGGCAACATCAATCTGGCTGGACAAGATGTCGTTTTTCATTGCCGGCACATGTTTCGGCGCATAGATAAACAACGGGATATGGTATTTATCGACCGGCAACTCGGTTTTTCGCGCGCTGCCGGCGCAATGATCTGCCACCACCACGAACACGGTGTTATCGAACCACGGCCTGGTTTTAGCCTGTTCGATGAATTGATGTATCGCAAAATCGGTGTATTTAACTGCGCCTTGCCGGCTGCCTGGAAGCAGATCAATCTTGCCACCGGGATAAGTGTAGGGCCGGTGGTTAGTGGTGGTCATGATCTGGAAAAAGAACGGCCGGTTGTTTTGAAAATCCTTGTCGGCTTCTTTTAAAGTACGGTTAAAAATAATATCGTCCGAAACGCCCCAGGCATTGGTAAAGGTTAATTCCTCCGAGGTGAAATCAGTTTGGTCAACAATACGGTAACCGTTGCCGAAATAAAACGCGTTCATATTGTCGAAATAGCCCCGGCCGCCATACAAGAATGCGGTGTCGTAACCTTTCTGCTGAAAAACCCGGCCAAAACTGAACAAGTTGCCGTTATCAGGCCGCTTGACGATGGCTTGACCGGGCGTGGGCGGAATGGATAAGGTTAATGATTCAAGCCCTCGGATGGTCCGGGTGCCGGTTGCATAAAAATTGGTAAACAACAAGCCCTCTTTAAACCATGCATCCATGTACGGCGTGATGTTCTCTTTATTGCCGAAAGCCCCCAGAAATTCGGCACTTAAGCTTTCGACGGTAATCAAGATAACATTCAGGCGCTTTTCTTCGCCCGCCGGTTTAATCAGGTGCTTGATGTTATATAAATCCCCGGATTCGCCTTTTGCGCCCAGTTGATTTTTGACGACACTGGACAGCTGCCGGTCATCGCCCACCTTATAGAAATGCCGGTAATCCAGTTCATTGTTTCTAAATGCCGAAAAGAACTGGTAAGGGCCATTGGCGGCCAGTTCATTGAGATAGGTATTATTGGAAAACTGGTACCATGTCGCCCCCACGGCAGCGTAGCTTATAGCCGGCAATAACAGCAAAGCCCCGGTAATTTTCAGCCGAGATAAAAACGGCTCTTCGGCGTAAAACGTCTGTGCCAGCGCTCTTCTTACCAGCAAAAAACAAATCACGGTGATAACCAAAATGCCCGACAGCAGCCAGCCTAAAGGGTAAGATTCAATGATATTGCTAACGACTTCATGGGTATAAATCAGGTAATCGACGGCAATAAAATTAAACCGGACCCCGAACTCATCCCAGAACGTCCATTCCGACAGTTCGACAAAAAACAGCAGGTATAAACAAATAAAAAATATCCCGAAACTGATTATTTTGTGAATTTTGCTTTGGTAAATTCGGTTCGGCAGAACCAGCAGATACAAAACGAAAGGAATCAATAAATAACTGAAAAAAGCCAAGTCATGGACTATCCCAATCAGGAAAGCCAGGATGATCTGGTAAAAAGGAGAGTCGATATCAAGCCATTGCTTGACCAGCAAAGCCATCCTGAGCGCTGCAAAAGTGGTTAAATTAATCAGTAAGAATAACAATACAATAGTAAACCGTGACCTGGAGAATGCGTTTATTACGCCCATTTAATTTTTCCTGGAAAATGACATCAATAAAAATAACGTGAAAAATCAGCGCAATGCCTGCGGGAACACGTAGTAATTTAACAAATCCATGCTGAGAAAGTGTTGAAAAGGTAATTGAAAAAGCCAAACCTTATTTCGCAGACTGATAACGATTAGCAGCATGACCTACGCTAACCATTTTATAAGCTTATTCGCCAGCCGTTATTTTTTTAAGGAAAACATAAGCATAAAAAACAGCTATACAAAAAATACTTGTGAAGACGATATCTAACATCATAACAATTTACCCCTTGGCTTATACAGTTCAATTTAAATCTGTGAATATGCATCGCATTGAGACTACGACAAATTCCACCGAGACTCACAAGCCATAAAGCAAATAATACGCCAAATGCAGCAGCCACTCGCCATGACCTATATAATCAATAAGTTATTAGCATAAGCGGTCGCTAGCTAAATGACTAAAGGTTGAAATGAACCTTCAGTTTTGGTTTTTTTCAACGTTATTTAACACAGTTCCTGCCCGAATCGGCGAATTGATGAATAGATACGCCTGGAACTTTCTTTACCCTTTACAAAATGGCGATAAATTTAAGATGTTAGATAGATTTGAAGATTATGCCGGGCTTAGCCATTACCGGCATTGCTTGTTAAATACTCTGGGCTAAAGTCATCCACGCTAATGGCTGCAAACCGGGTCTTTTCGGCGGCGACTATCAACTCAGCTTCTTCCTTACTGATAACGTCTTCGCTTATCGCCGCATCCAGCACATCAAGGATCGAGCCTTTCGGCAGCTTCTTTTGCTTTTGCGCGGCATGGATTTTCTGTTCCGCCGGCATCGCGGCGAGTATGGCCTGGAAGGCGACTTCGATTCTGCCGGTGGCATCGTCAGGCTTATGATTTATATAAATGCCATTAGTCAATCGATCCCGGGCCGGGGAGTTTTTCATCAGCAGCGACGCAGTCTTGTGAATCAAATGATCGGCAGGCGGCGAGTAGGGCTTGCCGGTCGGGAAAAGCGCAAACCTTAGCAGCAAAGTGATATTGCGCATCGGCAAGGCATGGAAAATAGCCAGCAGCGATTGCTGGGCGCGGTGCAGGGTTTGCTGGCAGGCCCAATGCAGTAACGGCAAATCGTCTTGCGGGCGGCCCTGATCTTCGAAGTTTTTAAGCACGCAAGAACACAAATAAAGATTGCTCAGCACATCGGCAAAACGCCCGGATATCCGTTCCTTGCGTTTAAGCGAACCGCCCAACGTCAGCAACGCAAAGTCTGCGACCAGCGCAAAACCGACGCTGAGCCTGGCGATCTGCCGAAAATAGCACCGAGTGTTATGATCGCCCGGCGCAGCGACAAAACGGGCATTGCTTAATCCCAGCCAAAAACCGGCCGCCAGATTGTGCAGCATCGAACCGATATGCTCAAACAGGACTTCATCAAACTGCGCCAACGCCAATTCAGGGTTTCCCAAGTCCAAGGCCGCCATTTCCCGCTGAATATAAGGATGGCAGCGTATCGCGCCCTGGCCGAAAATCATCATGGTTCGGGTCAGGATATTGGCGCCCTCGACGGTAATGCTGACCGGAATCACTTGATAGAGCCGGCCGAGATAATTCCTAGGCCCCATGCAAATGCCGGAACCGCCTTGTATATCCATGCCGTCGTTAACGACCCGGCGCATCCTTTCGGTGAGTTCGTATTTGATCATCGCGGAAATAACCGACGGCTTCTGCCCGTTATCGAGCGCGGCGGCAGTGACTTTGCGCGCGGCATCGATAATATAGGTTTCCCCGGCGATGCGCGACAGCGGCTCTTCAATGCCTTCGAACTCGCCTATAGGCACATTGAACTGTTTGCGGATGCGCGCATAAGCGCCGGAATTGCGGCAGACCATTTTCGACGCACCGGTGCTGAGCGCCGGCAAGGATACCGCCCTGCCGGTAGCCAGGCATTGCATCAGCATTTTCCAGCCGTTGCCGACCTGCTCTTTGCCGCCAATAATCCAGTCCATCGGGATGAACACGTCCTTGCCCCAGTTCGGGCCGTTCTGGAACGCGGAATTCAGCGGAAAATGACGGTTGCCGATGGAGACGCCGGGAGTATTGGTGGGAATCAGCGCGACGGTAATACCGATGTTTTCCTTGTCGCCGATCAGGTGGTCCGGGTCGTAAAGCTTGAATGCCAGCCCCAGCACCGTGGCGACGGGGCCTAAAGTAATGTAGCGTTTGTCCCAATTGAGCCGAATGCCCAGCACCTTGTCCTTGCCTTCGAATGGGCCGTAGCAAACGACGCCGCTATCGGGCATCGCTCCGGCATCGCTGCCTGCATGGGGGCCGGTTAACGCAAACGCGGGAATTTCCTCGCCTGTTGCCAGACGCGGCAGGTAATGATTTTTCTGCTGCTCGGTGCCGTATTCCAGCAGCAACTTGGCAGGCCCCAGAGAATTGGGCACCATGACCGTAACGGCCGCAGTACTGCTGCGGCTGGAAATTTTCATCACCACTTCGGAATGGGCATACTCGCCGAACTCCAGGCCGCCGTACTGCTTGGGTATAATCATGCCGCAGAATTTGTTGCGCTTGATGTAATCCCAGACTTCCACCGGCAGATCAAAGCGATTGTAGGTAATGTCCCAATCATCCAGCATGCTGCACAAGGTTTCGACCGGGCCGTCAAGAAAAGCCCGCTCTTCGTCGCTCAATTTCGGACTGGGTAAATCCAGCAATACGTTCCAGTCAGGCTGGCCGGAGAACAGCTCGGCATCCCACCAGGTATTGCCCGCTTCCAATGCGTCGCGTTCGGTTTGCGACATCGGCGGCAGCGTCCGTTTCATAGCCCTGAAAACCATGCTGCTGAAGTACTGTTGGCGGATAGCTGGAATATTGAGCGTGATGAAAACAGCGCTGAACATGAGCCAAAGCAAAAATACAAAACCGCTAGGTCCTTCCACCATCGAATACAGCACCAGCCACCCGAACACAACCAGCGTAGAGCGGCGTAGAGGTGCCCTGACATAAGCCAGAACACCGATGACAATGAGTAATACGATTAACCAGCCCATGGGATATTCCTTAAGTTAATTTCGTAACGGCTTGCCTGTTTTTAACAGATGCTCCAGCCTAGCCAGAGTGCCGGGCTGCTGGACCAGATGCAAAAACGCGCTCAATTCCAGGTTTAACAGGTCGTCTTCGGTCAGCGTCTCGGTAATGTCGCACTCCCCGCCGCTGAGCACGCTGGCCAGCTGCTGCGAGATTTCCACGTCATAGTCGGTTACTTTTCCCGCCAATTTTAAATTGCCGACCGCAACGTCCATCGCCGCTTTCGCGCTGGCTCCGGGCAAACGATATTCGGCAGGTTTAGGCGGAGCATAATCGCTCGCCAGCAGCAACGCTTTGGCTTTGGCATCGGCCAACAAACGGTCTTTGTTCATGGTAATGCCGTCGGTCGTGGACAAAAACAGCATTTCCTTGGCTTCCGCCGCCGATTTGGATGTTTTAGCCCTACCGATCGTTTCAAAAGCCTGTGCAATCGCCGGCATCGGGCCGCCGGGCCGCCTTGCAAACTCCAGCCAGCGGCGCAAATATTCCTTGCAGCCGCCCCAACCGGGCACCAGGCCCACGCCCACTTCCACCAGGCCGATATAAAGTTCCGCATGCGCCTGAATCGCATCGCAATGCAGCAGAATTTCGCAGCCGCCGCCCAATGCCAGGCCGGAAGGCGCGCCGATCACCGGGAACGGCGCGTATTTCAGGGCCTGATAAGTCTGTTGCCCTTGTTTGATCAATCCTTCCACTGCTAACCAATCCTGGTTATGGATCGCCTGCATCAACAGGGTTAAATTGGCCCCTGCCGAGAAATTGTCGGCATCGTTATGGATGACCAATGCCGAAAAATCGCTTTTGACCTTGTCAACGCTTTGCCGGACCATCGTCAGGCTGTCCATGTCCAGCGTGTTCATTTTGCTGTGAAATTCCAGACAGGCAACGCCATCGCCAATGTCCCACAGGCTGACCGAGGGGTTATTCAACACAGCCGGAGCCTGTAATTTGACATCGGACAGCAACAGAATGCCATCCGTCCTGCGGATAGGCTGGTAATTGCCGGACAAATCAAAGTACAAACGTTTGCCAGCATCGACCTTGTACAAGCTCTGGCGCCCTCCCAGCATTAACGGAATCCGGCGGTTTTCGGCATGCAATCGGCTAACGAACCAATCCCCCCCGATCCGGTCCAGCAGCTCGAACGGGCCGTACTGCCAGTTATAGCCAAGCCGCATCGCAGTATCCACAGAGACGATATCATCGGAAATCTCCGGAATCAGGCTGGCGCTGTAAGCCAGGGTATTGGACAGCACTTGCCAGGCAAAACGATTAATTGGATCGTCGCCAGTTAAAAAAGCCCTTAGCTCCTCCTGCGTTTTGGGCAAATTCGGCAAAGCGAATTTTTCACTGGGGTGATAATCGCCGGTTTGCAAATTGATGGATTCCTTGACCCGCTTTCCGCCGCTTTCATTCAAGCGGTAAAAACCGCCCTTGCCTTTCCTGCCGGTATAGCCGTCGGCGATCATGTTTTGAACCAGTGTTGGCAAATCATTAATCTGATGAAACGCGTCGTCCCTAGGCAAAGCCATTTTCATGCCGTCCAGAATATGCGGAATCAGATCAAGCCCGACCAAATCCAGCAGGCCGAATATGCCGGTTTTGGGTATGCCGAACGGCGCGGACATGACCGTGTCGGCCTGTTCGACAGTCAAGCCGAGCTTGATCGCTTCCAGCAATCCGCATTGCAGCCAGTAAATGCCGATGCGGTTGCCGATGAACCCCGGCGTATCCTTGCAGATCACGCTGTCCTTGCCTAGATGCGTGTCGGCAAAGCGGCGGATGGCATCAACCAGTTCCGACCGGGTCTCGGCGCCTGAAACCAGTTCCAGCAGGCGCATATAGCGGGGCGGATTGAAAAAATGGGTGATCATAAAGCGCTGTTTGAAGCTGTCCGGCATGTTGCGGGTTAACAGTTTCAAAGGCAGTGTCGAGGTATTTGATGAAATCAGGGTATCGGGCCGGCAAATCTGCTCCAGCTTTTGATACAGCGATTGTTTGACGGCCAAGTCCTCAAGCACTGCTTCCAGCACCCAATCGGCGTCTTTCAGCCATTCAAGATGATCCTCAACGTTGCCTGGAGTGATTAGACGGGCATAATTTTTATGCATGAACGCCGCAGGTTCGACTTTGAGCAGTTTGGCAATAGCGGCTTCGGCAATGCTGTTCCGATTATCAACACCCGATTGCCCTGAGCCTGGCCGAAGGGTAGGCACGATATCCAGCAAAACAACGGGCACACCGGCGTTGGCAACGTGCGCGGCAATGCTTGCGCCCATGACGCCTGCGCCAATTACCGCAACTTTTTTGATGTCGCGTTTATTGGCGTCCATTAGATAGCCTCCAGAATAGTGGCAATGCCCTGCCCGCCACCGATGCATTGGGTCGCCAAGGCAAATTTCTTGTTTTCCCGTTTCAAGAGGCTAGCGGCTTTGCCGGTTATTCTGGCGCCTGAAGCGCCTAACGGATGGCCTAACGCAATCGCGCCGCCATCCAGGTTCAATTTTTCCAGCGGCACCGGCAATTCCTTTAAGACCGCCAAAGATTGCGCCGCAAAAGCTTCGTTCAGCTCGACGATATCGATATGCTCCAGGGCCATGCCGGCCCGCTGCAAGGCTTTACGGCTCGCGCTGACCGGGCCTATGCCCATGATTTCGGGCGCACAACCGGAGACGGCAATAGCCTTGATGCGGGCGAGCTTTTCCAAGCCGTGCGCATCCGCGTATTTTTCGCTGCACACCAGCACGGCGGCGGCGCCGTCGGTTAACGGCGAAGAGCTTCCGGCAGTCACACTGCCGTTTTTAAGAAAAGCCGGCTGCAATTCGGATAATGCTTGAAGGGAGGTATCCGCCCGGATGCAACCATCATGTTCAACAATTTCCCCGTCAGCCCGCTTGATCGGAATAATCTCCGTGGCGAATAAACCATTTTTCCGGGCCGCCGCCGCTTTTTGGTGGCTGGCAAAGGCAAAAGCGTCCTGGGCCGGCCGGTCGATATGATATTGCAAGGCCAGATTTTCCGCCGTCTCGCCCATGCTGATATAAGCTTGGGGATAGGCTTTATACAAGCCTGGGTTGGGCAAATAATTAAAACCGCCCATCGGCACCCGGCTCATCGATTCGACACCGGCACAGATAAACACTTCTCCGGCATTCATTTGAATCGCACCAGCCGCGTTATGTATGGCCTGCATTGAGGAGCCGCAGAAGCGGTTGATGGTGGTGCCGGCTATGGTGACAGGCAGCTCGGCAAGCTGAACGGCCAAACGCGCCAGATTCATTCCTTGTTCGCCCTCCGGGAAAGCACAGCCTAAAATCAAATCTTCAATATCCTCCGGAACGACCCCGGTGTCATTGATCAAGGCTTTGACGATCTGGGCGACAAGATCATCCGGCCGCACTTTAGCCAATTGGCCTTTTTGCGCCGGCGTGAAAGGCGATCTGCAATATCCTGCGATAACGACATTTTTCATGTTACTGTCCTCATGTTTGTTGTTTCCACGCGCTGCGTGGAACGAGGAATACTATTGCTTTGTATCTTCGAGTCCTTCGAGTCCTCGTGGCGAATTGAAAATGTTAAGTGGGACATTTTCGTTATGTACGGTGCTTAACTCATTTAAAAAATCATCAATCACGCTCCAGGTGTTGCCGATATTTTCCATTAGGATACCGTGGCGCTGGGATTTTACGACCTGGATTTTCTTATACGCGGAACCCAGTTTATCCATAATGATCGTCGAGCCTTTGGGCGAAACGATCGGGTCCTCATCGCCATACAGGACCAGCGCCGGCTGGGTAATCTGCGGCAGTAATTCTTCAATCAGCGCCATTAAACGTCTTAGCTCGTAAAGCGCCCTGACCGGGGTATTGCGGTAGTTAACGGTAGGGTGCTCCGGTTCATTATCAATAAAAGGCTTGATACCTTCAAAAGCCGAGACCCATTCAACCAGCGTATTGGTGCCATGCAGCAGCGGCACCAGCATAAAAGCAGGATTGACGAACTTCAACGGCACTGAGACGGCGACGACGCCGATCATTTCAGGATAGTGTTCAGAAGCCAACTTTAGCGCCAACGCTCCCCCGGTGGAAAAGCCAGTGACAAAAATACGCGAGCAATGCACCTTGAGTATATCGAAGCCCCGCTGCACGCAGCCGTACCAGTCTTCCCAGCTCTGCTCGCGCAAGGCGTAAGGCGATGTGCCGTGGCCTTTGAGCCGAATGCCCAAGACCGTGTAGCCTTGCCTGACCAGATATTCACCATATCCCCTCAATTCAGCGGGGCTGGCGAGCAAACCGTGAATCAGCAAAACGCCAAAGCCGTTGGCAAACTCCGGCTGGATGAAAAAAGGCGAAGGATCGTCAATCGCGGCCTCCTCATAACTGATATCGTCAAATGCCATTTTAGAGTACGTCTGCATTTCCCAAGCAAGCGTGCGGCATTCATCTTCAAAATGCCAGGCGGCCAATTTGTCTTTATCGGCGTTAGCGCATTCCTCTATCGCGTTAATCAGGGTCTCAAGGACGGAATGCTGGGGCGCGGCTTCGTTGTTGTAAACGACGATCGGGTTTTCCAGGCGGATGTTATCAAAATCCGATTCGGCGCGGAGTTTGGGCAAAAAATGGTAATTGTTGTCATCTTCCCGGATGAGTCCGGCCTCTTTTGCCGCGCTCATGAAATAATCGAAACGTGTGTTGGTAGCCTTAAACAGGTCGCTGTAATCGTCGGGATTGAGCAGGCTGCGGTGCAGATGGATCACGGTGTTGTTTTGCAGATGCTTAATGGCGATATACAAGATGCCGTAGAACTTGTCTTTTTCGATATGCGTCTGGCCCTGCTCGACGCAATGCATGATCAAGGTTGCCGCCAGATGGCTTAAATTGATGGTGACATTGGTGTAAATGACTTCCATGTAGCGGTCGCGGGAACGTTCGGCATTTTTTATAAAATACGATCTTAATAAACGTTGCCTCCAATTTTTAGGCTCGAAATTCAACGCAAAGACATCGTCTATCGTGTCAATTTCCTTGGCGAACTTGTCCACCAGATAACGCGTTCGCATGTCCCAGGCCCAACAAGGGTCGACTGGATCGCCCATACGGATATCCATGTCGGTATTCTTCAGCATAATGTTGCCCTCAATCAGCAGTTCCTCGGACTGGCGCAGGCTCATACCACTGGAAAACAGCTCAACGCTTTTAAATAGCAAGTTTTCGGAGGAACGGATCGGGTAAAAAGTAATATTGGCCGGCACCATCAATGTCGACTTGTTCGCTACCGCTATCAGCTGATCAAGGCTGTCGATATGCAAAGCGTCTTTCCATTGCTGAAGCAGCGCGACATTGTTTTTGCGATGGGCTATTCGGATAGCCGCTTTAAAGGTTTCCACACCCTGGGCCAAAACCGCGGGCCCCGTGTGCAGCTTGCGCCGGTTGCCGGTCGCCCGGGAGTAAATGGTATATTGACCGCCTTTGTCGACCACCCGACGGTCTTTAATCATGCCGCCTTCAGGAAAAATAATGACTTTGCGGCCGCGCAAAATCTGCGCGACCAGCAGCGGGAAAAGACGGTTGTGATCATGAGGAAAGACACCGACATGCCGCAAATACCGCGATAGCACATTGTCTTCCCTAAAGAATTCCCCGGAAGCGATGGCGCAGCTGTAAGCCCCGGTTTGCTCGTAGATGAGGTATTGCGGGATGAAGGTTTCAAAACGGGAAAAATGGTTGAATAAAAAGATGTCGCCTTCCAGTAGCTGCGGGTCGGCGTGCAGATCGAGCTTGACTCTCAGCATGTTTTTAACCGCTTTGATCAACTTGACCGATCTATTGTAGAGCTTGGTATCTATATCAGGCCAATCATCGGGGTATAGTGTTTTATTCATATCACCTTCTTTATCTAAAGGTAGACGCCTAGGAAATCACCATTGTCCAAATCCGCATTGTCAATATAACTTGCTCTAAAAGCAATTGGGGTAATTGCATAGTTCAGCCTGGGTTTATTACCGGCCATCCCGATAATAACTCTAACCTGGCGTTGAAGATATTATTTATTGCAATAAAGAACAGGATCACCGAGCTTTCAGGCTGGCTCATGGTTTGGATCGCTTATATATTGGCGAATAGTCAAATCCTGAACCAGGAGACGCACAACACAACAAATTGTTGCGAAATATTTTATTCAGGTTATATGGATAAAATATTTTGCGAAACAGCCATCATCTATTACTTTCAGGGACATTTTTATGCATAAGGATATTTCAAACAGAGCCTCATCTTTTGGTGAAAACCAGGAATTACGAAATTTCGGTCCGGGTAACGGGCAATTAAGCAAAAAGGATATTACTTACATTGTCTACGGCGCATGTTTTCTGGCTTCCGGCGGCGGCGGATCTATCGGTCTAGCATTGAGTTTTACTGACAAGATGATTAATGATGCCGATGTTATGCAGTATGTAAATCCTGATAAGCTTGAAGCGGATAAAAACATAGCTTTTGTGGCGGGCTTGGGCTCGCCGGACAAATTGTTTGCAGGTTTCGGGCAAACAGCTTCAATAAATGCCTTTCTGGAAATGGATAATTACCTGATTCAATCCGGCCAAGGGCGATTAGGTTATTCGATCCCTGTTGAAATGGGGGCGATTAACGCCCTAATCCCTTTTATTATTTCGGCAAGAAAAGGAATTGCAGTAATTAACGGCGATCCCTGCGGACGTGCAATGCCGGAATTGAGCATGACGCTTTTCAACATTAATCAACTCCCCCTTAATCCTGTTATCTTGACTTCCGACACTGGCGATTCCGGTCATTATCAAAAAATGATTGTGCACGTAGAAAATGCGGAGGATGCTGAAAAACAGGCGCGGCTATTTGCCCGGTCAAATAACAGCACAGCGGGTTTGGCCTGCTATCCAATGCGCGGCGCCGATTTGAATTGTTCAATTTCATCTGACGAAAACTGGGGCAAATTTAACCAATGGACGGTGGGCCTTGCATGGAACTTGGGACGATGTATTGTTGAGTCAAAAAATTATAATAAACTCCTGGAATTACTGGACATCCTTCCTGTAACCAGCTTTACCTTATTCGAAGGCATCATCACCGGCAAGGAAGAGAGGAAAATAAGCGGTTTTGACGCGGGGAAAATTACCGTGGCTAATGACGATGAAACCTGCTTCATCTATTATAAAAACGAAAGCCTGCTGGCATGGAACGCTACCAGACAATGCTGTGTTGCCATGGGACCTGATTCAATCAGCTTTATTGCGAGGAAAGACGCTCAGCCATTGTCGAACAGCGACATAAACAGCGATCCCGAAAAAAACCCTAAAAATATACCGTTAGGGACAGGGATTGGCATTATCG
>Ga0208392_1000191_pt1 | contig 16018 bp, 10 predicted proteins | sample LakWasMeta3_LOW4_2_FD_183855 | JGI IMG/M metagenome (GOLD analysis project Ga0208392, IMG submission 183855) | Freshwater sediment methanotrophic microbial communities from Lake Washington under simulated oxygen tension - Sediment Metagenome... | ecosystem: Environmental > Aquatic > Freshwater >... | reverse complement strand
TCATGTTAGGAGAGCTAGTGCCGATAAAAGGTATTCAGGGGGACTTATTCAGCCAGGTTAAATCTAATCTTACGTCTGCTGTGCTAATGAGCACTATGGACAGTATCAACCGCAAGATGGGTAAGGAATCCATCAAGCTCGCCAGTGAAGGGTTCAGGCGGCCATGGAAAATGCGTCAGGAGAACAAGAGCCCTGGCTACACCACGAGATGGTGTGATTTGCCTGTAACTGAATGAAACATCTAGGTAGTGATTCGTAATAATTAATCCTACATAGCCTTTAAATAAAAAATACTAGAGAAAATTTGAATAACGAAGACGTCCCAACATATTGAAAGGATCAATTGGACTACCCACGTTTTTGGTATTTGATTGATTCAACGTAAAGTTTTTTGTCTTTAGTAACGATGATTATATATTTTTGATTTTTTACTAAAACAAACATGCATTGATCTCTTTGCATGGAAATGCAATCCAAGACCTCAGTAAAACCTGATTGCGCAATGTCCTGAGCATAAATGCTGCTCTGAGTGATATTGGGATTGTCTACACTTTGCCAGCCCTGATTCAGTAATGACTGCCTGACCTCAGCATAGGGAGTGCCAATAAGTTTATTAAATGCAGTATCTGCTGCGTAGGCATGATTTAACATAGATAACACCAGCCCGCTGATTAAGATTAATATTTTCATATAAATAACTTACCTTTCATTTCTTTTCAATTCAAACAGTAAGATAAATGCAGTTTTAATAATGCTAATTTTGCACCAATCAAAGCAAACTTAGTTTGTTGTATTTCCATAACTGAGGTTACTCATAATAGTATTGCATACATACTAAATTAATATAGATAAGTCATAGCTTACCTAGGCCTTATTGATGATAATGAGACTTCATCATGTCGTTCATCCAATCACAAAGAAAGGTAATCTAGCTATGAGAAGAGAAGATGTTCTTAAAGAATACGGCATGGGTTCATTGCCAAGAATCTTGGACACCCTCAACTGTTTTCGCCGCAGATATGGACACTGGCCGACCAAGCTAATCATCGATGAAGATATGATGGATGCGCTGCAGCAAGATTGCATCACCCCATCAGGCTGGAAGGCACTGACTGCCAGGGTGGAACTCCGCAGCATTAAAGGGACGGTGATTGCAGAAGACGCTAGTGGTCAATCCTATGAGTATGCGTCTGAATTCATCAGGCCAGAAAATAAAGATAGCTCCGCTGACTACTGGATATGGGGATGCGAAGTCTGGCCAAGCACTGAGTAGATCTATTCAAAACCTGTAACACTCAATGCGGAGTCTTATGATGTTGGAATACAAACTCGACATTTCGGCTCGAGGCCATTGTCAAAAATGCTGTTTTGAGGGTTTTTTCACTAACAGGAACGGTGTTTTGAAGGTTTAGCCGGTTACCAGCACTTACTGAATCATGACAAACACCTCATTTCCGACATTTTCGCTCGAGACCGATGTCGAAAGTGGTGGGGCGAGCTTATCGCGAGCTAAAACTCTGGCCATGTGCCTAAATGATCACTGAATCCATGACCTAATCACGTCAAGCTTGGTTTGCTGGCAGTTAAAGAGGCCGATGGTCGATCCATCAAGCAGACGCCCGTCATCAATCTGGGGTGGCAGACCCTCAGTTTGGATGACAAACCGTCTACATTCGGGATGAAAACAGTCATCATGTGGTAAAACACCGCGTGACGTGACGCCGATTTTGCTCATTTTTTAAGCAAGTAACAGGCATGCGTCGCATCTTCCAGGACGCATGAGCTGTGCATGCGAAATCTACGTACAACAGTATTCATGCGCTTAAGCGGGCAGGGCAGTGCTGGAATCGTTAGGCATTCCTCTAGATTGTTAGATGGAGTTTCTGAAATATCCCGGTCTGTGCGTCAACCTGTCATCAGCGCATGGCTCCCGTCAGGGCGGCACAGGTATGATGATCGTCCTGCTAATACCTCTTAGCTGGACTGCTCGTCACGCAGACATTTAAAAGCCTAAATTAACATCAACCCTAAAGGCGTTGGCATGATAAGCGCTTGAACCAGACGAGGCGGTATAAGCTAAATCAACCGCAATATTCTTGTGAGTTTTGTATCTAAGCCCCAGACCTAGAGAACCAAAATTTTGCGGCGTGCTAGTGGTGCTGATATTGTAATTCTGACTACTCGCACCTAAATTAGAAAAGTACATATTCTGACTCATATCACCATCAAAGTGATGGGTGTACTGCACCTTGATTGATGGTGTTAGCGTGGCATACGCCAACTTCACGTCATAGAACGCATTCAAGCCTGTTGATAAGGCTTTAGAGCTAACTTTGCTATTGTCATAAGTCAATGCATTGCTTGAACCTGATTCTGAGTAGTTATCCAGTTTAATAGAGACCATGTCCGCCCTCAGGTACGGCTGCAAACTGAGTTGCTTAGCCTGCACGAATGTATTTAATCCAAGGCTACCAAAGATGACATTACCATCACGATCACCGGATAACAACAAACTATCTGTTGCAGACCATCGTTTGTTATCAAATGCAGTACTGCCATAACCGACGACACCATCAACATACCAATTGGGTAACATTTGATAGCTGCCATAAACACTAGCTGTGGTTTGATGTGATTTGGTTTCACTGCCAAAGTCATCGATATCCGTCTTATCAAAACCATAACCTAATGCACCACCAATGATGAAGCTGTCAGCTAACTGATAATCAACACCTAATGTGAGGCCTTGAGTAGAGAACTTATTACCAGCACCTTGCCTATCAATAGAACCATAGTCCAAGGTTCCAGTCGCCCATAAGCCTATAGGCAAATTACCAAACACCCTTTGATTGAATGATTGTGAATAGTCTGCTTGAGCGTTCTTTGCATCATCGGCATCAGTCATGGTTTGCGATGGTAACGATGTTTGTGCCGCATTTTCAGTAAGAAGTATGGGCTTTGGTATGGACTGTCTTGGGATAAATCGAACTTGTGAATCGTTAGTCGAGGCATTGCCATCAAATAATGATGTCAGGGAACTCAGGACTGGATTGCCACTATTCAAAGCAAAACTATTATTTTTAACATTGAAGTTTTGATGTAGCCGTTGAAAGTGGTCTGTAATGTTGTTGATTTGACTGGCAGTGAAACGCTGAGCGACATAGGATTGTGTGGTCAATTGGTTGTGAGTCGAGGTATCGGCTGCAGGGTTGGCGCGTAGGCGCAACACCAGATGTAGCGTACTCTCCTTTTGGATATTGTAATCTTGAAGTGTCTTACCATCTTCAAGTTGCTTGCCAGCAAAAATCAATCGCTGCTGGTCGGGAGGAATACCCTCTTTATCTTGAATCTTCTGCTTAACGTTATCAATACTATCGTTAGGCTCTACCTCAAGTGTGATAGTTTTTCCAGTGAGCGTTTTCACAAAAATCTGCATTGCAAAAGCTGCAGGTGAAACCACAAACATCATCAAAATCAAGCCGAGCTTAGTGATGTTTTTAAGGAGTATATTCTTTTCAGGCTTGGCTGAGGAGGTGAAGTTAATACCATTGATTTCAGAAACTAATGTGAGTGTAGATTTGTTTTTCATGTATGTTGGTCAGTCAGTCACGTTCTAAATGATAGCGACTGTTATTCAGCTTAATATTTTCGATGAAATGCTAACATATTACTTATATGACTGACGTGCTTAAAAAATGAAATTTGCAGAGATTCTTGAAAAATTTAGGGTATTGGGTGGTGTCGCTGAAAACATTGAATTGCGTCGTGGCAGCTATGGTAGAGGAATCTTCCCTATCAATCCAAATCAGCCCATTAAGATAATGGTCCCAACACATCTCCTTGTCTCGCCCAATTGGCTTAAATTAGACAGTGACAACCACATTAGACTCAAACCGAAATTAGGTTTAGATCCGGCGTTTATTGATTTTTATGAAAGCTATCAACAATTCTTTGGGTGGAGTAATGTTGGTATCAATGAATTGAGTGAATATCACAATGAGCTTATCAAGTTACCAAGGAAGATTAAGCAATTTCTCTTTCTTTTTGGTTGGCTTGATACTGATTTTGATAAAAAGAATGCTAAAGATTACTTAAATGAATATCTTACTAGTCGACAGATTCGAATTGGAAATGAATCAAAACTAATGCCGATTATTGAGCTTATCAATCACGCAAACGATGGTAAGCAATATCTTTCTGATGAGGGTATTAAGTTCGAAGGGACTTTTAAGGATGAAGCTCTAGCCTGTTATCATGGAAGCTTTGATGCATTACATTTTTTTAGAATTTACCACTTCAACTCAGAGTCAACTACGGTCTTGTCTTGTGACGTCAAAATAGACGTGCCTAATGTTGGTTTAATTAATATTTCTAGATTTGATGCAATGGTCGATATTAAAGATGGCGTCATAACACCAAGAATGATTAAAAAGAAATCTGAAATCCAGATAGATTTTCTGGAACTAGTAAATTTTAAAAACAAACTATCACCAAGAAAAATATTCATCGATGGAATGCAACAGTTTCACGTTTCATCATCGCTTGCGAATCAAATATTCGATGGATTGATTGAACATAACCGTAAAGCCCACGCTGACTTTATAAGTGAATGCCGGCTATCCACCAATAAGGTCGCCAAGGAGCTTGAATCTATTGCATTAAATCAGTTAAAGCTTCTAAGTATGTAACTAGGGCGCTTAGCTTAGTCTGGATGTCCCCCGATTTTATTCGCGAATGAGATCAGGCTTTAAAAATACCTGGTTTACGGCAGTAAATTTAATGGGTTTTATGCGTTATATTTTTCAAATAGTACAGTGACTTATTCATAACATCATGAGTATAAACTGTGCGCACATTTAGTAAGCGAAATAACACTAGTTACTACAAGCGAACCATAAAAAAGCATATGATACTTGTACGATTAATTTAATCGTACAAGGAGAATGTTATGAAAAAACTAGTACTCACCATACTTATGACCTCATTCTGTTTTGCTGCCAATGCTGGTCCCCAGCAGGAAAAAATGAAAACCTGTAACGCAGACGCCTCTAAAAAGATGCTGACGGGTGATGCGCGTAAGGCCTTCATGAAAGACTGTCTGTCTACCAAGGATGAGTCAATGATGCACTCACAGCAGGACAAGATGAAGATGTGCAATGCTGATGCTGGTAAGAAAGAACTGAAAGGCGACGAACGCAAAGCATTCATGAAGAACTGTCTATCCAGCAAACAAGATTCATCACTGACCGCACAGCAGAACAAGATGAAAACCTGCAATGCCGACACTAAAGCCAAAACTCTCAAAGGTGATGAGCGTAAAGCCTTTATGAAATCCTGTCTGTCTGGAAATTAATATCATAAAAAAGCGCCCCGAACGAAAAGACCCAAAAGAGTCAGGTAGGGGCGCAAGGGAGTCGGTAATCTTTAGTAGTTAGTATATGCCTATATATTTAAATATTTCTAATGTAATATCAATGATTTATCTATATATAAAATTATTGTATCTAAATAAACTATTCGATTCACATTATCAATATTCACTGTATTGAGTTGTTGGCGATTCATCGCCCGTTTTAAATGTTTGCGGTACTTGCAGTTTCATCACGAAGCATGTCAAAAAAATGAATTGGTGCCTAAGAAGAACCGAATATGCTCAATCGTTACAGACAGATTACTTTAATTGCAGCCAGCGTGACCATTTTTATGATGTGTCTCACCACCGCTTATTGGTATAAAGAACAGAGTCAAGCCAGCAATAAGCGTCGTCAGGTGTTTAATGAATCTTCCAATCAGATTCAAAATAAACTCTATCTCAGGTTATCACGTTATGAACTTGTGCTGCGTGGAGTCAAAGGTTTTTACGAGAGTTCCGATTTTGTCACCAAAGCTGAGTTTCATGATTACATTAGCGCCCTGAGAATATCTGAAACCTCGCCGGGTTTTCAGGCAGTTGGTATTGCAATTCATGTGCCTCAAGAAAACTGGACACAGTTTATTGCCGATATGAAGCGGCGTGGCTATACTGATTTCAAAGTTAAACCAACAGGTGAACGTACGGACTATGCACCGCTGGCATTGATAGAACCATATGGCGGTACTAATTTAAACGCAATTGGCTTTGATCTGCTTACCAATTCAAAAGGTAAACCAGCCATGGAAGAGGCGCGTGACCAGGGTACCGTAGCGCTGACGTCCCGACTTGCCTTGGTTCAGGATGCAGGAAAAGATATCCCTGCAGCCGTGATGTATGTGCCGATTTACGATACTAGCATGCCGTTGGATACTATTGAGGCGAGACGTGCTGCCATTTTAGGTTGGGTAAGCGGTGCATTCCGCATCAATGATTTTATGGCCAGCATGGGCAGCCAGATCGACAAAGACCTCGCAATAACGATACAACAAGGCAAAGACGTCCTGTTTAGTCACGCCACCAATTACACAGATCTTTATGCTGAGCGCGCGCTTTATATCGGTGGTAAGCGCTGGGATATCATCATACGCTCCGTTCCGGAATTCGATGCGCGTTTCCCCAAAAGTAAACTGACAGCACTCAGCATAGGCGGCTTTCTGCTCAGCCTGCTGTTTGGGTTGCTGATATGGCTGTTAGGCAGTAGTCGCGCACGTGCTATGTCACTGGCCGAGCAGATGACACAGGACTTGCGCCAGACCAAATCTGAATTGGAGTGTACATTAAACGCGATTCCGGATGTGTTGTTTGATTTGGACATGGAAGGCCGTTACCAGGGATACCATACAAAATTCAAGTCGTTATTGGTGAAACCTGCCCAGGAGTTAATTGGAAAAAAAATTACTGAAGTCTTGCCGCCAACGGCCGCTGAAATATGCATGGCTGCATTGCACGAGGCATCGATAAAGGGAATTTCCTTCGGGCAGCAGATTGAAATTCCATTGGGTGATGAGTTGCGCTGGTTTGAATTGTCAGTAGCAAAGCGCGAAGACAGCCCGAAAGAAAATCCGCATTTCGTCATGATCTCGCGCGATATTACCGATAGGAAGTCTGCCAGCCAGCAGCTCAGCATCGCTGCGATTGCGTTTGAATCTCAAGAGGGAATTTTCATCACCGACGCAAACAATATCATTCTTAAAGTTAATCATTCTTATACCCTCATTACAGGATACAGCGCGGAGGAGGTAGTAGGAAAGTCGCCCAATATTCTTAAATCAGGACGTCATGATAATCATTTCTATACTTCGATGTGGGATAGTATTAATCATAGCGGTTCCTGGATAGGCGAAATCTGGAACCGCCGTAAAAATGGTGAACTGTTTCCATGCCAGCTTAATATCACTGCTGTGAAAGATACAAAAAATGCAGTTACCAATTATGTCGCGACTATGATTGATATCTCTTTCAGCAAGGCAGCCTCAGATGAAATCAAGATGCTGGCGTTCTATGACTCACTGACGCATCTGCCGAACCGGCGCATGCTGACAGAACGCCTGACTCAGGCACTCGCAGCGAGTGCACGTAGCGGTCGAATAGGAGCTATATTGTTTCTGGACATTGATCATTTCAAAAATATTAACGATACACTTGGACATGATGTTGGCGATGTCTTTCTTCAGCAGGTAGCGCATCGCCTGACACAGTGTGTGCGTGCCGGTGATACGGTTGCACGCCTGGGCGGTGATGAATATGTAGTGTTGCTTGAGGGTTTGCACAGCGAGGCTTTAATCGCAGCATCCGAGGTCGAAGCATGTGCGCTTAAAATACTCTATACCTTGAGTCAAATCTACCATCTAGGTGCCCATCAGTACCATAGTACAGTCAGCATCGGTGCCGTGCTGTTTGATAAAAATAATAGCAGCATTGATGAACTGCTGAAACAAGCTGATATTGCTATGTATGAAGCTAAGAACTCCGGCCGCAATGCTTTAAGGTTTTTTGATCCAAGAATGCAGTTGGCTATCACAGCCCGAACCGAACTGGAACGTGAGCTGCGTGAAGCGGTGAAGCAGCAACAGTTCAAATTACTTTATCAGCTGCAGGTTGATAGGAACAACCAGGTTTTGGGAGCAGAGGTGTTGATTCGCTGGCATCATCCGCAGCGCGGGATGATCTTGCCAGCAGAGTTTATTCCGCTGTCAGAAGAGACCGGGTTGATATTGGAAATCGGTCAGCTGGTTCTGGATGTCGCCTGTGCTCAGCTTAAAGCGTGGGAACAAGATCCTAAAATGAATCGGCTCAGACTTTCGGTGAATGTCAGTGCCAAGCAGTTTCATCAGCCAAACTTCGTGCAGCAAGTTGAAGTGATAATAGGCAATCACCGTATTGATCCCTCGCTGCTAAACCTGGAACTAACCGAGAGTATGTTGCTGGGCGACACAGAAGGCACCATTACCTGCATGAATCATTTCAAGAAATTGGGTGTTAATTTCGAACTTGATGATTTTGGTACGGGATACTCTTCGTTACAGTACTTGAAGAAACTCCCTTTATATCAATTGAAAATCGATCGGTCTTTTGTGCATGACATAACCAAGGATGGTAATGATAGAGCCTTAGTCGCCACAATTATTACCCTGGCTCACAGTCTAGGATTGAAAGTGATAGCAGAGGGCGTAGAAACGACAGAGCAACTACAGTTTCTACAGGATAATCATTGTGATCATTATCAGGGCTATTATTTCAGTCAACCGCTGCCGATAGACGAATTTGAAACTATGGTGAAAAGCAGGCGCTCTGTTTAGGTTCAGAGTAAGCGTCATTTTCAGTGTTTCGCAAACAGGGTTAGGTGTCTGACGTTTTATGGACTACCCATGGAACTTGAAAATCTTCTAGAAAATTGGATGACGCCATTTTTTATTCTGCTGATACTAAGGGGGAACACGGATAGACAACTTAAATAAATAAGTCCATATTTAAGCAACCACATAGAATCTCCCTCAGCGCCCCAACGAAGTCCTCTCTGGACTTTTCAATTGGGGCGATTTTTTTGTGGATTAATTTCCAGATCAGCAGGATTTTATATGGGCTTTGGTGTTCTATTCAAACGCAATAATCTTGACCTTGGGTTTATTCAGCTCTTTCAATAACAGTTTGTAGGCATCAAGGTCAAATACCAGATCCGACTTGGTATTTGCAATATCATCTAATGCTGATTCATCTTCAACTGATCCCAGAAAGACCCAGTGTTCAAATACATGCAGCGCTGATTTTCCATTGAATCGCTGTACTACATGAATGCCAATCTGGACTTCCCCCGATTTCTTAGATAAGTCATAGCTTACCTAGGCCTTATTGATGATAATGAGACTTCAACATGTCGTTCATCCAATGACAAGGAAAGGTCATCAAGCTATGAGAAGAGAAGATGTTCTTAAAGAAGTCGGTGTTGGTTCATTGCCAAGAATCCTGGACACTCTCAACTGTTTTCGTCGCAGATATGGGCAATGGCCAGCCAGGCTGCTCATCGATGCAGAGATGATGGATGCGCTGCAGCAGGATTGCATCACCCCATCAGGCTGGAAGGCACTGACTGCCAGGGTGGAACTCAGCAGTATTAAAGGGACGGTGATTGCAGAAGACGCTAGTGGTCAATCCTATGAGTATGCGTCTGAATTCATCAGGCCAGAAAATAAAGATAGCTCCGCTGACTACTGGATATGGGGATGTGAAGTCTGGCCAAGCGCTTCGTGATCATATTTAACCTACATAGGACTCAATGCGGGTCTGATGATATTGGAATACAAACTCGACATTTTGGCTCGAGGCCATTGTCAAAAATGATGTTTTGACCGGTTTTTCAGTTAGCAGGAACGGTGTTTTGAAGGTTTAGCCGGGTACCAGCACATAGAGCATCATGATAAAAACATCATTTTCGACATTTTCACTCGAGACCCATGTCGACAGTAGTTGCGTGATCTTATCTCGAGCCTAAACTCTGGCCATGCGCTCACATGATCACTGAGTCCTTGGGAAAATTATATCGAATCTGCTTCACTGGCAGTGCAGAAAGGCAGATGCTGTCATCAATTAGGCCTATGGCCGTCATCAATTTGTGTAGACAGACCCTCAGTTTTGATGACAAACCGTCATCATTCGGTAAAAAATCCTGTTGACGTGTCTACAATTTTGCTGCTTTTTAAAGCAAGTAATAGGCATGTGTCGCATCTTCCCCGGGCGCATGAACTGTGCTTGCAAAATCTACATACACCAGTATCCATGAGCTTAAGCGGGCAGGGCAGTGCTGGAATCGTTCGGCATCCTTCTAGGTTATTAGATGGAATTTCTGAAATATCCCGGTCTGTGCGTCAACCCGTCATCAGCGCATGGCTCCCGTCAGGGGGTACAGGTATGATGATCGTCCTGCTAATACCTCTTATGTGGCTTCAAAGTGGCTGCTGTATCTGGGTCGATTCACAATTTAATTTGTTAAATAATCTATGCATATCGCGCAATGAACTTCTCAATTTCATCATCTAATTCTGCATGCGCGCTAAGGCCAGTAATCCAACGATTCGGAATGGCCTCCACACCTAAAGAAGCGCCAAGTATTGCGCCTAGCACAGCGCCTCGATGGCAGTTATCACCGCCAACATTGGTGTTAGCAATCAGTGCAGTTTCAAAATCATCATGGTAGCGAGCGGCCAGGTAGAGTACGGCAGGAAATGATTGGTCAATATAGCAGGCAGGGCTAAGTAGGCTACCAATAACATCAAGATCTGTACTATGGTTACGGCGAACGTTCTCAATTACTTTAGCTGCTGGAAAACCAAGTCTGCTGGCAGCTGCGCAGGCGAGCTGTTCTGTATCAGAATTCATATCATGAAAAATATGAAACAGTAAGCTACTGAGTTCAAGGGTATGGCGCTCAAGCAAGCGTGAATTGTGGGTGAGACGTTGTTGCGTTAACGCAGCGGTGTTGGTCGTGGTTAAATCTCCATCACGTAAAGTCGCCATGATCACTAATGGCAAGCTGACCAAGCCCCCCATAGAGGCTGTATCATGACCTTCTTTGCCTGCGCATTTTTCGGGGGCGATGCCCTGTGCATAATTTGAAAAAAAGTCGCGATGGTAAGATTCTGCGTAGGTATCGTTATGCCGATCAGGCTCTGTCATAAAACGAATGTACTCGTGCAAAAAATCGGCTGCGTCGTAATGGCCTTGGCTAAGCAGTGAGCGCAATAATACGCGAGCGCACAATAAATTAAGCGTGTTATCGCCAGCCGTCATCTCCTGATGGTAATGGCGATTGGGTTGACCCCAGTGATGTTTTTTCCCTTTTAGAATCACCTCACCTACAATGTCACCGACTTGCGAGCCACGTCCCGCTTTGGCAGTATTCGCTAATGCCATAATCGAGTTAGGATGATGCGCCTTAGGTGCCTGGTAATCACGTATTTGACCGAAATCTTGCCACAATGCAGCGATGTTGTAATACCAATGCACAGGCATCGCCAATGCGTCACCGACAAACATCCCCCACAGGGCACCCCGCATGCGATTTGCATGATTGGTTGAATTGGAACTCATGATATATCCTTAGCCATTATTTTATGTACTTATAAACCAACTATACAGGCTTCTATTTTGATTTGATGTTCAAGCGGCATTCACTAGAAAAAATGTTTTGAATCTGAACGCAAGTTTACTAAGTCGTATTTATAGTAAAGTAGCTTCAAATCATTCTTTTGTTATTCATGATCCCATATTTGTTACGGAACACCTTTTGAAATTTATACTGTGATTGGATAGAACTAGTTTTTAAAAAACCTATCACATCGCATAAGGTCATTTAATTAACTCACTGGATACTAAAATGCTTACTTGGCAAGATATTGAAAAATTTGTAACTCACGGTAATCCGCCAGCTAATCAGCGCGTGGTGAAAACAGGCGCGCAATGGCGCAGTTTACTACCCAACGACGTGTATGAAGTGACTCGTAATGCAGGTACTGAGCGCCCTTTTAGTTCACCCATGTGCACACACTTTGAGCCTGGCGTATATGCTTGCGCTTGTTGTGATACTTTGTTATTTGACTCAACTGAGAAGTTCGACTCTGGAACAGGATGGCCTTCATTTACACAGCCTATTGATGAAAATACTGTCGCTTACTTTAATGACGATAGCTTGAGTCGCATGCGTGTGGAAATTACCTGTAATACTTGTGATGCACATTTAGGCCATGTCTTTCCAGATGGCCCGGCGCCCAGCAGGTTGCGCTACTGTGTGAATGCGTTATCACTAAAACGTAAAACCTAATGTAACTTTGCTCAAAAGTTAATTCTTACCCATACTATAGTAAGCTTTGGGCCTGCTGCACACGCCACATTTCAGCATAGCGCTGACCCAGCGCCAGCAATGATTCATGCGTACCTCTCTCGACGATTTCACCTGCTGACATGACTAAGATTTGATGTGCATGGGTGATGGTGGATAGGCGGTGTGCAATGATTAAAGTCGTGTGGTTTTTGGCAAGTTCATTCAATTCTTTTTGAATAAAACGCTCAGTCTCAGAATCCAGGGCAGAAGTAGCTTCGTCAAACACAAGTAGCGCTGGGTTTTTGAGCAGCGTTCTTGCAATCGCAATACGCTGTTTTTCGCCGCCAGAGAGTTTGAGCCCTCTCTCACCCACATCGGTGTTATAGCCATTAGGTAAGCGCATGATAAAGTCATGAATTTGTGCAGATTGTGCTGCCGCTTCGATTTCGGATTGCGTAGCCCCTGGCTTGCCATAGCTGATATTAAATCCAATCGTGTCGTTAAACAGCACCGTATCCTGCGGCACAATACCAATGGCTTGTCTTAGGCTTGCTTGTTTTACCGTTCTGATATTTTGGCCATCGATATAAATAGCGCCAGATTGCACATCGTAAAAGCGAAATAACAATCGTGATAAGGTACTTTTGCCAGCGCCACTGTGCCCGACAACTGCGGTTGTCTGGCCAGGTAATATGTCAAAAGACACCTGGTTTAAAATGCCGCGGTTTTGTTCATAATAAAAACACACGTCTTTAAAACTCACATGTGGCCCTAACGCATTCGAGTGAATCTGCAAGACTTTTGCATCGGGGGCATCCGCTATTTCTTGATCGGTTTCAAGCAATTTAAACATCTTGTCGATGTCTGTTAAAGATTGTTTCATCTCACGATACAGCACACCTAAAAAATTAAGTGGGATGTACAGTTGAATCATCAGTACGTTGACTAACACCAAATCGCCAATGGTCATTTGCCCGCTGGCCACACCGCGGCTGGCCAAGACTAAAATGCACACCAAGCCAATCACAACAATGCTTTGCTGACCGAAATTTAAAAATGCCAACGATTTTTGCGATTTAATTGCTGCTTGCGCGTATTTTTTTAGATTGACATCATAACGGTCAGATTCATATTGTTCATTTCCAAAGTACTTCACCGTTTCAAAGTTAATCAAAGAATCGACGGCATTTTGGTTTGCCTTAGAATCCAAATTATTCATTTCACGTCTAAAATGGGTGCGCCACTCCGTCACCATCACGGTAAACACGATATAACAAAACAAGGCGATAAAAGTTACCACTACAAACCAAATATCATAAGCATAAAGAAAGTAACCCAGCACCATGGCAAGCTCAATTAGCGTGGGAATAATGCTGTACAGAGAAAATGAAATCAACGATTGAATGCCGCGTGTGCCTCGCTCAATGTCTCTCGTCATGCCACCTGTTTGACGAGACAGGTGAAACCGCAATGACAAAGCATGCAGGTGGTTAAACACTTGTAAGCCCACCTGTCTTAACGCATTTTCTGTCACTTTAGAGAAAATCAATTCACGTAATTCTGCAAATAGTGACGCTGAAAGCCGCAATAAACCATAAGCCACAATTAAGCTCACCGGCACCACCAGCAATGCTTGCGGCGTGGTGTTGATGCTCATTGCGTCGACAATCTTTTTGAGCATAATGGGCACGCCCAAGTTTGCTGCCTTGGCAACAACCAGGCACAGCAAGGTAAAAACAATTCGGGCCTTGTAAGCTGTTATATAAGGCAATAAATTTTGGATAACTTTCCAATCTTGCGATTGGCGTTTTTGAATTACTTGGCTAGATTCCGTTTTAAAGTGCTGCATAGGGGTATTTGCGGGGATTCCAATGAGTGGAGAAGCTTTTTGTTGTTCAGGTTAAATTAAACGCTTTGAGAAGCCAAGGCGGTTTTTAATCGTGTGAGCGCAGCCATCACATTGGCTTTGGGTGTGCCAATGTTCATGCGCATAAAGCCCTTGCCACCACGGCCAAACATGGTGCCGGGGGATAAGCCTAGTTTTGCTTCCCGGATAAAAAAACGGTTTAATGCGTCGTCATCAAGATTTAAATTTCTGCAATCCAGCCACAGCAAATAAGTGCCTTGCGGGCGAATCACGTTGATTGTGGGCAAATGCATTTTAATAAACGCAATCGCCTCGTCGCAGGTGTTTTGTAAATACACCAGCAACGCGTTTAACCAGGCTCCACCTTCGCGGTAGGCGGCCTCAAACGCAACAAGATTAAATGGGTTGGTAACAGAAACACCCATGGCATTGAGATACGATTGAATCAGTTGACGGTGTGCCTCGTTGGGTACAATCAATGCAGATAAGCCTAAGCCTGGGATATTAAAAGTTTTGCTAGGTGAAACAGCCGTGATGATTTGGTGAATTTTGCCAGATGAAGAGGACGATAATTTTTCAGCCGCCAAGGCCAAGCGACTCAGCGATTGGTGTTGCGCGTTTGCGTAAACCAAATCAGCATGAATTTCATCGGCTAGTACTATCAAATCGTGCTTTTTGGCAATTGCTAGTAATGTCTGCAGTTCGTCTTTTGACCAAACCCGACCAACTGGGTTATGCGGAGAGCAAAGCAATAACATTTTTGCATCTTTGGCATTGGCATCGAGTTGTGAAAAGTCCATTTCATAATGCGCATTGTCAGTGGCATCGTTGCGTAACACCAATGGGTTTTCGATTAAACGACGGTTTTGATTGGTAACTGCAGAAAAAAATGGAAAGTAAACAGGTGGCTGCACAATTACCCCTGCGTTTTCTGCAGTGAGCGCCGCCACAACTAAATTTAACGACGGCACTACACCTGGCGTAAGCACAATCCACTCGCGCTTTACCTGCCAATCATGTTTTGCCAGCAGCCAGTCTATCAGCGCCTCATAAAGGCTTTCAGGCGCGATACTGTAGCCAAAAACCGGATGCTTTGCCCTTGCTTGTAATGCTTTTGCGATTGCCTTGGGAACCGCAAAGTCCATATCAGCTACCCACATCGGCATGACATCGCTTGTACCAAATGTGGCTAATCTGCCATCATATTTAAGTGATTGCGTACCTTCACGTGCAATATTCTGGTCAAAAGAGTGGGGCGATATATGGTTCAATCTATGCGTTCCCAAAGGGTGACTTCGGAAAGCGTATGTTGAAACTTGTGACGCGTTTCACGAATTACAAAAGGGATTTCAACGGGTGCCTGTATGAGTTTAAAGTGTTTGCCTAGCAACGCTTTCAGGCCATCGAGCGTGGTCACATTTTCTCCGTCTCGCTTAAAGCCACCAATCCATTCTTCTCGCGGGGTATGTTCTTCTAGCCATGTATAGGGTGAAGTAATCATCAACACGCCGCCAATATTTAAACGCTCATGAATGGCGCTTAAGAATTGGCGCGGGCTATAGAGCCGGTCTATTAAATTTGCTGCCAGAATAAAATCGTAGCCTGTAAATTGTGGCTTAAGGTTGCAAGCGTCCCCTTGCCAAAACTCTACTTTGTGCGTTACATCCTCTAATTGAAGCTCTGCAAGGCTACGTTCTTGATAGCTGACTAAATCACCTTCGTTGACCATGGTGTAGCGCAGTACTCCTTGTTGCGCTAACTTGAGGGCTAGGCCTATAAAGCGTGCAGAAAAATCAATACCCGTCACATGATCAAAATGTTTAGCTAGCTCAAATGTCGCGCGTCCAGTTGCGCAGCCTAAATCTAATGCAGTTTTGGCTGGTTTCGATTGCAGACTTTGAATTGCAAAATCACTGAGTGCTTT
>Ga0208392_1000190_pt1 | contig 16102 bp, 17 predicted proteins | sample LakWasMeta3_LOW4_2_FD_183855 | JGI IMG/M metagenome (GOLD analysis project Ga0208392, IMG submission 183855) | Freshwater sediment methanotrophic microbial communities from Lake Washington under simulated oxygen tension - Sediment Metagenome... | ecosystem: Environmental > Aquatic > Freshwater >... | reverse complement strand
ATAGCTTGAATAATTATCCCACTCAATGTCGGCAGGCTAAAAAGGCCCTTTTCCCTGGAATCGCCTGTGGAAACACAGAGGTAAAAATCCAAAGATTTAGTCCTGCTAATATCAGTTCCCAAGAAACGATAATCCTGCTAATGCCCGCTCTTAAGGCAAAAAACTAGAGACTGCTAAAGCCCGTACCCAGGAAAAACTAAGTCGTGCGAAAGCCAGTACCAAGGAAAAACTATAACCTGTGAAAGCCAGTCTCTGACCTTAACACCCCGCCTCGCGGTCGTGGTGCATAGCGCGTAGCAGCTCTACCGCCACCGCGTGCAGTGAGTGTCAGCAACGGCCTGAGGCTGCTAAGGTAACACCTGGCTTGGGCGACTGCAGAAGAGACTTGGCAGGGTTACCCGGCGTTTGATGCAGATTCCAGATCATGTTCAGGGTCAGAGGTCTTTTGCGATTAAGGAACGCATAGACACGATTAAATCTACCGCTGGCAGGGGCATCTCTTGCCCCGCTTGTATTAATTAATAAACGGCTAACAGCAGCTGATCGGCACTAGCCCTAACCTCTTTCATACGGCCATGCCCAGGCAGGGGCTTATCTTCCACAACCACCAGGCCAAACTTAGCCAGCTTTACAACATCTTTTGAAACCGCACTACGATCTCTTTTTAATCTAACAGAAAGTTCTTGAATTGAACCTGGCTTTTCTTTAGCCGCTGCAACCAGATCAATTCTTGATTTACTTATCAAACTAATCAAATCAGCACGATCTTCAAAGCTAATAATTTTTTCATTAGGAATAACTGCGCCAACATCAGCAAGGCGAGCAATATCCTTACCTCTTTGAAAGAAGTCTTTTGCATCTCCAAGTTTTACTGTTGCTCTCATTTTTTTCTCCTAATTGCCATGAAGTCTTTTTCGAATCTATCTTCAACATCTTCGAAACTTATAAATTCAATTGGTTCTACCGTTCCGTAATAATGTCGATGATGGTAAGCATGTGCGTTGTCATAGCCAAATACACGGCCGTTATCTCCCGCAAACTCATTCTGATTAATGTACGCCAGGTTATAGCGAACTACCTTTCCGGCATCATCAACCCAAACTTCTCGGCGCAAAATACCATTCCCTTTCTTTTTAGAAAGGACGTTAACATCGTCATATATTTTCTTCATCAGACATGATTTCTCTATTCATGCCTGCTATTAAATAGCAATTTAATACCGATGTCTACCAAATTCATCTAAACCGCCAACAATACCCTAGCTCTCTCCACCTAACTGCACTTTCGCTTTTTCAGCATCTAAATGACTGTAATGTTTTTCAGTCATTACTACGCTAGTGGGGTTAAACCATCAGGCGCTTTATTTGCTGAATATAAGTTAGACCTAATGAAGACTGTTCCAATATATCCTGCGAAAACCACTTCTCAAAACAAAGACATAGCCTGCTAAAGCACGTTCCCACGACTATACCCTGGCCTCAAAGCCCAGCGCCCTGCACATCACCGCTCTTGGCAGCTTCCTGCTCCACCTCCAGCCGTAGCGCCTCAATCTCGGCCTGCAGCGCTTCGTACTCGCGCATCTTGCGCTCAAGGAAATGTGCGGTGAGGGTTATTTTCTCCTTGATGCCCTTGGGGGTTAGCAGGTAGGCATACACCAGTTTATTCTTTTTATTCTGGAAGTTATGCATTTTGATGCAGCCTTTTTCAATCAAGGCTTTCAAGCAAAAGTTGACACTGCCCAGACTGATTCCCAGCGCCTGCGCCAGCTCGCGCTGGGAACTGTCGGGCTTCTGCATCAACTGCTTCAGAATCTGCAACTTTGCTTGTTCAACCGGCATTTAGACTCCTGTGCTATATATCAAATCATGGCTGCAAATAGCGATGCCGGCAGGCAAGACAGCTTTTAGGCATGCAGCCGCGCTAACTTGTAACAGTGGTTAATAAGCGCATGTCATAGACTATACTACAGAGGGGTGTTACTGTTCAATACTTGAACAGTTACTTTGCACCAAATTAGTGCAAAATAACTGTAAATGAAAAATCAAAATACACAAAACCTAGTCGCAAGATACATAGAAACAACGTAAGCAGCTACTGAGAATCCTTGTGCAATCAGGACATCCAGTCCAAACATCGAAATACACATCTGCAGCACCAGAATGTTAATGAGATAACAGAGACAGAATGCCACCACATAACGGATAGACTCATGCTTGACACTACCATTACTCCTGAAAACGTAGCGACGGGATATCAGGAACGCAACGGTTAATCCCAGCGCATACCCTGCAAAGTTGGCACCCAACGGATTGAAACCAATCAAGGTAAAAATTCCGATGGCACCCAGCCCTACTGCTGTATTCAGCAGCCCACCAACGCCATAGCGGATATTGAGTGCAATCTCACTTCTCCATTGCGACATAATATTGAGCCCCCAGTGGTAGCCAACCTAAAAATTTCTCTAAGCCACTTAGCCATGCAAGCGGCCGAGGGAAAAACAATGTGTATTCTGATTTAATCACCGACAGACCTGATTTTTCAGCCAGTGATAAGGTTTCAGAGCGCTTTAACATAGCCGCATCCTGATCGTAAATACAACGCTCGAAGATATAATTTGTTAATGGATTGAATGGATTATGTTCAAAGATAAAAAAACGTCCGTCCGCTTTAAGTAGACGCTTGCAATGCCGCATGACATCGAGCCTATCTTCTTTGCCAATATGGTGAAAAACATTCGCAGCAAAGACCACATCAAATGCATTTATCGGCAGTTCTTCAATGTTGCTGATAAGCATCACTTTCTGGTTGCGTTGTTTCGCAAGTGCAAGAGATTTTGTGGAGACATCAAATCCCCATAGTTCAGCATCTGGGAACTGCTTTTGCAACAAATCCAGACTGCGCCCTACACCACAACCGAAATCCAAAATCTTCAATGATCTGCTATTGCAAATATTCAACGCCATCCGCTCAATTTTATACGCCGCAAAATAAGTGTTTTGCATCCACAGGTCAGGGATACTGTCATTTAATTCATGCTCATAACTATCCGCAAAATCATCAAACTCTGGTCTACCCGATTTTTTCATGAAGGCGACTGTGTTTTCCAAGTGGTTTCGCGAATACAAAATTGCGGCTTATTATTCACTTTTAGATAAGTTCGCCCCAGATACTCGCCGACAATGCCAATACATAAAGTCTGCACACCTCCGACAAAAAGAATAGTCGCCATAAGCGAAGTCCAGCCCGCGGTAATTTCCGGATGCAAAAGCTTTTGAATCAGCAAAAATCCAATCATTAAGACACTAAAAGTAGTTAATGAAAATCCTAAAAAGGTAGCGAATCTCAATGGAAATACCGAGAAACTCGTCGCCATTCTCAGCCATAAAGAGATTGATTTTATTAGATTATAATTGCCTACTCCTTCATGACGGCGCTGATGATCAATCTCAATCACCCTGATAGATCGGGTAATATCCAGGATCAGGCCATCTATATAGGCATACGGACCGTCATATTTAATAATCTCTGAAACTACGCCACAGTTCATCGCTTTGAATGAAGACAAATACAATCCTTTGGGTTTTTTTAACAAGATAGTAGCTATCCGGTCATTAAACCAACTCCCTAATATTTTCCATAAGGCATGATGCTGCTTCCTGTATCTTGTATAACAGACATCTGAACCAGCTCTAACTGCCTGATAAAGGTTCACAATTTGCTGCGGTGGGTGCTGAAGGTCGTCATCCATCACTACCACCACTTCGCCCTTAGCAAAATTAAGTCCAGCCATAATTGCACTATGCTGGCCGAAATTCTTACGCAAGTTAATCCCTTTAACAAATGAATGTTCTTGCGCCAGCTTTAAAATCACTCCCCAAGCCTCATCAGGACTAGCATCATTTACAAAAATCAATTCATAATGTGTTGCAAATTCCGAGCCCAATACGACTGATTTAATTTCATCTACGAGCTGAGGCAGAATTGCCTGGCTTCTGTATACAGGAATGACTATTGATAATTTGAGATTCATCTATTCCCGGCTCCAAAATATTTAATTAACACTCGCTCAGAATACTGGGTGTCAAATGTAATATCCAGTTCAGCCAAAATTGGCATAATCAATGACAGGTCAATATCGCACTTCATACCCTGATCCAGTTCCTCTACAACTGCCGATTTATGCAGAATGCATTCCATCTTTTTAACAATATCCGCAATAGAAATTGAGTGAGGATTCGCGATATTGATAATTAAATTACGCAAATATGGTTTTTCTATAATCTTTGCAACAATAGCAACGACATCATCTACATCAATGAGACTTCTAGTAGCATTTTTCCAAATAGCTATCTTTTCACCGCTAATAATTTTAGTGTAAAAATCATTAAGAATAGTATGAGGATTAGTCGACACACCGACAACATTCGGCAACCGCGCAATCACAAAACTGGGATGCTGAGCAACCAATGACTCCATTTCAATTTTGTGACGGATATAATCCAAGTTACTGAATGAGGAGTACTCAATACTACAAGTACTAAAGTATACAAAAACTTGGGCAGATGCCCACTGATCCAGATAAACAGACAGCATACGCTTTTCCCTCAAAAACTGATTCCGATCTTTACATCCAGAATTAGATACGCCAGATGCATAGATACAAATATCTATTGATTCAGAAAATTTTGCAGAAAAAGCATTCGCTAACAATCCAGATCCAACTATCAATATAAAATTTCTCCAAAATACGGATAACAAACTCTAAATTCAAACAACATATCCAACCATTTAATGTTTAAGAACCTGCATATTCCTGACTTTAAAAACTTAAAGACCTTGGGGATTTGTTAGATTGAACAATTGCTTGCTAGTAAAGATCTGTTTAAGCAATCTCCCAGCCATAAATTTACTCTCTAAATCAACAATCAATGGATTTAGACTGTGCTAAAAACTGTAGTCTAAGACCCTGATCTGATCAGGGTAAACATTCATATTCCCTGTAATTTTTACGGTCTGTACCAGATCCTTGCCAGCATCTCTGGGCAATGTAAGTGAAAAAGAACGATGCCCTATATTGCTGACATCTGCACCATAAGCCTGCAACTTCGGCGCAGAGGCAGCAGACTCAAATGAACCAATCATCGTCCTAGCTGCATGATTGGACATATAGTAAATTGTTAATTCAGAAGATACCAATGATTCAGCGGAAATGAGTTTAGACAGCACAACAAACTGATTATCAGTATGGGACGCTTGCCGAAAAATCAGCGCATAGCAGAATGAACCAATATTACATTTATCTTCTTTAAATAGAATGTTTTTTCCTGTCTTATACTTCACATAATGCGACCAATATTTTGCATCTACAACGGCAATTCCCCGATGATTCATTGTTAATGTAGGTACAAGCAGCACAGAGCCATCAGGAATTTTCTTAAAATCTGGTGATTGGATAACGACATCCATTAATTGCCATTTACGATGAGATAACTTCTGATCATTTGCAATGTATTGATTTCTAATCTCAACCGCAAAGCTTAGAAACATTACGACAAACAACATCAACACAATCATTATCAATCTTGATTTCGGCTGCCATGTTCGACTATTAACATTAAGATAAGCAGCAACTATTGCAGCGAATATCACAGCAGAAATAAAAGAATAATATGTATACAGATAAGAATGACTGCCAGAAGCAAGCCATATTTGGTGCTTTTGCACAAAACCTAATAAAAGATTAGGTATAAAAATACACACAAACGCAACTACAGCACTGGCAATAAGAGTTCTATTACTAGGCATAGAACAAGATTCCTTGTTCATCAACCTAAAGAATAGAAAACCAACGATTGCTGGTTTAATAAAATAAATTGAATTTAACTGAGACAAAATTCCACTTAAACCAACCAGATCAGAGAACTGCCCCTGAGCATGAGTAGACTTTAAAAAATGAAGCGATGCAAAAGGAAATGCACTAATACTATATGTAAATATTACTTTACAAGCAGCCCATAGATTAAATCCATCCAGATTGTTACCATCATAGTGCGAAGGATGTAAATTTCTCCAACCAGCATATATCAGCAAGTAAAGAACCAAGGGAATAGCTATCGCCAACAGATATTTTTTCGAGCCCCAAAGTTTGTTAATCATGCGCTGCTCTGATTTCACTCGAGAGAGCAATACCACAACGTACAAAGGAAAGAGTAAAACAAACAACTCTATTCCGATTGAGAAAAAATATAGCACTCCAGATAAAACTGCTAAAGAAGCTTTATTTTTATCTATTGCATCAACAAAGATACCTAGTGAACATAAAAACAAAACAGCATATAAATTGAATGCAACTGGATATGAAGTTAGCGCATTATGATCCCAGCCGTTTTGTATAAACCCGAGAAAAAACAACAACGACAGGCAAGCCAGCCAACTTGATTTAAATACTTTAAAAACTGCAAAGTAAATAGCAATCAAAACAGAGAAGCTAGCGCCTAACTTTACCGTCAGGTACCAAACTGGATTATCAAAAAGAAAAGGCAATCTAAACAGAGGATATGCCCAAAAAAATGCAAATCTTCCTTGACGGTCAGCTAAAAAACTAGACGTTTCCAGCAGGTTAGTAGACCTGCCTAAATTAATTGCAAATTCAGCATCATCTCGTGTAGTAAATCCTACAAATAAAAGAGGATAAAAAAGCATGACTGCTAATAGAAACAATAAGAAAATATCTGTCTTGTCAGCTTTTGAAAAAAAGTTGATCACATAAAGTCTAATATTATTGTTAGCTCGCATACTTAATTCATCAGCTGATTCCACGCTAAAATCTGTACAGCAATCTATAAGCTATTTTGGATTTAATGAGGGGATTAAAAGCTATTCCTAATCACGTTTTTTGAGAATTGTCTTAATTTAAAATAAAAGACCACAGTCTCAACTCTAAACTGCTACAAGTTAATTAACAAGGCGTACCTGAATTAAGTAAAAATCTTAAACGATATGCTTTTTCAAACTTGAACAGTCGTTAACAACCGCGCCATCGTTCTGATTAAACTGCTCAGCAAGACACAGAAGATATCAATCGGCCCGAATGCATTGAGCAAATACAGTTAAAACCTGTAGCTCCATTTCATGTAGCCGCACATTTGCCACAGATAGGCATAACGGCACGGTCAGTTTCCATGACAGCACTGAAATCCTGCCGCTGTCTTCCAGCCATAATCTGGCTGAAAGTTTGATGCAGGAGATTACCCAGCTCTGCTGCACGCGGATGAAAACAGCACGGCACTACGGTACCGTTTGCCGTAACATATAAAGCTACCTGTTTACGCTGAAACAGGCACAGCCCTTGGGCTGCTTGGGCATTGCTATAATTCTCTTTAGCCTGCGGCAGCATCAGCCAGTCCCTGAACTCGGGCTCCCAGCCAAACGGCCTTACTACTGAACGCCATCGAGCCTTAGCTGTATCATCAGTGCAGATTGTCCTGGTCATCAATTTGAGATCAGGCTGCAGCTGATCTCTCAACTCACCCACGCGCCGCAAAAACTCAATAAATCTGTCCCAGCGGCTAGGCGGGCGCAGCCGCTCGTAATCTGCCGGCGTGCCGTCACCATCGCAACTTACCACAAGACGGTTGATAATTCCGGTGCGTAAGGCTGCCTCAAATGATGGCCAGTCGACATATTGCGCATTGGTCGAAATTTCGACCACATCAGCACTCCAGCGCTGACGCGGTATTTCTTGCAACAACTCTGCCAGCCTTTTGTGCAGCAAGGGCTCACCATAATTGTACAGCCGCAGCAGCCTGATATTATCCACATCAATATTGGCAAGACAGCTTGCAAAGTCGTCGCGGGAAATACGCTGTATGGCGGGCTTCAGTGTGGAGTTCGGGCAGCCGACACACTCAAGCTGGCAGCCGTTGACTATATCGAACTGGCAGACGGCAAGATTAAGGCCCGTCATGTGCGGCTCACCGTCTATATCAGGTGAGCGACTGGGGATTATGATTTCAGAACTCATAACGCATTCAACATTTTCTGCAATAAAATCTTAAAATCACCGTTTGCAATCAGTTCTGCCAGCACATCATGACGGCTATAACCCGGCACCTCATGCAAGCTAAAACCGGCAACACCCAGCATGCGCCGGGCCCTTTGTGCATCACTATCGTTTGCTCCGCCAAATGCAATGGTGACTGCCTGGCTTGCTCCTGGCTGCTGTGACATTTCAATCAGGTCACATGTTCCTTCAGGCAGGGCCGCAGAGACCTCTTCCGGCGCCCTGCCGCTGCGCGCAGCAAAGGCGATGGTATCAATATCGTTCATTTCAGTCGCCGGCGACAAAACCAGCATTGATCTGGCACCGAGTGCATAGCCGGCACGCATCGATGCGTAGCCTCCCGCAGAAGAGCCTATGCAATAAACTTCAGAGGCTCCTAGTTCAGCCACAACATTCTGCAGGCCGCCTATCATGGCATCATAACCCCAGCCAAACTCGTCAATTCCTAGCAGGTAATGGCATTGCTTATGGTCCATCAAATAGACAATATGCACATCTGCGGGCAGCAACTGATGCAGCAGGTGTATTGATATCCACACCTGCTTGGCAGCGCCGGTAAACACGAATATCAGCTTTGTGGCGCCTGGCCGGCGTGCAACCATGACTCCCTTGTGCAGGGTGCTGGAATATCTACTGACACCTGAGGCTTCCAGCGGCACAATATCATTCTTGACGCCCCAGCGCTTAAGCTGGTCACACACTGCTAGCAGGCGGCGCGCCTCTAGCCGAACATCAGGAAAATCCACTAATCTAACAATGAACGGACGCACCTCTTCAAAGTAACCTGCCCTTACCAGGGTATCTGCAGATTCAATTAATTGCTCAGCGGTGCCGTTATAAGCTCTTAATATGGCAAAACAATTCTCTACGGTCTGGATATGTGGATTCATAAATAGCTTATTATTTAACTCGCTGGAAAGTTTAAATCAAATTCACCTTGAGACGGTACAAATTAATGGATATTATCCAGCTTGACCAACAATTTTAAGGCTGCTGATTGTGAACGAATCGCAAATACGTGAATGGATTACCACTTATATCAGTGAGTATCTGGATATCCCGGCAGAAAAAATAACCAACGACACAGATTTCAATGAAATGGGCATTGATTCACTAGAGATGGTGCTGGTTGCAGGTGCATTTGAAGACCGTTTCAATGTAGCCATTGATGCCGGCGTATTTCTAAGAAACGATACGATTGATGCTCTGATAAACGATTTCAGAGACTCAGGCCTGGTTCAATGATGCAGGCATCTTCCGGGAGGACACCGGATCTCAGCATAGTCGTCATCAGTTTCAACATGACAAGAGAGCTGGCGCGCACACTGCTGTCACTCTCGCGAATTTATCAAAGAAACATCTCTGATCTCGAATATGAAGTCATCGTCGTCGACAACGGATCAGCGACTCCGCCAAAAGCACAGGATTTCACACATCTAGACCTCAATCTGCGCATTTTGGACAGTAATACAAAAAGCCAGTCTCCAGCAGCGGCTTTGAATATTGGCCTTGCCGCCTGTAGAGGAAAGCTTATCGGTGTCATGATAGACGGGGCCAGAATCGCTTCGCCGGGCATGCTTTGCGCAGCAGTGGCAGCCAGCAGGCTGCACTCAAGGGCAATCGTCTATACCCAGCAGCTAACACTTGGCCATGCACCGCAATCAAAAGCGCATGAAACTGGCTACAACCAGCAGGTAGAAGATCGTCTGCTGGCATCAATCGCATGGCCCGAAGACGGATACCGCCTGTTTGAAATTTCCATGTTCCCAAACCGATATGATAACGACTTACGCTGGTACGCACCCGGACAGGAAAGCAATGCAATATTCATGTCAAAAATGTTATGGGATGAAACCGGCGGCTATGACATGCGCTTCCAGTCTGCCGGAGGCGGGGCAATCAGCATGGATCTATACGACAGAGCCTGCGCGCTACCTGATGTCCAGCTGGTAGTGCTCTCGGGCGAAGCTACTTTTCATCAGTACCACTCGCTTAGCGCAACTACGTCTAACGCAGATTTGCATACAAACATGATGATATTCAGCAAGGAGTATCACGCAATACGCAACCAGCGTCCTATACAGCAAAGCTGGCCCAAGAACAAACTCTACTGGATGTTCAAGGTAGCCACAACAGCATTTGACCGCTCTAAATTTAAAAATAGCAACGCAAACATCAGCGCCGCTGACCGCTATATTGCACTGCTTAAGGATTCGATCCTGAACGTATATGGAATTGAAGCTGAAGCTGAACTGCGCAGCAACGACTACGATGGCAATGATGACAGCACAAAATCTCCACATAGCTATCAGGCCAACCTGAAGCGGGTTCATGCCGCACGCGATGGCGGACACATGCTGCCTGGCCGCATGCCAATGGCATTGACGATGATAGGCAGGCGCCGGCTTGACAACCTGGAATACTGCGTTAATGCAGCAATCAATGAAGGCATTAGCGGCGATCTTGTTGAATGCGGTATCTGGCGTGGTGGTGCTGCCATCCTGATGTCAGGTATGTTGGCGGCCAGGGGCATTACAGACCGCAATGTATGGCTTGCAGATTCATTTATGGGTCTGCCACCGGCAGATGCATCAAAAAACGAAATTTTTGATCTGGATAAGCTTAACCATAACGGTCTTGCCGTGACGGAAGAAGAAGTGAAATCAAACTTTGCACGCTTTGATCTGTTGAGCGAGCAGGTAAAGTTTTTATCCGGGTGGTTTGCAGACACCCTGCCCCATGCCTCCATAGACAAGATTGCTGTCTTAAGGCTGGATGGTGACCTTTACAGCTCTACGCTTGATGCATTACACAATCTGTACCATAAGGTTTCACCTGGCGGTTTTATCATTATTGACGATTACGCCCTGGCATCCTGCGCACAGGCAGTGCATGAATTTAGGGAATCAATCGCGAGTTCAGAGCCATTGCACCGTATTGATATGTATGGCGCATACTGGCGCAAAGAGGTTTAAGCAATATGATGCGATTCTGGGGAGCAGTGCTTAAACCGGCACTGGATTATATCAATCCAAAACACATTATTGAAATTGGTGCAGACGTAGGCAAAAGCAGTAACAGATTTGCCAGCTGGTGCGCTCAGCATGCCGCTCAGCTTGATGTTGTTGATCCGTACCCGAAGTTTTCGGTAACTGAATTTGAAACCAGATGGGGAAGCAGCACAAAGGTACATATTGCTAAAAGCCTTGATGTGCTTGCTGAGCTTTTACCCGCAGATCTCGTGGTCATTGATGGGGACCATAACTGGTTCACGGTATTCAATGAATTAAAAACCATTTTCAATCCCGCTACGCTGCAAGCGAACATCGCACCGGTAGTCATCTGTCATGATGTATCCTGGCCATATGGCAGGCGCGACCTGTATTACAATCTGGAAAGCATACCTGAAGAATTCAGGCAGCCTGCGACAACAGGTGGCCTTCACCCTGAATCAAAAGGCCTATGCCATACCGGAATGAACAGCTCACTATGCCATGCAGAATTTGAGGGTGGGCCCAGAAACGGGGTGCGTACCGCCATCGAAGATGCTTTGGGTCCGCACCTTGACCAGTTGCGAATCCAAAGCATTGATCTTTTCTCGGGGCTCATGCTGATTGTTCCCAACGCAAGGTTGGCAAACAATATGCCATTACAGAATTTTCTCGATGAACTGGCACCCTCCCCAGCGTTGAGGTTACTGATCAGAATGGCGGAGCAGCAGAGAATATATGGGGAAATTGCACAGCAGCAGATTACTTTACTCAGCGGCCAGGGCAACGACACTAAGCCCGTATCAAAAAACAGGCCCATCAAAAGCGCACTTACAGATGATGCATGGCGCGCAATACAGCATGGCCTTTTTGAGCAGCGGTATAAAGGCCGCGCACTGCTTATGTCGCCTTTCGACATGGCTAACTATACGCAGCTATTAGGCAGCTTGAAGCCAAACACAGTATTTGAAATCGGTACAAACGAAGGCGGACGTGCTCTATGGCTGGCGGATGCATTACAAGCCCTGGGGATAACGCCTCAAATTATTACCATTGACCTTAACCCTCCGGAAAATCTGGACTGTAGCTGCATTCAAGCAATAAAAGGCAATGCTTTAACATTAGGCGATGTACTCAATGACACCACGATGGCTGCCCTGCCTAGGCCATTTCTGGTCATAGAAGACTCTGCACATCACTTTGCTACCAGCTATGCCGTGCTAGATTTCTTTCACAACTACTTGCATGCCGGTGAATATATCGTCATTGAAGATGGCAATCTGGGCCATCTGCTTGGTAACCCGGAAGACGCAGCGCCAGCAGAAGCAATTGAAATGTTCTTAAAACAGCATCCCGAAGAATACGAGATTGACGCCTCGCTCTGTGACCGTTTCGGCTATAACGTAACATCAAATCCTAACGGGTGGCTAAAGCGATGCTAGCTGATTTGCACACGCATTGCGTCTGCTGCCAAATTGCCTAATCAACAATACCGATTAGGCATTATAATTACCTACTCGACGTGTAATTTCGTGCTGAATATTAAGTGATTAAACATGACAGCACGTAAGCACCCCAGCTTTCTTAATACATTAATGATAAATGCAAAATAGCCCCTTCAGAATCGCGTGCCAGGATGTTATGGCAGCTGCGAAACGTCATGCACTGGTAGGCCTTCTGGGCTGGATGGATATCCGCCAGCGTTACCGGCGCTCAGCCTTGGGGCCATTCTGGCTGACAATCAGCATGTCTGTGATGATAGGCGCTATCGGGCTGGTGTTCAGCACAGTCTTTCATACGCCGATACGTGACTTCCTGCCTTTCATTGCCATCGGCATCATTCTGTGGACTTATGTTTCCAACGTAATTATTGAGGGCTGCAACGGCTTCATTACTGCTGACAATATCATCAAACAGCTCCCTATCCCGATGTTCGTGCATATTCTGAGGCTGATCTGGCGCAATATTCTGATGCTCGGCCATAACATCGTAATATTCCCAATTATCCTGATTGCCGTAGGCAAACCGATGGGGCTTATCTCTCTGCTCAGTATCCCGGGCTTCATTCTAGCTACTATCAACCTCACTTGGGTCACGCTGATTTTGGCTGTCATCTGCGCAAGGTTCAGAGACATGCCGCAGATTGTAGCAAGCCTGATTCAGGTTACTTTTTATCTGACGCCTATCATATGGAAGCCTGAAACCGTATCAGCACATGCTGGCATATATTTGCTGGATCTGAATCCGGTCTACCATTTAATCGAGATCATGCGCGCGCCGTTGCTAGGGCAGCCCCCTACCCTCATGAACTGGCTGGTTTCGGCCGCGCTTGCAATATTTGGCTCTTTATTTGCGCTGTATTTTTATGGCCACTACAGACGCCGTATCGCTTATTGGCTGTAACTGAGGTGACATAGTGGCAAGAATTGAATTTAACAACGCCTGTGTGGATTTTCCTATTTACAATGCGAACAGCCGCTCGTTAAAAAACCGTCTCCTCAACGTAGCTACCGGCGGCCAGCTGAATACCGACGCTCAAGGGCGTGTGCTGGTCAGGGCGCTGGAAGGCCTCACTTTCACACTCAATGATGGCGACCGCGTCGGCATCGTCGGCCACAATGGTGCCGGCAAAAGCACTTTGCTGCGCCTGTTATCCGGAGTCTATTTTCCATCTGCCGGCTCGGTAAGAATCGAAGGTGAAGTCGGTTCGCTTATCGACATATCACTGGGCATAGACCACGAGGCTACTGGCAGAGAAAACATCTACATCCGCGGCAGCCTGCTGGGTATGAGCAAAAAAACAATCAGCGCCCAACTGGAAGAAATCATTGAGTTTTCAGAGCTGGGTGATTTTGTCGACATGCCGGTGCGCACTTACTCTACCGGGATGCACTTGCGTCTGGCATTCGCGGTATCTACCATCGTTCAGCCTGAAATTCTGCTGATGGATGAGTGGCTATCTGTAGGGGATGAAGGGTTCAAGCTGAAAGCCAAATTGCGCATGAATGATCTGGTGCGCAAAACCAATATCCTAATCATTGCCAGCCATTCAAAGGAGCAGATACTGCAAACCTGCAACCGTGCTATCTGGCTTGAACATGGCAAGATTGTGATGGATGACGATGCTGCTAAAGTTGCGACAGCCTATTTTGGTGACTGATTCAGTTTAAGCACCACGGTCATCCTTCAGCACCGCTGCCTGCATATTCTCATACCAACTGACCACTGACTCTCATTTAAATTGACCAGTGGCTCTCACGAGTTCTGACCATTAATTAAGGCTATGCATATTTAGAACGCCAGCTTTGTGATGGGCTGATTTACATGTAATGGGCGTCAAAGATTTGGTCTTTAATCTGAGTATTTGATATTCATTGCACTTGAACTGTAAAAATAATTGAGATACAATGTAACTCAATTAATAAGGAGTACGTTATGGCTACTACAAGCATGGTACATGTTCGGGTTGATGAAAATATCAAGATAGAGGCCACGGAAACATTAGCACTAATGGGGCTTTCTGTTTCTGATGCTGTGCGCGTATTCTTAACGAGAGTAGTCGTTGAGAAACAACTTCCTTTTACTCTTAAAGTGCCCAATCCAGAAACTCATGCAGCAATGATAGAAGCAGATGCCATTGCCAACCGACACAAAGCGCGTTTTGCAACTGCTGATGAGTTGTTCTATGACCTCGAAAAAAACAGCGTCAAGTAAACGCGCCAGGATTCCGCGTTCAGCGGATTATACAAAGTTTTTTCTTAAAGACTGGGAGCGCCTATCGCATTCCGGTCGATACGACATGAATAAGCTTAAAGAAGTTATGCTTCTCTTAATAGCCAATAATGCTCCACTTGGGCCGGAATGGTTGGATCATCCTCTTGGTGGAGACTGGGAGGGTCATAGAGAATGCCATGTAGGTGGCGATTTCTTATTGGCTTACAAACTAGACAATAGCAATAAGTCTGAGTTGATTGTATTTGTTCGTGCCGGTACTCATGCAGATTTGTTTGAGTAAAGATAAAATCTAATATAATTTTTTAGCTAAATCTGTGTTTACATCAAAGTGAATGAATGGTCAGTGGTCAACTTGATAAGAGTACTCACTGCCAGCATCGAATAAAAATACTGCCAAGCTGAAACGCCGGCCTTATGCTCCTAAGCCGGCTCACTCAGACATGCCCTGGTCTGGCAATCAAACTTTAACCAGTTCTCGATACAGCTCTGCGTAAGAGGCAACCATCTTATCGGCAGTAAAATAATGCCAATACCTTATCTCTGCATTACGCCCCATCTCTTCTGCCTGCTGCGGATGCTCCCATAAATAGCGCATCGCCTGCCTGAGTGCATCTGCATCACTTGGCGGCACAACCAGACCAGTTTCACCTGCAATATTGATGAAAGTAGTGCCGGTTCCGATTTCGCTGGAAATCAATGGCTTGCCAAACATCGCGCCCTCCAGCAGGGAAATACCAAAAGCCTCAGAGCGCAGGTGTGATGGAAAGAGCATGCAGTAGCATAGCCTCAGTAAGGCAATCTTGTCTTCATCTGCCAGAAAACCGAGAAAATGAATATTCGTTACCCCAAGCGCAGCTGCCTGAGCTTTTAACTCAGCCTCTATAGGACCAGCGCCAACAATCACAATAGGGTAATCCGTGCCGCGTGCAGCCTCTATCAGGATATGCAAGCCCTTGTAATAACGCAGCACACCAACGAACAGAAAGAAACGCCCTTTGAATTGGCTCTGCCAGTAATGCAGGCGATTCGTAGCAGGCTCAGGATAAGAAGCCTTATCAAGGCCGATAGGAATGACACGTACCTTATCCGGAAACTCTGCCAATACGTCACTCGTCACAACATAATTAGGTGATGAAGCAACGATCATATCGACACTGGACAAAAACTTACGCTGCAAAGGACGGTAGAGCTTAAGCAGGTTTTTTTGACGGATGATGTCTGACTGGTATGAAACAATGGTCGGCTTTTTTACCTGGGTAACAAAGTGCACAATATCCATGAACGGCCACGGAAACTGATAGTGAATCACATCTGC
>Ga0208392_1000187_pt1 | contig 16238 bp, 21 predicted proteins | sample LakWasMeta3_LOW4_2_FD_183855 | JGI IMG/M metagenome (GOLD analysis project Ga0208392, IMG submission 183855) | Freshwater sediment methanotrophic microbial communities from Lake Washington under simulated oxygen tension - Sediment Metagenome... | ecosystem: Environmental > Aquatic > Freshwater >... | reverse complement strand
CGGTAATTCCCATCCATACAAGTTTGTCAAGTAATTCTGATATTAGATTCCCTGGAATCTCAATTTTTATTAAAGTATCTTGCTCAAAAGTACCATTCTGATATATATCCTCCATGGGAGTAAGTGACTTACCAAACAGACAAAAAGATCCCCGTTGAGCAACTATGCGAGGACTGTTATGTATACCTAAAATAGCCACTGGGTTTTGAGGCATTAAATTTGCTTCAGTATTCGGCCTATAACCAGTTACATGCGATTCTGATGGAGACATCGCGCCACCGCCATAGCTAGTATGACTAAAAACATTTCGATTCCACTTTGGAGGTGAAAGTATCCAAACCGCAGCATCATCATACAAGCCATGATCGTTTTTATAAGCAGAACTCAAAGCGAAGAATAATGAAATAAAGGGATTTTCTGTCCAGTCTAATAACCTTGTCGGCATGCCATAGTGTTGCATAAGAAAAAGAAGCTCCCAATCATCTTCTATTCTATGCTGTAAATATGGAACAGACCTTTCCTTAAAGCGGGTAAGCAATTTTTTTTCATAATCTAACAAAACATTGCTATCGGTAATGCTAGCGTGTCGATGTAAGGAGGGAGCTAGTCGATAGCTCGATTTGCCTGTCCCCCTAAACCAAAGAGAAGATTCAGAGCTATTTTGCCCCTGATCAACACTATTTAAGAACTCTTGGAATGAATTTATTCTCTTTATCGTTAAAGTAGGCAATCCTGTTTTCTCCTTTAATATTTGGCATCAGATAATTAACACGTTCGGAGGGAGCGGTCGTTTAACAACTAATAAGATAGATTGCATCTATCTTCCCATACGACCACATTTTAACCTAAAAAACCTGATATATTTCCTTGCTGGTAGTTAGGCAGCTTCTTTTTTCTCGCGTGACTTTCCGCTTCAGCCCGGATGGATGACGCAAGGAATCCCAACAATAAGATGCCTCAACCCTTGGGGTTTTGTTGTATCAATCCAAACGGTTTTTAAGCCTGGCAACCTTATCCATACGTTCATGCAGAACTGCGATAATGCAAGGCCGCCTTCCTTCAGGATGAATGTAAAAGATATAGTGATGCTCGCACCGGGCTACCCGAATTTGAGGATAGCGTACAGAGAAGGAGCGCGAATGGGGCGTCCTGTCGGCAATCTCTAGAAAACATGTCTCAAGTAGATTGGCATAATGCAAGGACTGGTTTTTACCCCATTGCTTCAGAGTATAACGAGCGATGTCTTTAAGATCATCTTCAACCGAAGACGTTAATACGTATAGCTGCATCTTGTTACTGCATTTCTTCTTGGTGAGTTTCCTCGAAAATCTGTTGCACGGACTTGTTAACGACTACCCCTTGTTCTGCTGCCTCAACGCGGGGTTGCAAAAACGCTTCCAACTGGTGTAATGCTTCTTCCTCGCTTTCCGTATTTATTTCAGGCAATGGCTGAAAAACACGCTCCAAGACATAGTCTTTGATACTCTGACCTCGCAAAGCTGATATGGCTTTGAGTCGTTGATGTTGTTCCTGAGTTATTTCAATAGATAGACGCATGAGATTCTCCTTCAAGACTTCGTATACATTTAAAACAGCATAGCTTCAAAAACAACAATTGTATATTTGTACAATGCGGCTTGTACTTTGCTTCAATGTTCCAGATTGTTATATCCATCCATTAGATTTGTAAGCTTTCCTACAAAACATTATCTATCAAAAACCAATGAATTCAGAAGCATAAGATATGGCACAACGCTTGCTTATACCAAGTTAAACAAAGCTATTGGTATAAGCACCATGAAATCAACAAAAGACATTGCCGCGCTGCTGGACGAACCGGCCTGTGAGCATAACAAGAAGGAAAAGTCCGGTTGCGCCAAGCCCAAACCGGGGGCTTCGGCGGGTGGCTGTGCTTTTGACGGAGCGCAGATTGCCTTGCTGCCGATTGCGGATGTTGCGCATATTGTCCACGGGCCTATTGCCTGCGCTGGCAGCTCCTGGGATAACCGGGGCACGCGGTCTTCCGGGGCGGATTTATACCGCATCGGCATGACCACCGACCTGACCGAGCAGGACATTGTCATGGGGCGCTCGGAAAAACGTTTGTTCCATGCTATCAAACAGGCGATAGATACTTACGCCCCGCCTGCGGTGTTTATTTATAACACCTGCGTTCCTGCCTTGGTCGGCGATGACATCAATGCCGTGTGCAAGTCCGCACAGGAACGCTGGGGCGTTCCGGTCGTGCCGATTGATTCTGCCGGATTTTACGGCACCAAGAATCTGGGTAACAGGATTGCCGGCGATGCAATGGTTAAATACGTTATCGGTACGCGTGATCCTGATCCACTACCTCTGAACGCCGCGCATTCCGGCATTAAAGTCCATGATGTTAATCTGGTCGGCGAATACAACATTGCCGGTGAATTCTGGCATGTGCTGCCACTGCTGGATGAACTGGGTTTGCGCGTGTTATGTACCTTGTCGGGCGATGCGCGTTTCCGTGAAGTGCAAACCATGCACAAGGCGGAAGTCAATATGATGGTGTGCTCGAAAGCGATGGTGAATGTTGCCCGCAAGTTACAGCAACAATATGGAACGCCCTGGTTTGAAGGCAGTTTTTACGGTATCACCGACACCAGCCAGGCGTTAAGAGATTTCGCCAAAACGCTTAACGATGACGATTTAACAGAACGTACCGAGGCGCTGATACAGCGTGAAGAAACCCGGGTCAGGAAAGAACTGGAGCCCTGGAAAGTCCGCCTTAAAGGCAAACGGGTGTTGTTGTTTACCGGCGGCGTAAAAAGCTGGTCGGTGATTTCCGCCTTGCAGGATTTGGGTATGGTGGTCGTTGCTACCGGTACCAAGAAATCCACCGAAGAAGACAAGGCCAGAATTCGTGAGTTGATGGGCGAAGATACTGTGATGATCGACGATGGCAGCCCCAGGGCTTTGCTGAAAATAGTCCATGATTATAAGGCCGATATTCTGATCGCCGGTGGTCGTAATATGTACACGGCGTTAAAAGCCAAGGTTCCGTTTCTGGATATCAATCAGGAACGTGAATTTGGTTATGAGGGCTATCAGGGTATGCTGGAGCTGGTGCGCCAATTGGCGCTGACTATTGAAAGTCCGGTATGGGAGGCGGTTAGAGCGCCTGCGCCGTGGAAAAACAAAAGTTCCCAAATCCCCCCTAGCCCCCCTTTGCTAAAGGGGGGAAGTTCGATGGTGGAGGCTGCATAATGGCTGACATCCTGAAAAGAAACAAGGCGCTATCCGTCAATCCGCTGAAAGCCAGCCAGCCGATAGGCGGCTCGCTGGCTACGCTGGGCTTTAATCGCGCCATGCCGATGTTGCACGGTTCGCAAGGCTGTACCGCATTTGCCAAAGTGTTTTTTGTGCGTCACTTCAGGGAACCCATTCCTTTGCAAAGCACGGCGATGGATCAGGGCAGTTCGGTGATGGGCGCCGACGAAAATGTGCGTGAGGGCATTAAAACCATTGCGGAAAAATCCCGGCCGGCACTGATTACTATTTTGACTACTGGCCTGGCGGAGACACAGGGCTGTGATGTGCAGCGGAATGTCCGGGAGTTTAGAGACGCGAACCCGCAGTTTGCTGATGTAGCCGTTGTTGCAGTCAATACCCCTGATTTTACCGGCAGCGTTGAAACGGGTTTTGCTGCGACTCTCACCGAAATTATTCGTGCTTTAGTGCCGCATGCCAAAGAGGCCGGCACTTACCCAGGCAAACGCAAGCGTCAGGTTAATGTCCTGGTCAATTACATGCTGACACCCGGTGATCTGGAAGCGCTGCGGGATATTTTCGAACAATTTCAGCTCCGGCCCGTTTTTGTACCCGATCTTTCCGACTCACTGGATGGCTGCCTCACTGCTGAAGATTTCAGTCCGGTAACTATTGGCGGTACTCCTTTATCAGAAATGGCAACGCTGGGTGATGCACTGGCGACGGTGGTTATCGGCCCGTCCCTTAGCAAAGCGGCCGAGTTGCTGGAAGAAAAAACCGGTGTGCCGACTTATTCCCTTGATCATCTTTACGGATTGAAAGCCAATGATGCGCTGATTAGTGCATTGGCTGAAATCAGCGGCCGGGATGTGCCCGAGCGCATCGAACGGCAGCGCTCGCAGTTACAGGATGCCATGCTGGACACACATTTTATGCTGGGTCAGTTACGGATTGCGATTGCCGCGGATGCCGATTTACTGGGCGCGTTTGTTGATCTGGTTCAGGAAATGGGCGCGGAAGTGGTTGCCGCCGTAACTTCGTGTAACGTGCCATTATTGGCGCGGATTCCGGTTGCCAGCATCAAAATAGGTGACCTAGAAGACATGGAAAACATTGGCAAGGCCAATAAAGTTCAACTGGTTATCGGCAACTCCCATGCGGTCGATACCGCTGAACGGCTCGGAACGCCGATTTTAAGAGCTGGTTTTCCGTTATACGACATTATCGGCGGCTATCAGAAAACCTGGATCGGTTATCGCGGCACACGGCAGACACTGTTTGATCTGGCCAATCTGGTCATCAATTATTCGCATGAAGAAATTCCGGTTTATCGTTCGATCTATGCCCAAAAACCGGCCAGCGAACTCACGGATTACCCGCTGTCATGTCATTAACAAGACGAATGCACATAGTGCAAGGCACTGATGAGAGGAAGTTTATGGAAACTGCATTAAAAATAGCTTTTGCTACTACCGATATGGAAACGGTCAACCAGCATTTTGGTTCGGCCAAATCTTTCGCGGTCTATGCCGTCGATATGGAGAATTCTGAACTGCTGGAAGCTGCCCAGTTTGGCGAGCTCAGCCAGGATGGCAATGAAGATAAGCTGTCCGTCAAAATTGAACTGCTTAACGGCTGCGCGGCGGTGTATTGCCAGGCCGTTGGCGGCTCGGCCATCAACCAGCTGATTGCCAAAAACATACAACCTATAAAGGTGCATGAAGGCAGCAAGATTAAAGACCTGATCGTTGATCTGCAAAATGAAATCAAGGCAGGACCTTCAAACTGGCTGGCAAAAGCGATCAATCAACACAAAGGTCCCGATCCTGAACGCTTTGACAAGATGGAAGATGAAGGCTGGGATGAATGAAATATCAGCTCGCTCCCAACAAGTTTTGGGAACCAACGAAACAAGTTTTTTATTTAACGGAGAAAACAACATGACCACTGCTGAACTAGTCGTGCAAGAAGACGATGTCAATTTAAATTCTGAAATTGTCAAAGATTATATAAAACAACTGCGCGCGATTGATACCTACGACACTTATGAGGGTTGGTCGGAGGCAAAAATTATTGACCCCGTCGTGCTGACCAAGGAACGCAAACAGAAAATCCCGGTCATCGGTGATCCGGAAGAAATAACCATCGCCCGCCTAAAAGCCTATTACAATTCATTGGCAACATTGATTGAAAAAAAATCCGGCTTAATGGCGGCGCCCATGATCAACATTACTCATGAAGGCTTTGGACGCGCGTTGATCATGGTGGGCAAATTAATCGTTGTCGACAAGATTTTGCGTGACACGCATCGTTTTGGCTTCTCAAGCCTGGAGGATCTTTGCGAAAAAAGCGACAAGGCTATCGAGAAAGCGCTTGGCTTAATCGAAAAATATCACAGCGCCGCCACCGACTAAGGAGTATTTCCATGACCCCTGAAGAATTGAGAAAGTTGGAAAAGGAAGTCAAAAAAACCAAACGCCTGGCCAGCGAACAGGCTATGGAACTGCATGACCTGATTGAAGATCGATTGCCTGAGGCTTACGGTGAATTGATGCGGATCGCCCAGGCAACCTATGATGCCTGCAAGGCATGGGATGAAGCCAATCAGAAACTGAACGCTGCGCAAGCTGAAGCGGCTTGACCGGAAGATTATCATGGCTGAATTTATAACTGGTTTAACCTTTGGCGGCACGGAATGGACACCTGCTTATGTAACTGACATCAATCAAAAGACCTGCATTGGTTGCGGTCGTTGTTTCAAAGTTTGCCCTCGCGATGTTTTCGATCTGGTGGAAAAGGCCGAAGCGCTCGATCCGGAAGATTTTGATGATGATTATGGCGATTTTGAAGACGATGATGACAACAGCATGGTCATGAGCATAAAGAACAGCCTTGATTGTATTGGCTGCGAAGCCTGCTCCAAGGTATGTCCAAAAGACTGCTTCACTCACGAACATAAACAAGCGGCGTAAAGAGCGATTGATCAATGAAGGCCGCGAAGACCAGTCGTTACCACGCAGGAGAATCTCTACCATAAAGCGGTTTGCTCCTTCTCCCTTGAGGGAGAAGGCCGGGATGAGGGGGATTAAAAAGGCATTTTCCTTTTTGATTCCCCTCACCCCAACTCTCTCCGGAAAGGAGAGGGAGCTTTCTCCTTTAACTTAATGACAAAAATTCTCCTGTGTGGGAACGATAAAACACAAACAAGCTGCTCAACATTAAGGAACACGACCATGCCCAGACCAGAAAAACATGTATTTGTTTGTACTCAAAACCGGCCACAAGGCCATCCCAGAGGCTCTTGTGCCAATACTGGCTCCGCCGAAATCATGAATGAGTTCATGAATGAAATACAATCGCGTAATTTATTTGAAAAGATTGCCTTAACCAACACTGGCTGCATGGGCCCTTGCATGATGGGCCCCAGCGTTCTGGTCTATCCTGAAGGGGTGATGTATGGCAGGTTGAAAAAGGAAGATGTCAAAACCATTATCGAACAACATTTGCTTGGCGGAGAGCCTGTAACGAGCCTGATGGTCCCTACCGAGGTCTGGTAATGGATTTAACCGAACACATTACATTAAATCGCCATCTGGCTGAAAGTGTCTGTCAGCGGCTGACTGAGGAAATCAACAAGCTGGGTTTTGCAGCAGCGGAAATTAAACATTTTCCCAAGTATGATGATGCCAGTTTTGAACTCGTCAAGGATCCCTTTACCGGCGAACATAACTTGGCGTGCTATTGGTTCGATGAGTTTAAAAAACAGCGTATCGGCAGGCTTCAGTTTAATAGTGATGGCACCTTTTATGCGGAGTATGATGTCGTAAAAAATCATCCAGGCAAATCGAAATGGTTTGTTGAAGGCATTTCTGCCTGGGGTAAAGCGGATAACATCAAGGCTGAGGCCAAATTATTGCAAATACCCGGCTAGTCGATTATGGAAAAGCCATCGCGAATTTACGAACTGCTGCTGGATTACGCCAGCTGCGATAAGCAAGTCACAGAACTAACCATCGGACTGGTCTGGACTGTCTGTAAAGCCCAGCACTTGGGCTTAGCGATGAGTCCCGGTATGCCAACCCGGACCTTGCCGTGGCCCGGTACATTAGTCGGTAGAACCTTGGCCGAACTGGCTGGCTGGATAAACGATTGGGAGCCTTACAAAGCCACGGTAGGCATGGCGGCTATCAATTGCAGCCTGAACCGTTTCGAATTACCGTCGGGCATTACCCTGTTAGCATCTCCCGGCCGGGGCAATCTGGCCGTTTTTGAACATTTCCTGCCCCAACTCAAAGATAAAAAAGTGGTTGTTATAGGCCGATATCCTGGCATCGAATGCTATGCCGAAGAATTCAATCTCAGAATTCTGGAACGGCAGCCGGTGCATAACGATTATCCCGACCCCGCCTGTGAGTTTCTATTACCCGAGGCGGATTGGGTATTCTTAACTGCCAGTTCGATCACCAATAAAACCTTCCCGCGTCTGGCAGAGCTTTCGCAACGTGCGACCACGGTTTTGATGGGGCCGACCGTGCCGTGGTTACCTGAGTTGCATGAATTCGGAATCAATTATCTGGCAGGTATCGAAGTTGTCGATCCCGTAAAGCTTTACCAGACTGCAGCGGAAGGTGGCGGAGTGCGCATTTTTGAAAATGGTGCCCGTTACCGCATTGTCGAGCTGACGCCAGCCAACAGCATGACGTGGATAAAAAACCGCATTGCCCTGGATTATTGTGAAAAACAACAACTGACCTTAGCCATGGAGCAGTGGTATGCCAGCGGAAAAATGGGCCGGTTTCCCAAATTTAATCAATTAAATCAGGCAACGACGCGGCTCTCGCGCATGGATAGCAGCTATAAAAACCTCTGGGATATTCACCACAAGAATCATCATGAATGAATTGTTTAAAACCAGCCGCGTCATCCTTTATTACAACGGTGCAATCAGCGCGCTCACCTTATTCTTGCAACATCCTGACGAAAGCGTTTGTGCCCCCTCCCCTTTGCCCGCCTTGTCTTCGGTTCTGGAAGAGGATGAAATGACTCTGAACATCGCACACACAGCACCCGCTACTATAGTGAGCGCTATCAGCAATGCCATGGCCCTGCCCGCCAATTTTCTGCATGCAGATATTGGTTACCGGGAGCAGGTTGATACGCCGGGTGGCGTCATCACCGTCTATTTGGCTCGATTTAATGCGCTGGATTCTCCCCGTCAGTTGATGGCTGAAAAAGGGTGTCAATTCAGGACATTGACCGAACTAAGAAACAGACCGCCAGCAGAAATGGAATTGTTACGTCGAGCCTACGCATTGATCATGGAATCATAACCATGTTTGATTTTATTGACGATTACACTAGTGATTGGGTTTGAGATATACCGCATTTTACCCGAGTGGCAACAATTTCGTTAAGTGGCATAACCATCTCCTCGGCAATTTGTTTAATTTTGTAAACAATGGAGATTTAAGAATCGTTAGCACGTTTAAATCATACGCCAATGACGTATTTTTTGCGAATTGCCTAACATTTTCTCAAACAAACCAACTGTGTCGAATTCCAGCCCTGTTTCTGGTAAAAATTCAAAGCCGGCAGGTTATTTTTATCAGCTAATAACTGCAAACGTTTAAGGCCCTGGCATTCAGCCCAATTAACAGCCTCGACAAGCAATTTTGCACCAATACCCAGATGACGAAAATCAGCTGAAACAATCAGATCTTCAAGCAAACCGACTGGCCCGCCTTCTGCTGTTGAAATCAGGGTTTGCACAGTACACATGCCCAGCACTTTATTATCTGATAGTCGTTCCGCGACCAGGACACAATCCTTTTTACTGTTTAGCAGCAGGTTTAGTCCGTTCGACTGTTTGTCTTGGTCAAAGTCAAAATCAGCTTCAATACTAAAAAGCTCTTTCAATAGCTCAACCAGTTGTGGAATATCGCCTGGTTTTGCATTTCGAATAGTAGCCATTGTTATATTTTGCAAGGTTTCTGACAATTACTTACTCTGGTATTTTTTAAACATCAGGAACAACAAAAAAATCACAAACCGAAATCGACCTTTAGCAGACATCTAAAAAATGTAGGTTGGGCTAAACAACATGCAGCCCAACATTTCGAAGCCAGTTGGCTTTGATATATTGATTGCCTTGAAGATCAAATAATTTGTTTAGAATGTTGGGCTTCCTGTCGTCAGCCCAACCTATGGCCCTGGGCTTTATCGGGCACAATAAAGCCATGCCCGCCATACCGGGCTGTAATAATAGCTCAAGATGTATTCCAGCTATAGCTGCAACCCGATTCGTAAGGGCACTATAAGATAGCATTTTGTACTTCACTGCGTTCTATCAAACAATCTGATGGTTGCGGCGACGCACCAACGCACCAAGCAATCCCAAACCACTCAACATGAATGGCAAAGATCCTGGCAATGGTACAGGTGTGATGGAATTGCCGACTCCTTCGGGTAGCGATAAGGTAGCTCCTGGATTTAAAGCGAGCCATTCCGGATCTATATAAAAATAAGGGTCGATATAAGCCACAGTTTCGAAAGTCAACAAAGGATGGTTCCCACCAGTAACTGACGTTGCATATGTAGAAACATATGCCGTAGCGTCACCGAACTCATCGGTCAGGATACCTGTGTATCCATAAAAATTTCCCCTCACTTCGTCGTACTCAAGTAAGGTGTTGTTGAACTGGATAGTAGAATGCTCGTCGGAAAGTGTTCTTGTTGTGCATTCAAAACCACCGCATTCGTAATCAAAAACCGTTGTTTCCGAGCCAGCACTCCCTATCTGAAAGCCAATCATTGCAGTAGTAGAGGCAGAGAGACCAGTATCTGCAATGAGTTCAGTGCCTGACATCATATAATGCCCCTGAAATATCACCGGAACCCGAGTAGATGCTGGTCCTTCAGAGATGCCGATAGTGTAACTCAGTAACCCATCAGCGCGGTTACGCGCTCCTCCTGTGTTCCAGGCTGATGAATAAGCTGTAATGGAAGGCACCGGTGTGCTGGCAAAGGTCACGGAAGAGTTTCTCGGATAATAATCAAAATAAGTCGTCGGATTATTGTGAGGAGTAGTGACTACTGTTTCTCTAGTGCCGTTGAACATAACTTCCTCTCTGTAATAAGACACAGGACCTGCCTGCGATGTGGCGGTACATAGGCCCAGTGTCAAACTCAAAAAAAGCTTATTAATAGGTAGTGCTTGAAAGTATTGTTTCATTTGGTTCTATCCCTGGTACAAGGTAATGTGGAAAAGTGATTGATGATAACTGCAACGCCAACCCTACGCAATTAAATAACAGTTGTCAACAATGCTTTAATAACTGGTTTTTTCAAAAACTAAGAGTGGGCACATGCTTTTCTTGCCCAGCTGTAATAGTTGAGCACTATGTTCGGTGGACACTCAGAGAGAAAGGCGATAAATGGTGGACAATAAAGCCTGCCCCCTGTTTCGTTACATCTGTGACTGCAAATAATTTTGCAATCCCATTTTTTCAATCAATCCAAGCTGTGTCTCCAGCCAGTCGATGTGTTCTTCCTCACTTTCCAGTATATGTTCGAACAGTTCCCGAGAAACAAAATCACTGATTTTTTCGCAATAGGCAATAACTTCTCGGAGTAAGGGGACGGCGATTTGTTCGAGTTTTAAATCACAGCTAAGCATTTCCCGGGCATTTTCACCGATCATCAATTTACCGAGATTTTGCAGGTTAGGTAGCCCCTCAAGGAAAAGGAGGCGTTCGATAATTTGATCGGCATGTTTCATTTCATCGATCGATTCGTGATACACCTTTTCGTTCAGTTTTTGAAATCCCCAATTTTTATACATTCTGGCATGCAGAAAATACTGGTTAATCGCGGTTAGTTCGTTTTCCAGCGCTTTGTTCAAGAAGTCAATGACTGTTGCGTCGCCTTTCATGGGAGTACTCTGTTTTGGTTATTAAAGAATTGAGTGATTTGTTGCTGGAGGTAATTCAGTACCTCGTTTAAGTAGATCGGATACTTCTTTATTACATTTTCCACAATCCTTGCCCACTCCGAAACAATGAATGAGCTGTTTACGTGTACAGACACCATTTTCGATGGCGGTTAAAATTTGCGAGTCGGTTACCGCTTTACAAACGCATATGTACATTGCTGTTCCTTTAAACCAATTTGAAAATACGGCTTTCAGCTTAATGCAGGGCGTGCTGTGCTCGCCTTTTCTCCCAAGCCAGCGCGCGCAGCACGACCTACCGCTGTCTCGCCAAAAGCGGGAGACTTAGCGTCTTCGCCGCTGCACCAATTGCGGATCGGCAGTTATCTGCCGGTAAATTTCCACTCGATCCCCTTCCTTTACCGGGGTATCCAATGCGGCGATTTTGCCGAAGATGCCGACCTTCTGGTTACCCAAGTTTATTTCAGGGTAGAGTTTTAATAATCCGGATAGATTGATCGCTTCTTCGATCGTGCTGCTTTCAGGCACTTCAAGGCGCATCCATAATTGTCTATCGACTTCTGCGTAACAAACACCGACGTTCATAACAAGTCCTCCTCGTTTATTCAGTTATAGCTTCGCTGATGACAGCGGGTTGAACTTTTCTCTGCGCGAGTTTTTGGTCTATCAGACGCTTACCGACAATCAGAAAAGCCAGCATAATGAAGCCGCCAGGCGGCAGCGCCATCAATAAAAAGCCTTTGTAATTGGGAATAACAGTAATTTCCAGAAACTTGAACGATTCGCCCAGCAACAAGGAGGCATTGGCGAATATGGTGCCTGCCGAACTGATTTCTCTCGCCGCGCCCAGGGCGACAAGCACGAGGGTAAATCCCAGGCCCATCATGAAGCCATCCCACAAGGCCTGTTTGACCGACTGTTTGGAGGCAAAGGCTTCGGCGCGGCCTAATAGCGCACAATTGGTGACGATCAGGGCAATGAACAAGCCCAGCACTTTATAGAGTTCATGCGCCCAAGCATTCATCAAAATATCGACTAGAGTCACCAACGCGGCGATGAGTAGCACGAAAATCGGGATACGAATTTCACTGGGGATTAGATGCCGCGTCAATGAAATGAGGCCGTTGGATGCGGTAATAACCACCAGCGTTGCCAGACCCATGCCCAAGCCATTTGTAGCTGTGCCCGTCACGGCCAGCAAGGGACACAGCGCCAGGTTTTGCCCGAAGACGATATTGTTGTTCCAAATACCATCACCGGCGATTTTGCGATAGGTTTCTGACATGAACATGGCGATTTCCTCAAGGGTTGATGAGTTGTGCTTGGTGCGCTTTGAACAATTGCAGGCCGCGATTAATGGCTTGTACCGATTTGCGAGGAGTGATGGTTGCACCGGCAAACTGGTCGAAAACACCTCCATCTTTTTTAACGGCCCATTGTGCCGGCATTAAATTGTCCAGGGAGCGGCCGACAAAATTCAATATCCAATCTGATTTGGCCACTTCAATTTTATCGCCCAGGCCGGGAGTTTCCCTGTGGCTAAGTACGCGTACGCCCAAAATATTACCGTCCCGGTCGACGCCCATAATCATATTGATGGCGCCGGAATAGCCGTCAGGTGCAATAAATTTAAAACACACGGCGTTAATTTTGCCCGCTTTTTTAGCCAGATACACCGTGGTTTCCTTGGCGCCGATATTAAAGTCGGCGGACGGTACAGTCAGAGTATCTTTTAGCATATCGTTATCATGCAAGGCGGCAGGGACGACTTCCTCCAGCGATTTGATCAAATCTTCATTGAGCCGCTGTTGAATCGTGTCTTCTGTACTGCAATTGGTCACACCGAGCAATACGCTGGCAAGCAAGGCGAAGCCCGCTAAAATGCCCGTTTGAAATTCCAGCTTGGGTCGTAGACGTGCCAGGTTCGATGGTTCCAGCCAGTTTTTTAGAAATTCCCTGTAAACAGCGACTTTTTCTTTCAAGCGTTGGATGGTTGCGGAGTCAATTTTCATGATTCAGGCTCTGGCTCAAGCATGGAAAAATTTTGTGGATCAGCTTTAGCCGCGATAATCCCGGCTAAAGCCGATCCAACAACTGAATTACGATTTAGGGATTTCAAGAGGCTTGCCTTTGCGATCACGCCCGTAAATCCGGGGGCGTATGTAATGATCTATCAACGGTGTTGATGCGTTCATCAGCAACACGGCAAATCCTGCACCTTCGGGATAAGCGCCCCAGGTGCGGATCACGAAAATCAAAAGTCCGCAACCAGCACCAAACAACAGCTGCCCTGCGGGCGTATTGGGCGAGGTAACATAATCAGTGGCTATAAAAAATGCCACGCACATCATTGCTCCTGAATTCAAATGCAGAAATGGACTGACATAATGTTGAGCATCCATTACATGAAAAACGGTAGCTAACAGGGTAACTGTCAGCAATAAAGACACAGGAATATGCCATTGAATAATGCCCTGCCGGATTAACCAAATGCCGCCCAAGGCCAGCAACAATGTTGAAGTTTCACCCAGGCTGCCGCGCGTCCAGCCAATAAAATTTAGAAACCCGGAATAGTCCTTCAATATTTCGGGTAACAAATGGCCTTGCGAGAATTCGGTTTTGATAAATCCTAGTGTGGTTGCGCCTGTAGTTGCATCTGGATTTTCCAGTCCAGCAAAAGTGATATGCCAGCTTTCAAATAAACCCGGCGAATCTGGAAAAAACAATGGCGACACATTCGGCCAGGTAGTCATTTCAATCGGAAAGGAAATCAATAAAGCGACCCTGGCCAGCATGGCAGGATTAAACAGGTTTTGTCCCAGACCGCCATAAACCTGTTTGCCTAAAATGATCGCCAGCCCGGAACCGACTACACCTATCCACCACGGAGCCCAGGGAGGTAATGTCATGGCGAGCAACCAGCCTGTCAATAACGCAGAGCCATCCATAATTACCGGTTTGGCCACTCTTCCCGAAAGACGAAGACAAAAGACTTCAAAAAAAACTGCTGATGACACGGTAATAATAAACAGATTCAAAGCCGGCCAACCGAAACACAAGATGCCAAATGCGGTCGCAGGTGCAATGGCCAATATGACCTGCCACATTATATGACTGACGCTGGCTTTAGCTCCAACATGCGCGCCACTACTGGGTTTCATGTGCGTAATCATGCCAGGGCCTCCTGTTCGGCTTTTAGACGTTCCCGCTCTTTCTTTGCTGCTATACGAGCTTGCTCTTCTTCAAGTTGCTGCCGGGCTATGCGTTCCATGCGGGCATTGCGTGCATCGATCAGGCGTTTGGTCTGTTCGGATTTATGTTGGGCTTGCTGCCTAGCCGCGACTTCACCCGAGGCATATTTAAAATACTGCACCAGGGGGATATTGGAGGGACATATATAAGAACAACAACCGCAACTGATACAGTCTTTTAAACCTATATCAACGGCAACATCCAGTTGATTAATACGGATATTGTTCGCCATGTCCAGGGGCCGTAATCCCGCAGGGCAAACGCTGACACAACTGGCGCAACGGATACAGGGCTGTTCATCGGTGCTTTTCAATTCATTTACGGTTAATGCCAGTATACCGCTGGTGGCCTTGACCGTGGGCAGACCGGTGTGCGGCAAGGAATCGCCCATCATCGGGCCGCCCATGATAATCCGCGCGGTTTGGCCAGAATTTACCTCACAAAAGTTGAAGAGTTCAGAGATTAGGGTTCCTATCGGCACTTCGACATTCATGGGACGAGCCACCGCGCCACCCGATACGGTAATCACACGGCTGACCAATGGCTGTCCGTAGCGAATCGCTTTATGGGTGGCATAGGCAGTACCGACATTATGAATAGTTACACCGATTTCCGATGAGCGGCAACCCACCGGAACTTCCTTGCCCGTCACATAGCGAATCAATTGCCGGTCCCAACCCATCGGATAGCGGGTAGGAATTTGTATCACTTTAATGTGCGGATAAAGTGAGGCGGCAGTTTGCATGGCAAGATAAGCTTGCGGTTTGTTGTCTTCAATCGCCACTACCGCACTTTCGGTCTCCATTCCGTGTAGCATCAAGCGCACGCCGTCGATAATCTGCCCTGCGCGTTCCTGCATCAAGCGGTCATCGCAGCTTAAATAAGGTTCGCATTCGGCCCCATTGATGATTAGCATATCAATATGGTTTTCGCGCCCCATATTGAGCTTGACCGCCGTAGGAAAGGTCGCCCCGCCCAAGCCGACAATACCCGCAGCGCCGACACGCAAACTAATATCTTCAGGTGTTAACTGGAAAGGGTCTGCGACGATGGGTGGCTCTATCCATTTATCCTTGCCATCGGTTTCCAGCACAATCATACGAATCGGCAGGGCAGACGGATGCGGTGCGGGGTAATCATTGACATCAAGAATGATTCCCGAACTGGGTGCATGTACGGGTGCTGAAATCATGCCTTGACTGTACGCTAATAGCTGGCCCTTAAGCACCTTGTCACCGACTCTGATCAGCGGTTCTGCTGGCTTGCCCACATGTTGTTGCAAGGGGATATACAGCTTTTCCGGTAAAGGGAAGTTATGGATGATGGGTTGCGTCGCAGTTGCCGCTTTGCGTTCTTCCGCATGAACACCACCCCGAATACGCGGTTTTGAGAAAAAACTTAACATACAGCGCCACTCGCTTCATTTTCTGCAAAAAGGGGTGTTGGCTTGTTCCATCTCCAGTTGCGTAACGTGACTTCAACAGGATGCATTTGCAAACATTCAGTCGGACACACCTCTATACATTTTTTACAGCCTATGCAGGCATCGGATACCACGGCATGAATTTGTTTGGGTGCGCCGACAATCGCATCGGTGGGGCAGACTTTAAAACAGCGGGTACAACCAGTGCAAGTAGCTTCACTGACTCTGGCAACCAGTAATTCAGGTTCTTTTACGTCGCTTAAGTCCAGGTCCAAGCCCAATAATGTGGCGATTTGTTCCGCTAGGGCGCTACCGCCGGGAGGACACATCGTAGCGGCCGCTTTACCCTCGGCCAAAGCTTCTGCCGCC
>Ga0208392_1000184_pt1 | contig 16358 bp, 19 predicted proteins | sample LakWasMeta3_LOW4_2_FD_183855 | JGI IMG/M metagenome (GOLD analysis project Ga0208392, IMG submission 183855) | Freshwater sediment methanotrophic microbial communities from Lake Washington under simulated oxygen tension - Sediment Metagenome... | ecosystem: Environmental > Aquatic > Freshwater >... | reverse complement strand
TCTGCATGTGGCAAGCGGCGATATTGCAATAGAGGGCCAGAAGTTTGAAACAGGTGATGCTGTCATGCTGGATGGCAGCGCCGAGCTTGGCATCCAGGCGAATTCTCAGTCTGAACTGCTGCTGTTTGATTTGCCATTGCATCGGCCATTGGGCGCCAGGGATTGATGAACGCAATGAATACTAAGCTTGTCACACAAGCAACTTATTATTTTTATAAAGGATTTAAAATGAACAGAACGAACTTTAAATTATCTATATTGGGTGTAGCACTGTTATTCTCAGGTGTTGCCAGTGCCGCACCTGAAGTATATAAAATTGATGCGACGCATAGTTTTGCTAACTGGAGCCTGCGTCATGTAGTATCAAGGGCATCAGGTACTTTTAACGATATTACCGGCAATGTCTCGATTGACCGTGCTAACCTTGCCAACTCATCAGTGGATGCGAAAATCAATGTATTAAGCGTCAACAGCGGCTTTGCCAAGCGGGATGAGCATATCAAGGAAAAAGACTATCTGGATACTGCTAAATTTGCCGAAATGCGCTTTGTAAGCACTAAAATCGAGGCAAAAAGTAATACCGAAGGTGTGATGACCGGCACCTTCACTTTGCATGGCGTAACAAAAGAAATCACACTGCCATTCAAAGTGTTGGGTTTTGGGCTGGACCCTTGGGGTGGCGAGCGCAGCGGCTTTGAAGCGCATACAGCAATCAAGGCATCTGACTATGGATTTGGTTGGGCGGCAAAGCCTAATGCACCGCTGGGTGACGATATTGAAATCACTTTGCTGATTGAAGGCGTGAAACCGGCAGCTGACAAAGCCAAGAAATAAACTATTGAAATAAGCTACAGAAATAAACTGAAATTAAATTGAATAAAACTGAACAGGAGCAAGCTATGGCATTGGATTTATTTAGCCCGGTTAAATTAGGTGCAATCAGCCTGGATAACCGTATGGTGATGGCACCGCTGACACGTAACCGGGCCGGCGAGGGCGGCGTACCGCAACCGATTAACGTCACGTACTACGAGCAGCGCGCTTCTGCCGGTTTAATCATTACAGAGGCAACGCCTATTTCAGGCATGGCGCATGGCTACCCATTGCTGCCGGGTATTTATACCGATGCACAGGTTGCAGGCTGGAAAAAAGTCACCGATGCCGTGCATGCCAAGGGTGGCAAGATCGTGATTCAGCTCTGGCATGTGGGCCGCATCTCACACCCTAGCTTATTGCCGGATAATGCATTGCCGGTTGCGCCTTCTGCCATTAAACCAGCCGGCCAGGCATTCACCTACCAGGGCCTGGTAGATTACGTAGTGCCGCGCGCACTTGATGCCAGTGAACTGCCAGGTATTGTTGCCGATTATGTGCATGCAACTAAATGTGCACTGGCCGCAGGCTTTGACGGTGTTGAGGTGCATGCTGCCAATGGCTACCTGCTTGACCAGTTTCTGCGTGACGGCAGCAACACACGTACAGACAGCTATGGCGGCAGTTTTGAAAATCGTGCACGCCTGTTGGTAGAAGTGACTAAAGCGGTAGTACAAGTTGCCGGCGCTGATAAAGTAGGTGTGCGCCTGTCACCGGTAAATCCATTCAACGACATGAAAGACAGCAACCCGCAAGCCCTGTTTAACTATGTTGCAGGTCAGCTCAACCAGTTTGGCCTGGCTTACTTGCATGCGGTTGAAGGCGGTATACACGGCGGCGGCGAATCTGAGCCGTTTGATTTTGATGCGTTCCGCAAGCAGTTCAAGGGCGCTTACATTGCAAATCTGGCTTACGATAAAGCGCGCGGCAACGCGGCAATTGCCAGCGGCCATGCCGATGCCATCGCCTACGGCGTACCATTTATTGCAAACCCGGACCTTGTGGCAAGATTCAAAGCCGATGCCCCGCTGAATGAGGCTGATTCAAGCTCTTTTTATGGTGGCTCAGAAAAAGGTTACACTGATTACCCATTTTTAAAGGCTTAGAACATCATGATAAATCCTGCTATCACTCAAGTATCTATCGACGCTACTATCGCTAACCGCTGGAGCGGCCGCGCTTATGATGCTACTAAAGCGGTGTCTCATGAACAGGTGCTTGCCCTGCTTGAGGCTGCCCGCTGGGCGCCTTCATGCTTTGGTGACCAGCCCTGGCGTTTTATCGTATGGAACAAGGCTTCAAACCCGCAAGCCTGGCAGCAGGCATTTGATTGTATCGTGCCGGGCAATCAGGCCTGGGTTAAAGATGCGCCGTTGCTGGTGCTGGTGTGCGCCGATACCTTGTTTGGCCATAACCAGAAGCCAAACCGCTGGGCACAGTATGACACTGGCGCTGCGGCAGAAAACCTGTGCCTGCAAGCCAGCAGCATGGGGCTGATGGCGCACCAGATGGGCGGTTTTGATGCAGGCCTTGCCAGCGAGAAATTCGGCATTCCGGCACAGTACACAGCAATGGCCATGATCTCAGTGGGTTACCAGGCCGAGATTTCAACACTGACGGGTGATGTATTAGCGCGTGAAACAGCGCAACGTGCGCGCAAACCGTTATCAGAGCTGTTTTTTGATGCGGCTTGGGGACAGGGCGTAAAGGGTGTTGTTTAATAAACACTCTTTAGCAAAAGTGTCATGAAAACTTAACGAACGATTAGGGTTCTGATAAACTGCTAGCTTCAACCAATTAAAGGCAAAATCATGGCAGTTGTAGCACTTACCAAAGCGAATTTCAAAGAGACTATTGAAAACAATCCTTTTGTGATTGTTGATTTCTGGGCGGCATGGTGCGATCCATGCGTTGCATTTACGCCAACTTTTGAAGCAGCTGCTGAAAAGAACCCTGATATTGTTTTTGGTATGGTAAATACCGAAACTGACCCTGAAATTGGTGAATACTTTGAAGTGAACCAGATTCCAGGCATTCTGATCATTCGTGAGCAGGCCGGCATTCACGCACAAGTTGGTGAAATCGGTGCGCCGGCGCTTGATAAATTGATTGAATGGGCACGTGAGTTTGATATGACGCCAGTGCGCGAGTATTACAAGCAACAGGCTAAATCAGCGAGCTAATTCTTTGCATTAGATTCAAGAGTAATAAAAAAAGCGGCTTGTAGCCGCTTTTTTTATTACTCTTGTCTGTAAGCTTTAATGGATAAGCGTTAAAGAAAAAACCTTAAAAGCCGCCGGTACTGTAGAGTCTGTACACATAATATACGCCAACAGCCATCATCACATACATCGGTATATCGCCTAAGCTTCTGGAATCTGCCTTGGTGGGTGAGCTGAGCCAGCGATTTAAAAACCATAATGCTAAAAGTGCTGCAGCGCTCAGCATGAGGCTGGTTGTAGACTTGAATACCTCGCCAAAAAGTTTTGATAACCAGCCTTTGGCGCCAAATATCTGAAAAGTAATGCCAACGATGCCCACCAACGTTAACCCCATGCGCACTATGGCAAACAATACACTGGTAATGCTTTCAGCTTTAATGTTTGCATTCTTGCTGTACTTGTTGGGATCGATCTTAGCCATGATCAGATTCCTTTCGGTCTAATTGGTAGCCAGAAACTTGGCAGGGTCTACTGATTTGCCCTGCTGGCGGATTTCAAAGTGTAACTTGACTGTATTGCTATCTGAGTCGCCCATTTCTGCGATTTTTTGCCCGCGACTTATCTGCTGGCCTTCTTTGACTAAGATCGCATTATTGTTGGCATATACAGACAGATAATTGCTGTTGTGTTTAATAATGACCAGTTTTCCGTAGCCGCGCAAGTCTGAGCCGCTATAAATCACCTTGCCTGCCTCTACTGCCTGAATGGCTTGTCCTTTTGTGCCGGCTATATCAATGCCTTTGTTGCCGCCGTCATTGAAGTTTGCAATCACTTTACCTTTGGTAGGCCAGGCCCAGTTAAGGCTGTCTGTAGATTCAGCACTAGGCTTTGTTTCTGCTTTATTGGTTTCTGCTTTATTGTCTTGTGACTTGCTTTCCTGTGCTTTGGTTTCAGGTTTTATTTCTGTATTTGTTTTGTCTGCGGCCGGCTTGCCTGCAGGCTCTGCTTTTGTGGGAGCTGCCGCCACTGCAACCGGTTTTGCAGTCGGCAACGGCGCTTTAAGTGCTTCATCACTGTAAGGCTCGCGAGTGGCTTTGGGCTCGTTGATTACGATTGGGGCTGACGCAGTTGCAGTGCCTGCTGTGCTGCTCACACTTTCGGTATTGATGGGGTAGGTCACCACGCCGTCGGCCTGCTCCTGGGCTTGCTTGTCTTGTGCTTGCTTAGCATCAGTGCTTTCGGAGGCTTTGTCTTTTAATGCATTTAATTTCAGGGTTTGCCCGACCCGTATTTTATATGGTGAGCTGATGTTGTTTGCCTGTGCAATTTCCTTGTAGTCATAGCCGTATTCAAGGCCTATGCTAAATAATGTATCGCCCTTTTTAACGGTGTAGCTGTCCGGACGCCAGTCACTGCCGGTTTTGCTGTCGGCTGATTTCAGGCCTGGCTTGCCGTTTGCATTGCCGCCGGATTTTGCTGATGCTGCAGTTTTTCCGACTGGCGCACGATCTATGACTGGTGCCGGGTTGCTGCTGCAGGCGGCCAACAGGATAGAAAGTAGTAGCGCTGAAAAATAGCGGGGCGCCATCATGTTAACTGGTGCCGCCCAATAGGGGCACAAATTTTACAGGTTCCAGTTTGGTCTGGCGGTATTCTGCTTGCGAGATACGCTCAACCAGATACAGTATCTGCTCATCGGTACCTACCGGAATCACCAGACGCCCGTCAATGGTCAGCTGGTCTAGCAGGTCTTGCGGGATATGGCTGGCTGCGGCGGTCACCAGAATTGCGTCAAACGGTGCAATCTGTGCCAGGCCGATATTGCCATCAGCATGTGCCAGTTTTACGTTAATGCATTTAAGCTCGCGTAAATGGCCGCGTGCCTTCATTACCAGCGGGCGGATGCGCTCAACGGAATATACCTCTTTTGCCAGCTTTGACAGTACTGCGGTCTGGTAGCCGCAGCCGGTGCCGATTTCAAGCACTTTGTCCAAAGGTTTGCCGTTGCGTAGCAGTTCAGACATGCGCGCCACGATATAAGGCTGGGAAATCGTCTGGCCAAAGCCGATAGGCAGTGATACATCTTCATATGCGCGGATTGATAACGCTTCGTCTACAAATATATGACGTGGTGTGTTGCCGATTGCCGACAGCACGATTTCATCTTTGATACCTTGTTCGCGCAGGCGCGACAACATGCGATCGCGTGTCCGTTGCGATGTCATGCCGATGCCGGCTTGTGATGATCTGATTAGTGCCACTCTGAATACCCGGATTACTAGCTTTTAAGCCAGCTTCTAATGTCGTTAAGTTGTGTGTGGTTAGTTAGGTCTACCTGAATCGGTGAGATGGAAACTTGCCTGTTGCCTACTGCATAAAAATCTGTACCTTCGCCGCCGTCATTAGGCTGGCCTGCGGCACCCACCCAATACACGGTTTCGTTGCGCGGCGTTTTGAGCTGCACTACAGGTTCAGCCTTGTGGCGTTTGCCCAGGCGAGTGACTACACGGCCCTGCAATTCTTCATAGGGGATATCCGGCACATTCACATTGAGCAGTGTGGGTGAGGTGAAGCCATTTTTCTGATAATGCTGTACCAGCTCAACCGCTACGCGAGCGGCTGTTTCAAAGTGGGTGGAGTTGTGCTGCGACATTGAAACGGCAATGGATGGAATGCCTAGCAGGTAACCTTCCATGGCAGCCGCAACCGTGCCTGAATAAATCGTGTCATCACCCATGTTAGCGCCATCATTAATGCCGCTGATGACCATGTCAGGCAATGTGTCCATCAAGCCTGTGAGTGCGATATGCACGCAGTCTGTGGGTGTGCCGTTCACGTAAAAAAAGCCATTGGATGCCTTTTTGATGCTTAACGGCCGGTCCAGCGTGAGTGAGTTGCTGGCGCCGCTGCGGTTTCTTTCCGGCGCAACTACAGTAACTTCAGCCAGCTTGCTGATGTGTTCAGCCAGAATGTTGAGACCGGGCGCAAAATAGCCATCGTCGTTTGAGAGCAGTATTTTCATGCGAGACTTACCAGCAGGTTTTTCATGGCTAAATTATAGTATGAAGACTGCCTGTTTGGCGCGGCGATAACAATAAAAACTTAATGGGTATGCTGTGTTCATCGGCGTGTAAGCCGCGCAAAAAATATGGCGCAGGTAAAAAATATCAAAGACAGTGCTATTTCAATGCCGGCCAGCTGTGCTGAAAGCCCGGTATCAGACCATGCACGCACTGTGCCTTCGGTAAAGTACAGCAAGATGAACATGCACGACCACTGGTAGGTGTAGCGCTTGCCGCGCAACACGCCGAATAGCGGCAGCAGCAACGGCACGGCCTTTAGCATCAGCAGCGAGCCGCCGGGTTTTAGCGGTGCCAATACTGTTTCCCACGCCAATACGAGCAGAATCAGGCCAATCAGGCTGATGGATGCGCCGAGCTGTAATTTTTCTTTCATGGTTTTGCTGCCTTTGCCATCGCAACCAATGCTGCCCTGGCAGATTGTGCGTCGTGAATCTGCTCATTAAAATCAAAGCGTAAAAGTAGGGGGTTGCCGCCAACGCTGGCGTTGACATCAAAACCGTCGCAGTCTATGCCCAGCATCTGCACATGCTCGGCATTCACACTGTGATAGTGCCTGCAGTAATTCATCAGGTTTTCGGCGTGGTCGGCATTCATGTGTTCAATGATGCCGGTTTCCTGCTCTGCGAGCGGTGAGCTTGCAGTGGGCATATCGCTTAGCAAATCTGTATCTGATAACCACGACATCTTGCCAAAGCCGCCAATGTAGCGCGCCTGCTGGATTTTGATGCGATAGAACGCAAAGTCGTGCATATCAAAATAGCTTGCCGCCTGTGGCAGGTAGCGCAGGTAACGGGCACGCAGGTTCGCATCTTCATTTTTATCGATACTGGCGGCTTCGCCCAGCAGGGTGAGTCTGGCATTGGCCTGCAAGTCTTCAGCTCCGGCAAACACCAGCAGCGATACTTTCGGGTTGGCGATGATGTTCTTGGTGTGCTCGGCTATGTTGCTGATGAGTATCACCGGCTGGCAGCCATGGTCTAACACAAATGGCGCTACCGAGCCGAACGGGTAGCCTTCAAAACGGGTGGAATGTGTGGAGAGTATGCCGCTGTGTGTGCTGCGTAGAAATTTTCTTGCTTCGGTACTTAAATTCATACGGAAAGTTTCAATGCGGTTTCAGCCAGGCGTTTACCTAATGCCAGGCAAAGCTGCTTTTCATCTTCGCTGATGGGCCTGTCATCCATCGCGCCGCCGACGTGGCTGGCGCCGTATGGGGTGCCGCCTGAATTTGTGGCTGATAATGCTGGTTCTGAGTAGGGCAGGCCTACAATCACCATGCCGTGGTGCATCAATGGCAGCATCATGGTGAGCAATGTGCTCTCGTTGCCGCCATGCATGGAGCCGCTGGAGGTGAACACCGCAGCCGGTTTGCTGACCAGTGCGCCTTTCAGCCACAGTCCGCTGGTGCCATCCAGAAAATACTTCATAGGTGCTGCCATGTTGCCAAAACGGGTAGGGCTGCCCAGCGCCACGCCGATGCATTCCTCAAGGTCTTGCAGCTCAGCATAAGGGTCGCCGCTCGCAGGAATATCAGGCTCGGTTGCTTCACAATTGGCTGAGACCTTGGGCACGGTTCGGATGCGCGCTTTTGCCCCGGCAACGCCTTCAATGCCGCGCGCAATCAGCTGTGCCATGCTGCGCACGGCGCCGCCTTGGGAGTAATACAGAACTAAAATTTCATTCATATTTGTTTATCCTTGACCGTATAAAGATGAATGAATACGCAGATGGAAGTGATTAAGGCTCTAGATTCTATTCACTAACTCGGTTGCTTTGCCGATATAAGTCGCAGGTGTTAACGCAAGCAGGTACTGTTTAGCATCGGCCGGAATTTTGAGGCCGCTGATGAACTCGTGTAGTGAGGCCTGGTTGATGCCGCCTTTGCCGCGTGTGAGCTCTTTAAGCTGCTCGTACGGGTTCTCAATGCCGTAACGGCGCATCACGGTCTGGATTGGCTCGGCCAGCACTTCCCAGCTGTTGTTCAGGTCTTCTGCCAGGCGGGCCGGGTTGATTTCAAGCTTGTTCAGGCCGCGCAGGCATGAATCGTAGCCAAGCAAGGTGTAGCCAAAAGCCACGCCCATGTTGCGCAGTACGGTTGAGTCGGTCAGGTCGCGCTGCCAGCGTGATACCGGCAGTTTTTCAGCCATGTGGCGCAATACTGCATTGGCCAGACCCAGGTTGCCTTCAGAGTTCTCGAAGTCAATCGGGTTCACTTTGTGCGGCATGGTTGAAGAGCCGATTTCGCCGGCTTTCACTTTCTGCTTGAAGTAGCCCACTGAAATATAACCCCAGATGTCGCGGTTAATGTCGATGAGGATAGTATTGATGCGGGCCAGTGTGTCGTACAGTTCTGCCATGTAATCGTGCGGCTCGATCTGGATCGTCATCGGGTTGTAAGTCAGGCCTAGTGATTCAACAAAACGCTTGGCGAAGCTTTCCCAGTCAAAATGCGGGTAGGCAGATAAATGCGCATTGAAGTTACCTACTGCGCCGTTGATTTTGCCTAGAATCTCGTTGCCGGCCAACTGCTTTTGCTGGCGCTGCAAACGGTAAACCACGTTAGCCAGCTCTTTACCCATGGTGGTGGGTGATGCGGTCTGGCCATGGGTGCGTGATAGCATCGGCTGGTCAGCCAGCTGATGCGCGAGCTCGCTCAGGCGTGCAATCAGGCTGTCCAGAAATGGCAGCATCACGCTGTCACGCCCGTTTTTAAGCATCAGGCCGTGTGAAAGGTTGTTGATGTCTTCTGAGGTGCAGGCAAAGTGGATGAATTCGCTGGCCTTTTTAACTTCCTGGTTGCCGTCGAATTTTTCTTTGAGCCAATATTCAAGGGCTTTAACATCGTGGTTGGTACGTGCTTCAATGGCCTTGACCTGTGATGCATCTGCTTCACTGAAATTAGCGATTGCAGCATCCAGTTCCTGGATTGTTTCTGCACTGAACGGTGCGATTTCAGTCAGTTCCAATGCGCCTGACAGTGCTTTGAGCCACTCAACTTCTACCCATGCGCGGTGTTTAATCAGTGCATATTCACTGAAGTACGGGCGTAATGCATCCAGTTTTGATTGGTAGCGGCCATCAAGAGGGGATAGTGCGTTAAGGGTGGTAAGCGACATAGCAGGTCTTTCAAACAGCAATAAATAATCCGCTATTTTACCTTAAAACATATATGGCGTGCTCAGGCTTAGGCTTTAACCTGGAATATTGATGAACATTGTTGTAATTATTGCCAGGTTTTATTTTTCGTCATCATTTCATAATGCTGAGACCATTTTGGAACCTTTTTCTACAATTTTGTTAAATAGCTCTACCACAAGCTTGGCGCTGTATCCGCAGCCAAAACTTAATAGCTCGGGGGATAAGCTGACGCCTTTGGGTTTGCCTGCTTCGTTAAAGAACAGAACAACCAGTATGATGGGGACAACAATCGCAAGCGAAAATCGGATGGTGTAGTGCAGGACAGATGAAAATCCTATTCTTTCTGACTGCTCTTCAGTTTGCGAAAGCCCGGTAGTAGCGAGAAAAACAAAGGCGCCAGCAATGCCTAATGTAATTAATTTCCCAGGCGCCTTTACGCCCAGCGTGCTTTCAATGAATTTCGGTATATCGACTGAAGCTACAACAATCAGCATGACAGTAATTGCTAAATACAATGTCAATATTGAAGGCAGGGCACCAAGTATTACCGCACGTTTTTTGGTGGTGCGTTCGAGGATTATAAATTTCTTGTGCAGGTCGAAAATTGATTCGTCGGTGTCTGGCGAGGTTTGGATTTCTTTTTGAAAGTCGATTAATCTTTCAGTATAGCTGTCAATTTTGCCAGGCCCGTTGGGAGAGAATAACAGCACAATAAAACTTATTTGTTCGCCACGCAGTTTTTCAATCAGGGCATCTGTTTTTTCTATCAATGTTGCTTTGGTTATCATGAATGGCCTCCGGTACCGTGTTTCTAAAAGTAGCTTTACTACCCTTATTATGCTGTTTACAGTCAGGGCATGATTTCAGATAGCCAAGGCGAGCAATGGGGCTACTTTCTCTATGGCTACGCCAATTTTTTCAATTGCTGATTCCAGTTTTTTCAAGTCATCAATAGCTTGACGAGTTTCTTTTGCGGCGTTTTCCATTGCCGCAGTTGCATTCACATATTCTACGGTCGCTTTTTGTATGGCCGCATCTATCAATACAATCTGTAAGGCATATAGTTGATCCAATATTGAATAGACTGCTGGCGGTGGCGGCTTTTGTGTATCGCGGATATATTCAAGATCGCTTATGGTTTGATGAAGTTCTTTTCCTAGTGTTGTCATCATGATGGTTCCTTATGGTTATCTGGATAGCACTTGATATAAATTGACGAATTCCTGAACTTGTTTTGCGTAGTTTTTGATGTCGTCTGAGCTGTATTGCGGGTTATTGATTACATTGACTAATTCTGCATTTGCGGTTTTTAGCTGCATAGCGGATTGCTGGGCTTTGGTACTTAATTCTTTTGCACGATTGATTGCGGTTTCAGCCAGTGTGTAAGCATGAATGACATGCTCCCGTTCTGATATTGAGTGTTGGTTTTCTTCATCCAGTAGCTTCATTGAAGCGTTTTTTAGCCTGACAGCTGTACGTTCATAGGCTTTGAGATAGCCTTGTGATTGCTGGTCGAGAGAAAAGTCCTCATAAAGCAAATCTGCAAGTTTTGTAACTGAAGCCTGATAGGCGTTGATAATCTCTTTCGCAGCATCTGCTTTCTTTTTTTCTACCCACATTGAGCCTAGATTTACAATTAATGTATTCAGGGCATTTTTTGTTTCTTCCGGTAGCTCTTTGTCTAGTGCGGTGCTTGAGCTTTCCAGTAATTTGGCGGCTGCACTCTGTAAGTTGTCCGTTCGCTTTTCATTGGCCAGCTGGTTTAATAATTCGCCATAGAGTTTCAGTGATTTACTTGCGGCAATTCTCTTTGCGGTATCGCTGGCGTATGTCGGCTTGTCTAATACGAGGCTGTTGCTTTTTTTACTGCTGTCTATCAAAAGCAATGTTTTATTGATTTCGATGATGCCGTTTCGAATATTTAAGAATTCCTGCTCGCTGATTTTGCCTAAATCTTCTGTAGCGGTACCGAATGATTTTGTTTTTACAAGCTGATTGTGATTTAGGCCGCAACCTGAAATTAAAAAAATAAACAACAGACAATGCATTGTTTTTAATAACATTAAATTTTCCCCTGCTAATAATTTAATAGTCGGATTTCAAGCCTTATCGATACGGGCGGTGTCCGGCTACGCTAAGTGAAGCATGCGCAAAAAATACGCAGCATTACGTTTGCTTTAAAAGTTAGATTTAGGGCGAAGAAGATGAGTCGCCTGAACTGAAATATAACAATAAACGGGATATTTTTCCATTTTATTTTTATATTTCAGTACTGGAAACTGTTGGGTGGGTGTGCAGGTGGGGTACTGCGGGTATTGCTGCCTGTCAGCAATACCCGGATTGATTAAACAAAAACTCTATACTTTATATTGCCAGCATATCCACAAACTGGTTAACAGGCATGGCTTCCAGCGTTTTTTGCTCCAGGCATAAGGCCAGGATTTCAGCCTGCTTTTTGTCATTAAAGCGGCGTGCCAGGTTGATTTTGAATTTTTTCACGAGTTCCGGGATGCCTTCACCACGGCGGCGTCTATGGCCAATCGGGTATTCCACCGCGATGTTTTCAGAGCTGGTGCCGTCTTTAAAGAACACCTGAATCGCGTTGGCAATCGAGCGTTTTTCCGGGTCAAGGTAGTCACGTGTGTATTCTGCTTTTTCAACACAGACCATTTTGTCGCGGATGGCGTCAATGCGCGGGTCAGCCGCGGCTGCATCTTCATAATCCTGTGCGGTCAGATTGCCTTTCAAAAGGCCGATTGCCGACATATACTGAATACAGTGGTCGCGGTCTGCCGGGTTATCGAGCGGGCCGGTTTTATCAATGATGCGGATTGCGGACTCATGCGTGGTGATGACGATTTTATCAATCGCCGCAATCTGTTCCATGGTCTGCAGGCGGCTGCCAATCTGCTTATTGAGCTGCAGGGCGCATTCAACAGCGGTTTGTGCGTGAAATTCTGCCGGGAATGAAATCTTGAACAGCACCTGTTCCATCACATATGAACCATAAGCGCGCTGGAACTTGAACGCATTGCCTTTGAACAGCACGTCGTAGAAGCCCCAGGTCTTAGCTGTGAGTGCGGATGGGTAGCCCATCTCACCCTGCATGGTCATCCATGCCAGGCGCACGGCACGTGAGGTAGCATCGCCCGCTGCCCATGATTTGCGTGAGCCGGTATTCGGGCTGTGGCGGTAGGTGCGCAGGCTCTGGCCATCTACAAAGGCGTTGGAAACTGCATTGATGATGTCTTCTTTATTGCCGCCCAGAAGCTTGGTCACTACTGCGGTCGAGGCGATTTTCACCAGAATCACGTGGTCGAGGCCGACGCGGTTAAAGCTGTTTTCCAATGCCAGCACGCCTTGAATCTCGTGTGCCTTGATCATAGCGGTGAGTACGTCTTTGATGGTGAGCGGCGCTTTGCCCTCAGCCACGTTCTTGCGTGACATGTAATCTGCCACGGCCAGAATGCCGCCCAGGTTGTCAGACGGGTGGCCCCATTCGGCAGCCAGCCACGTATCGTTAAAGTCCAGCCAGCGGATCATGGCGCCGATGTTGAAAGCGGCCAGAATCGGGTCAAGCTGGTAGGAGGTGCCAGGCACTTTCGCGCCATTCGGCACTACTGTGCCGGCAATCACCGGGCCTAGCAGTTTGGTGCAGGCAGGGTAATCAAGTGCTTCAAAGCCGCAGCCCAGTGTATCCATCAGGCAGTTGCGGGCGGTATCAAAAGCTTCATCGCTTTTGATTTCATAATCAGCAACATAGTTGGCGATATCGACGATGACTTGGTCGGGTGCGGGACGAACATTGGAGATGTGAGATGACATGGTTTAGCTCTTAAAATATAGAAAGTTTTAAATTAGCCGCAGATAAACGCAGATACACACAGATAACTGCAAAACCCAAAAAACAAATCAGGTTTAGATTTTAAATCTGCGTTTATCTGCGTTCATCTGCGGCTATATGATTTTTAACGTTGGTTTAGCGGCACATACGGGCGGTTATCCGGCCCGGTGTATTCGGCATTGGGGCGAATGATCTTGTTATCTACGCGCTGTTCAATGACGTGTGCAACCCAGCCTGTGGTGCGCGAGATGACAAATATCGGCGTGAACATGCCGGTTGGTATGCCCATCATGTGGTAGCTTGATGCGCTGTACCAATCGAGGTTGGGGAACATCTTTTTCTCGCGCCACATGGTGGTTTCAATGCGGTCAGACACATCAAACAGGGTCATGTTGCCGTTGTCTTCACACAGCTTGCGGCTTACCGCCTTGATGGATTCATTTCTCGGGTCGGCAATGGTATACACCGGGTGGCCGAAACCGATGATGATTTCCTTGCGTGCCATGCGCTGCATGATGTCGGCTTCTGCTTCATCCGCGGTTTTGTAGCGCTCGATGATTTCCATAGCGGCTTCGTTGGCGCCGCCGTGCTTAGGGCCGCGTAGGGCGCCGATAGCGCCGGTGATACATGAATACATATCAGACAGGGTGCCAGCCACGACACGTGCGGTGAAGGTGGAGGCATTGAATTCATGTTCTGCGTAGAGCACCAATGAAGTGTTCATGGCGCTGATGTGCAGCGCAGAGGGTTTTTTGCCATGCAGCAGGTGCAGGAAATGCGCTGCGATTGAATCTTCATCAGACTCTACAGCTATGCGTTTGTTGTTATGGCTGAAGTGGTACCAGTACAGCAGTATCGAACTGAAGCATGAAATCAGGCGGTCACCCAGGTCTTTGGCCACTTCAATGTTCCGGTCAGCCGCTTCAGGTTCCAGCGTGCCCAGCATGGAACAGCCGGTACGCATCACATCCATCGGGTGGGCATTGGCCGGAATCTGCTCCAGTACTTTTTTTAACGCTTCCGGGATGCCGCGCAGTTTCTTGAGTTTCTGGTGGTAAGCCGCAAGCTGTGCCTGGTTAGGCAGCTCGCCGTGTATGAGCAGGTAAGCGACTTCTTCAAAGGTGGCGTTTTTTGCCAGCTCGATGATGTCGTAACCGCGGTAATGCAGGTCATTGCCGGTGTGGCCGACGGTACAGATGGCTGTTGTGCCTGCTGCAACCCCTGCGAGTGCTACGCCTTTTTTCTTTTTTGGCGCTTCTGTATGAGATGATGGCGTGGGTGCTGACATGCTATTTCTCTCCTCTGATATGCTGAATTTCACCCTTGAAGAGTGCATCCAGTTTCTGTTCATATTCGTGGTAGCCCAAATGCTCGTAAAGTTCTGCACGGGTCTGCATCAGGTTGACCACATTGGCTTGCGTGCCATCATTGCGCACTGCCTCATACACTTTAAGCGCGGCCTGGTTCATGGCGCGGAAAGCAGACAGCGGGTAAAGCACCATGCTCACATCGACACTGCGCAATGCATTCACGGTAAATAACGGTGTGGAGCCAAATTCGGTGATATTGGCAAGAACCGGCACTTTGACTGCTGCTGCAAACTGCTGGTACATGCCAAGTTCGGTAATCGCTTCCGGGAATATCATGTCGGCACCGGCCTCAACACAGGCGCAGGCGCGGTCAATGGCTGATTGCAGGCCTTCAACGGCCAGTGCATCGGTACGCGCCATGATGACAAAATCCGGGTCGGTCTTTGCGTCTACTGCCGCTTTGATGCGGTCTACCATCTCGGCCTGGCTCACAATCGCCTTGTTCGGGCGGTGGCCGCAGCGCTTTGCCTGTACCTGGTCTTCAATATGTACGGCTGCCGCGCCTGCCTTGATCATGCTTCTGATGGTGCGCGCAATGTTGAAAGCACCGCCAAAACCGGTGTCTATATCCACCAGCAGCGGCGTGTCTGTCACATCGGTAATCCTGCGTACGTCCACCAGCACATCTTCCAGTGTGGAGATGCCCAGGTCTGGCACGCCAAGTGAGCCGGCTGCAACGCCGCCGCCTGACAGGTAAAGGGCTTTATAGCCGGTTTGGGTGGCAAGCAGTGCATGGTAGGCGTTGATTGCACCGATGATTTGTAAAGGCTTTTCAGCGCTTAATGCCGCACGAAAGCGTGCGCCTGCAGAGGTCAGTTTAGTCATATTGGTTTAGTCAAATAGTTAGCTGAAAAATGATGTGTTGGCTTGTTCAGGAATGGCAACGCCGGTGAGCTTGGCTTTCTGCAAAACTTCCCAAAAGTAACGATACGTTGCCCGGTCATGCAGTTCGCCTGCATACTGGATAGGGCCCCAATCCGCCTGCTGTGCGGCAAGCAGAATATTTGCGGCATCTGTGACTTCGTCATAATTCGGTTTCATGGCATCGACAATGGCCTGAATCTGGGTGGGGTAAATGCTCCACATGCGTAAAAAGCCGAATTCATTGCGGGCACGGCTGGCATCACTCTGTGTGGTTTCCACGTTTTTGAGATCCAGCGTCACGTTGTGGGCAGGCACTACGCCATTTGCCAGTGCGGCTGCGACTACCTCAGCCTTGGCGCGCGCCAGCAGCCTGTGTTCAAACTGCCCCGGGCTGCGCATGGCGCTTGCTGGAATCGCGCCGTGATGCGCACTTACAAAGTCCATCAGGCCAAAATCCAGCACCTGTAGCCACGGCAGGGCGGCTATTTCATGCACTTGCCTTAAAGCACCGTGCGTTTCAATCAGGATATGCACTGGAATCTCACGCTCAATGCCATGAAAAACCGCCATTTTCTGTATGTAGGCAATCATCTCCCGGGCCTGGCCGATGTCAGTACATTTTGGGATGGTGATATAGCTCAACACCTTGCCTGCGCCGCCTACCAGAATATCAATGTCCTGCTTCCATGCGGCATGGGTATGGTCATGGATGCGTGCTCCGGCCATGTGGTGTTTATTGGCTTCTGAATTCAGTACGCGCACGATCATTTCTGCATGCTCACGCTCCTGGCCTGATGCAGCGCCATCTTCACAATCGCAGGTGATGTCAAATACCGGGCCTATGGTGTCTTGCAAAGACAAGGCTTTTAAAATCAATTTTTCGCTGCCGGCAAAATGTTCACATGCCGGAATCAGCGGGAATGTTTTTTCGCCTTCAAAAAGGGCTTGGTTTGGATGCACTGCCATTTATTGGTTTCCTTTGCGGGGCATTAATACGGTGTAATCAAGGTCTAAAACTACATTA
>Ga0208392_1000181_pt1 | contig 16423 bp, 11 predicted proteins | sample LakWasMeta3_LOW4_2_FD_183855 | JGI IMG/M metagenome (GOLD analysis project Ga0208392, IMG submission 183855) | Freshwater sediment methanotrophic microbial communities from Lake Washington under simulated oxygen tension - Sediment Metagenome... | ecosystem: Environmental > Aquatic > Freshwater >... | reverse complement strand
ACATACAATTAAAAATTAAAATGAATGAAAAATTATTCATCAGGGACCCGGAGCAATCCGAACTGGGGAAAAAAATCATTCTGCACAGCATCCGGTTAATTCACCTTAACGGGTTTGAAGCCTTTACGTTTAAAAAACTGGCTGTAGATATTGGCACGACTGAAGCGGGAATTTACCGGTATTTTGAAAACAAGCACCGGTTGCTGATCTATCTTACCGCCTGGTATTGGAGCTGGCTTGAGTACCAGGTTACTTTCCAGACCAACAATATCAAAGACCCGGTTGTCAAGCTCAAGCGGGTGATTAAATTATTGGCTACCACTGTGGAGGACGATAGCAGCACCCGTTATGTCGATGAAAGCATCCTTCATCAAATCATTATTACCGAAGGCACCAAAGCCTATCTGACCAAACGGGTATCCGAAGATAACAAGGACCACTTGTTTAAACCCTACAAAGACCTTTGTGCTGTTATCGGCAATATGATTTTGGAGTGTAGTCCCAAATACACATACCCCAAATCATTAGCGTCCACCATTATTGAAATGGCGCATTTCCAGAATTTCTTTATGAATAACCTGCCTTCGCTGACCGACTTTGGGCAAGATAAAGATGAGGCAGAGATTGTAAGGTTTCTGGAGGATTTGGTGTTTTCCAGTATAAAGTTATAAAAGGCGTTAATTATGAAAAGACCCAATACCACCGGCTGGCATGAACTAGCGGAAACTCAGGCACTCGAAGCATTGAATGCCAATGCGCTGGAAGGCCTGAGCACACAAGAATCTAAAAATCGTCAAGCGCGATTTGGCGCAAACCGCTTGACCCCCAGGAAAGGCAAGCATCCGCTCCTGCTGTTCCTGTCCCAGTTCCACGATCCTTTGATTTATATCTTGCTGGTATCCGCCTTGATCACCGGTTCATTGAAGAGTTGGGTGGATGCCTCCGTCATCTTCGGTGTAGTCTTCCTTAACGCCATCATTGGCTTTATCCAGGAATTCAATGCCCTGCGCGCCATTGACGCGTTGTCGCGCGCGCTGAGCATCAGCGCGGCCGTATTGCGCGATGGGGGCCGTCAAGTCGTCCCGGCCATGGAATTGGTTCCCGGTGACATCGTTTTCCTGCAATCCGGCGATAAGGTCGCGGCGGATTTGCGCCTGATCAAGCTACGGGATTTACAGATCGACGAGTCGGCCCTCACCGGCGAATCGGTCCCGGTGGAAAAACACACCCAATCACTAGCAGCCGATACGGTTCTGGCCGAACGCCGCAACATGGCGTATTCCTCCACCCTGGTCACCTACGGCGCCGGTGTCGGCATGGTGGTGGAAACGGGCGACCGCACCGAAATTGGCCGCATCAACCAGATGATCGCGGAAGCCACCGAGCTGGAAACACCGCTGACACATAAAATCAGGCAGTTCAGCCATTTATTGATGTGGTTTATTCTGGGTCTCGCGTTGCTGACCTTTCTCGCCGGCTGGCTGAGAGGAGAAGAGACGATCGATACCTTCATCGCATCGGTCGCCCTGGCCGTGGCGGCTATCCCCGAGGGATTGCCGGTGGCCGTGACCATTACCCTGGCTATCGGTGTCGCCCGCATGGCCAAACGTCATGTGATCATCCGCAAGTTGCCGGCAGTCGAAACGCTGGGCGGCACGACCATTATCTGCTCGGACAAAACCGGCACGCTGACCCAGAACCAGATGACCGTGCAGGCCATTTATGCGGCCGGGGTGAATTACGAAGTGACCGGTTCCGGTTATGAGCCCAGAGGCGAGTTCCGCGTGAATGACGCGCCGGCCGTCCCGCAAAACCAGGGGGTGCTGATGGAATGCCTAAAGGCAGGCCTGCTCTGCAACGATGCGCGAATTGTCCAGGGGGACGAAGGCTGGAAACTGGAAGGTGATCCCACCGAGGGCGCCCTGCTGGTCTCGGCCGGCAAGGCTGGGCTGAACCATGCGGACATCACCAAATCCCATCCACGACTGGATGCCATTCCGTTCGAGTCGGCCCATCAATTCATGGCCACCCTGCATCATAATCACGCGGCTGATGCACACCACATCTATCTGAAAGGGTCTCTGGAAAGCATTCTGGTTCGCTGCGATGCCGCGCTCGATCAAGACTTGCAGAGGGTTCCTCTGGATGTCCAGGCCATTCATGAGCAGGTCGAAAACATGGCGGCACAAGGCTTGCGTGTCCTGGCCTTCGCCCGGGGCGAGCGCCCGCTCGACGAGCACACGCTTGAACATGCCGGAGTATCCGAGGGACTCAGCTTCATTGGCCTCCAAGGCATGATAGACCCGCCTCGGCAGGAAGCCATCGAGGCGATAGCGCGTTGCTGGACAGCCGGGATACGCGTCAAGATGATCACGGGCGATCATCTGGGCACCGCCGTAGCCATCGCCCGCCAGATCGGCCTGGTGGCGCCGCATGAAGCGATCGAGGCCTTGGATGGCAAGGGACTGGCCGCGACCGCCGATGCGGATTTACCGGTAATAGCGGAACGCACTGCCGTATTTGCCCGCGTGGCCCCCGAGCAAAAGCTCAGATTGGTCAAGGTCTTGCAAGCGCGGGGACACATCGTCGCCATGACCGGTGACGGCGTGAACGATGCGCCGGCTCTACGTCAGGCCAACATCGGTGTGGCCATGGGAATTACCGGTACCGAGGTGTCAAAGGAAGCTGCCGCGATGGTTCTGACTGACGACAACTTTGCGTCCATAGCGGCCGCGGTTGAGGAGGGGCGAGGCGTCTACGATAATCTGGTGAAGTTTATTAGTTGGACTTTGCCCACCAACATCGGTCAGGGGCTGTTGATCCTTATCGCTGTGCTTGCCGGTATTGAACTCCCCATCTTGCCCGGTCAAGTGCTCTGGATCAACATGACCACGGCACTCTTCCTGGGCTTGGTCCTGGCCTTCGAAGCCCGTGAACGCGACATCATGCAACGCCCCCCGCGCGATCCCGAGCAGCCCATTCTCACGGGCCACCTGATCATTCGCACGATCCTGGTGGGTCTGTTATTGACGGGTGGCGCCTTCGGACTTTTCGAATATGAACTCCTGCATGGCGAAAGCATCGAGAAAGCCCGCACTGCCGCCGTTAATATGTTTGTTATCGGTCAAGCGTTCTATCTGCTCAATTGCCGCTCCCTGACCCGGTCCATGTTTTCGCTGGGCCTGTTTTCCAATCCCTGGCTTTGGCCGGGCGTGCTGGCTATGCTGCTGGCGCAAGCGGCCTTCATCTATCTGCCCATCATGAACTGGCTGTTCCACAGCGCACCCATTGGCGGGGATGAATGGGTGCTGACGCTAGCGGCGGGTCTGGTCATCTATGTCATTATCGGTACGGAAAAGCTCATAACCAGACGCATCCTGGAACGGCGGGTAAAAACAACGGCAGCCAGAAATGTAACAAGGCATTCGCCTTCATCGTAATTACGGATTACTTGTCATATTTGAAGCACTCCCTGGCTAACGCATGAGGTGAAACAATGAACACTCCAGGTTTGAAATACTTGGCAACAGCAGGAATTTGGTTGGTGGCAATCGTTCTGCTGGTCGTCATCGAACGCATCAGCTTTCCCCGGTATCAGTGGGATCGCTATCTGCTTGGCCTCGCTCACGAACTCAGAGGTTTCCAGCTCGATCGTTTTTTCGCACTCATCACTTGGGCCGGCTCCCTCTTTATACTGGTTCCCGTAACCGCGCTGATATGCGGGTTACTGGCTAGAAGCGGACGCACCGCAGATGCCTGGTTGCTGGCTCTAAGCCTGGCCGGTATCGCCTTGTTCAGCCGCCTAGCCAAGCTCTGGTTCGCACGGCCACGCCCCGATCTATTCCCGGTCATTGGCGATATACCCCTGGATGCCTCCTATCCCAGCGCCCACACTGCGCAAATCGTTGCCTTTGTGGTGGCAGTGTGGTGGATACTTAAACCGGAGAAACTGGGGCTTACCTATTATTCTTTGACCGGGACTGCCCTATTATTGGCGTCTCTGGTTGCCATCTCCCGCATCTATCTTCAGGTCCATTTCCCTTCGGATGTATTGGGAGGCGCCTTGCTGGGTTTGTTTTGGGTTCTGGGTTTATTTAATCTGCTGCATAATATCGGCATCTCCATAAGGTAAGCTATGCGTAACAAGTTTCTCAATACCGGCCAGAGCGGTTACCATCCTTTTAGAAAATTGAAGGTCTGTTTTTCAGGTCTGCGCTATGCGGTTTTATATGATTTCAGTGTGGCCTATAAAGTCATACTTTCTGTTCTGATACTAGCCGTCTGTTTTTATTTTCGCCAATGGGTGGATTTCATCTCTGTATTCGCCGCCACCGGCCTGATGCTGATTTGCGAAATGTTTAACACCACCATAGAAGCCCTCTGTGATTTTGTGGAAACGCGGCAAAATGAGAAAATACGTGTCATAAAGGATATTGCCGCCGCGGCCACCGGAATAAGCATCCTTATTTGGGCAGTGGTAATGCTATCGGAACTAAGTTACTTATGGTCATTCGTTGGATAGTCCTTTACCGAAGGCACCAAAGCCTATCTAACCAAACGGGTATCCGAAGATAACAAGGAGCACTTGTTTAAACCCTACAAAGATCTTTGCGCTGTTATCGGCAATATGAATCTGGAGTGCAGTCCCGAATACAAATACCCAAAATCATTAGCGTCCACCATTATTGAAATGGCGCATTTCCAGAATTTTTAATGAATAACCTGCCTTCACTGACCGACTTTGGACAAAATAATGATGAGTTGGAAATTGTTTCTTTTCTGGAGGATTTGGTGTTTTCCAGTATAGTTTTTGGTTCTGATCATCTCTAACAATCATGAATGTTAATTACGGCAGTGTTATCGCTCATATTGTTCAAATTGATGAACGACGCATTTTTCCAGGGGAAGTCACTTGGAAGGACGGCATAATTACCGGTATTAGTGAACTGGATAAACCGAATTCGGCTTCAACTTTTCTGTTGCCCGGTTTTATTGATGCCCACGTCCACATCGAAAGCTCGATGCTGACGCCCGCCGAATTTGCTCGTATTGCTTGCCGACATGGCACAGTTGCGACGGTTTCCGATCCACATGAGATTGCCAATATTTTGGGGCTTAAAGGCATCGAATATATGATAGAAAATGCAGCATTAACGCCTATGCCAATTTTTTTCGGCGCTCCCGCTTGTGTGCCTGCTACATCCTTCGAAACAGCAGGGGCACGTCTGGAAAGCGAGCAACTGGCGTATCTGTTCGCAAACAAGTCGGTCACATATTTGTCGGAAATGATGAACTACCGGGGCGTCTTGAATAATGCTACGGACATCATCGCCAAGCTGCAATTAGCGCAGCGCTTCAATTGCCCCATTGATGGCCATGCGCCCGGTTTAACCGGACAGGATGTGATTGACTATGCGCAAGCAGGTATAACTACCGATCATGAATGCAGCACGCAGGCTGAGGCCGAAGCGAAATTGGCGGCCGGGATGCATATTTTGATTCGCGAAGGGTCGGCCGCTCGCAATTTTGACGCCTTGCATCCTTTAATCAGCAGCCATCCTGATAAAGTCATGTTCTGCAGTGATGACAAGCATCCTGATGATCTCATTGCCGGTCATATCAATCAATTGGTGGCGCGAGCAGTCGCTGAAGGCCATGATGTTTTCAACGTATTACGTTGCGCCTGTATCAATCCAGTCCTCCACTACCGTTTACCACTCGGTCAGTTAAGAACCGGCGACCGCATGGATGCGGTGGAAGTCGATAATCTGCACACCGTTACTCCGCTCAGAACCTGGATAGCGGGAAGTAAAGTTGCCGAAAACAATAAGAGTCTGTTACATGGCGTTAAACCTGCACCGATCAATCTATTTAATGCCCGTACAATAACGCCCGGCGATCTTGACGTTAAATATATTGGTCAAAAAATCCGGGTCATTAAGGCCCTGGATGGTGAATTGCTGACCGAGGAAATTCTACAAATTCCCAAAGTACAGAATCAAAAAATAGTAGCCGACCCTGAACGCGATATTTTGCTATTGACGGTGGTCAATCGCTATCGACCGACCAAGCCGTCATTAGCTTTTATTCAAGGCTTCGGACTGCAACAAGGCGCACTGGCATCCAGCGTGGCGCATGATTCTCATAACATTATCGCGGTTGGAACCGATGCCGACTTGATTTGCGAGGCAGTCAACAGTGTCATTAATGCTAAAGGTGGGATTTCTGCTGCATCTCTCAAAGGAGTTGAATTACTGCCATTACCTATTGTCGGATTGATGAGTGATTTTGATGGCGATTCGGTTGCCAAACGTTATGCCGAACTCGATCGACTTGCCAAGCAAATGGGGTCCACGTTACGAGCCCCCTTCATGACGCTATCTTTTATGGCGTTGCTGGTGATCCCGAATTTAAAATTAAGCGATCAAGGCTTGTTTGATAGTAGAACCTTTCAATTCACTTCCCTGACAGTGTAATTACCATGACCTACAGATTCTTATTAAACCGCATTAACGTCGACGAAAACGTTCCCCCCGGCGAACTTTTGCTGGATATAATTCGCTATTACCGGGGGTTGACCGGCACCAAGGAAGCTTGCCGTGAAGGCGATTGCGGCGCTTGCCAGATATTGTTGGGCGAACTTGTTAACAATCGTATTCACTATCAAGCTGTCAATGCCTGCTTGCTGGCGGTAGGCGCGATTGCTGGTCAGCATATAGTGACGATAGAGGGCTTAAACAGCGAGCAGCTCAATCCGATTCAGCGTGTGTTAGTGGAAAAAGGTGCCATCCAATGTGGATTTTGTACGCCAGGATTGGTCATGGCGTTGACCGGTTTTTTTCTTAACAGCACACTTTCGGACGAAAGCGATGCGCTGGATTCGATAGCGGGTAACTTATGCCGTTGTACCGGCTATGCCGGTATTAAACGGGCGGTCAACGCACTTTGCGGACAATTTGATTTGTCGACTTCGCCGCTTGAACGCAGAATTGAAGATTTAATTGTCTGGAAAATTTTACCCGCTTATTTTGCCAGTGTTCCGAACAGGCTAAAGCAATTTTCCGCAATACCCAGCACGGTCACTGATTGCGGCTTTTGTCCCCCTCTCCCTTCTGGAGAGGGCTGGGGTGAGGGTAAGCAAAAAGGTGCCTTTCGTGACCGTTCGCAGTATAGCAAAAGTTCCGGGCAGCCAGATAATGCCGTGCTCATTGCCGGCGGCACGGACCTTTTTGTGCAAAAACCTAAAAAGCTATACTCGCAAGCGCTGCATTTTTTGATAAACGAGTCTCCGCATCCCCTTATTCGCAAAGAAAACACTGACTGCGTCATTAATGCTCTGACCACCATCGAACAAATCAGAACCTCGTTATTGCTGCAATCCTGTTTTCCTCAGCTAGCGGAAGATTTTAAATTGATCTGCTCGGCGCCAGTCCGGCAACGAGCCACGCTGGGCGGTAATCTGGTGAATGCGTCTCCCATTGGCGATTTGGCGGTATTTTTTTTAGCACTGAATGCCCAATTGATCTTATTGTCATGCTCGCAATCTCGCATAGTCCCTTTGCAGCAGTTCTTTCAGGGCTATAAACAAATCGACCTAAAACCGGGCGAACGCTTATTGGAAGCCAGATTCGAAATTCCAGCTCAAGTTGGCCGGTTTAGCTATGAAAAAGTTGGCAAACGCATGCATCTGGATATTGCCTCAGTCAATTCAGCGATGCTTATTCAGGAACAGGCTGGAAAAATATCCAAAGTGCATTTGTCGGCTGGTGGCGTCGCACCTTTTCCGCTTTACCTTGCCAAAACCAGCGCCTATTTAGTCGGCCAAAATGTGTGCCTGGAAACTGTCAAAACAGCTGCCGAAATTGCATTGAGTGAAATAGTGCCAATTTCAGATACTCGCGGTTCAGCCCAATACAAACGCTTGTTGTTGCGGCAATTGCTTTACGCCCATTTTGATAAATTGTTTCCTGAAGTTTTCAAAGGAGGGACATTCAATGCAGATTAACGATATTGAACTACACGCTCAGGGTGCATCGACATTTACCGATGATATCCTGCTAACACAAGGAACTCTTCATGCTTTTCCGGTTGTATCGACTGTCGCCCACGGCAAGATTTTAGCTATTGATACCAGTGCCGCACTGGTTTATCCCGGCGTTGTGCAAATATTATCGGCTCAGGATATTCCAGGGATTAACAACATCGGCAATATCGAAGCCGAAGAAGTATTACTGGCGGATCAAACAGCGATGTATCAAGGCCAGCCTATCGCATTGGTTATCGCCGATTCTGAAACCATTGCCCGGCAAGCGGCCGCTTTGGTTAACATTACCTGCCAGGAATTACCGGCTGTTTTTGATGCCCGGACGGCGCACGCTCAAGGTTTGCATATCGCCCCTCCGCGGATTTTCTCGCTGGGTGATGTCGATAAGGCCTGGCAGGAATGCGACTTTATCAGTGAAGGATCAACCAGCACGGGAGCCGCGGAACATGTTTATCTGGAAACCCAAACCGCTTTAGCCATTCCTCTGGAAAATAACGGTTTAAAGCTGTTCTCTGCCACCCAGTCGCCGGGCTTGGTGCAGCGGGCCTGTGCTAAAGTGCTGAAGTGTCCGATGCACCGGATTGAAGTTGATGTTTTGCGTTTGGGCGGTGGCTTTGGCGGCAAGGAAGAACAAGCCACGCTATGGGCGGCTTTAGTTGCGTTGGCTGCTTTTCTGCTTAAAAAGCCGGTCAAAATAAAATTAAACCGTGACGAAGACATGCGTCTGACCGGCAAACGCCATCCCTATGATGCTGACTTTAAAATCGGCCTGGATCAAAGCGGTCAAATCCTGGCCTATCAAGTCGAATTTTTCCAGAATGCCGGCGCGGTAGCCGATCTGTCGCTGGCCATACTGGAACGGACGTTGTTTCATGCCGGTAACAGCTATTTCATTCCCAATGTGCGCGCTACCGCCAACAGTTGCCGAACGCATCTGCCGCCGAATACGGCTTTTCGTGGCTTCGGCGGCCCGCAAGCCATGTTCGTATTGGAATCGGCTATTTTTAAAGCCGCCCAGACCATGCATCTCGATCCTGCAGAAATTCAGCAAAAAAACCTGCTCAAGGAAGGCGACCATTTCCCTTATGGCATGCAAACACAGCGATGTCAGGCGCAAAGCAGCTGGCAGACGGTGCAAACTCATTACGCCATTCAAGAACGGCAACATGTTATCGATACTTACAATGCCCTAAATCCTTTAAGTAAAAAAGCCCTGGCGCTGATGCCTATTTGTTTTGGCATTTCTTTTACCGCAACTTTTCTTAATCAAGCCGGAGCGTTAGTGCATATTTATACGGATGGCTCGGTCAGCGTCAGTATGGGTGCCGTTGAAATGGGGCAGGGCGTTAAAGATAAAATCAGAAATATCGCCGCATTGACGTTTGCCATCGATGAAGCTCGCGTTAAGGTAGAAAGCAGCAACACCTCGCGCATTGCCAACATGTCGCCGACTGCCGCCAGTGTGGGTTCCGATCTCAACGGCGCCGCCACGTTACTGGCCTGCCGGCAGATTTTGCAAAACCTGAAAGGTGTTGCAGCCAAACTGTTAGGCAACGATGCCAACGCCGAACAAATCACTTTCAAACAGGAAAAAGTCTACTTAAACGGCGAAGCCACGGCCATTGAATGGAAGAAATTGATTAGCCAGGCTTATATGTCCAGAACAGCACTGTCAGCTCATGCCCACTACGCAACTCCTGGTGTTTTTTTTGATCGGAAACAGGAAAAAGGCACACCGTTCGCATACCATGTCTACGGTTGTGCTGCGGTGGAAGTGACTGTCGATTGCCTGCGCGGCATTTATAGCATCGACCGGGTCAGCCTGGTGCATGATATAGGCAAAAGCCTGACACCAATGGTAGATCGCGGGCAAATTGAAGGTGGCGTGGTTCAAGGCCTGGGCTGGATGACGATGGAAGAAATCATTGTTGATCAACAGGGCCGCTTGAAAACCGATAACCTCACCAACTACAAAATACCGGACATTTATTTTGCGCCCGAGATTGAAATCGAGTTTTTAGCACATGAAGAATCGCCTGCAGTCATGCATTCCAAAGCCATCGGCGAGCCGCCGTTGATGTATGGCATAGGCGCTTACTTTGCCCTGATTAAAGCCATACAAGCCTTTAACTCGGACTGGCAACCTGAATTTTACGCGCCCATGACGCCAGAGAAAGTGTTATTGGCTTTGTATAACCGTCAAGAAAATTAAACCTTAACTATTTAGCGCGAAGCACAACAACCCTCTCCAGCGGGAGAGGGTAGGGCGAGGGGAATCAAAAAAAGCTAAATGCTTGTTTAATTCTCCTCACCCCGGCCCTCTCCATCAGGAGAGGGAGCAAGCAAGCTCTCATCTATTTGCGAGTGTTCAGATTTGCTGAATTGTTACTTTAAAAATATTACTTCGCTAACCAGGAGATATGTTATGTCAGATCCGATTGGTCAAATTAAAGACAAAATAGAAGACGCGCGTAGCGGCAAATTAATATTTATCTCGCATTGTCTACTCAATCAGAATGCTTGCGTGAAAGGTATTTCATCAGAAGCCGCCATGATTAAGCCCTTGATCAAATTGCTCATGGATCATGATGTTGCGATTTACCAGATGCCCTGTCCGGAAGTGAGTTTTTGTGGACAATCGCGCTGGGGACAAGTCAAACAACAATATTCGACGCCGATGTTTCGCCGACACTGCCGCCAGATTGCCGAGGAAATACTCGACCACGTGCAAAACTATACCGATACTGGACATCGGGTAATCGGTGTCGTCATGCGTGATGGCAGCCCTACTTGCGGCTTGCACCGAACAGCAGTTTCGGCCGATGAGGAGCAAATCTGGGGTGGTATGGTCTGGCAAATTCCCAAACAACGCTTTGGCCAAACTCGTGGCGTTTATTGTGAGGAGTTACAGGCGGAAAAAGAACGACGCAATATGGATTTACTGTTCCTGAGCCTGCCTGAAGTACCCGAAGCCGGCGACTTTGATGCCGCTTTGGAAGAAATCAGGCAAGCCATTCTTTAAATTAACTTATCTGTATTGACACTGTGAGCACAAATGGCTATAAAATAGCCTTTCCGTATTAAATCCATAGAGGCTTATCGATGCAACCCTCTGTAACAAGGGCGAATAGCGCCCAGCCCCGCGACATCAATATCAACATTAGGGCTAAAAAAACTCAACGTGATTTGATCGACCAGGCGGCCGAGATGCTTGGCAAAAGTCGCTCCGATTTCATGCTGGAAACCGCATGCCGTGAGGCAGAAGAAGTGTTGCTTGATCAGCGCGTTTTTAATTTGGATGCGGACAAGTTTAAGCAATTTCAAGCCTTGCTGGATGCGCCACCCGGTGACGACCCCAAACTTCGCAAACTGATGTCAAGCAAAGCGCCTTGGGAACAGTAATTTGACCAACCCAGTAAAATGGAGTGTGCCGTCACCGCTGCAAGCAGAGTATGACTTTTCAGCGTTTGCTTGCGGCGAGATCAGCCTCGATCATTGGCTAAAACAGCGTGCATTACGAAACGAAGGGCGGGGCGCTTCACGAACTTACGTGGTTTGTGTTGATCAACTCCGTGCCCAAACCGTCGTCGCCTATTATTGTTTGACTACCGGATCAATAGCCTGTGAGCTCGCACCAGGCGGTATTCGTCGCAATATGCCAGATCCCATTCCTGTCATGGTGTTGGGCCGGCTCGCTGTCGATATAAACTGGCAAGGCCAAGGTATTGGTAAAGCGCTTTTACGCGACGCCATCCTGCGCACCATTCAGATTTCCGAACTCGTCGGTGTCAAAGCGCTTGTGGTTCATGCGCTTTCGGAGCAATCAGTACAATTTTACGAAGAGCACGGTTTTAAACAATCGCCAATGGATTTCTATACGCTGTTACTGCCTTTATCTCATGTAATCTGAAAATGACCAAGTCAACTTGGTGCCGGCAAGGTTAAGGAAAAGCAATTGGACAAACTAATCCTCAGTGAACGGGACATCTGCACGAAGTACATCACGCCGGCCATTCAGCTAGCCGGTTGGCAACAGCATGAGTTTCGTGAGGAAGTGCAACTCACCGATGGCCGCGTTATGGTGCGAGGCAATCTGGCGGCTCGCATCAAAAACCCTGAGGTCAAGGGCGGCCCCAAACGCGCCGACTACGTTCTTTACGCTCGTTCCAGCATTCCCATTGCCGTCATCGAAGCCAAACAGAACAAGTATTCCATAGGGCACGGAATGCAGCAAGCCCTGGCGTATGCAGAGCTATTGGACGCCCCCTTTGCCATTAGCAGTAACGGCGATGGCTTTTTGCTGCACGATCGCACGGGTTTGACGCAGCCTGTAGAGCGCGAGTTGTCCCTCAACGAATTTCCTTCACTGGAAACGCTGTGGCCGCTCTACCAACAGTGGAAAGGACTGACAGATCCTGATGTTGTCAAATTGATCGAGCAACCTTACTTCAGCGACGGCAGCGGCCGCGCGCCCCGCTATTACCAGCGTGTGGCGATCAATCGCGCGATCGAGGCCATTGCCAAAGGCCAGCAGCGTGTGCTGCTCGTCATGGCGACTGGTACCGGCAAAACCTACACGGCCTTTCAGATCATCTGGCGACTGTGGAAGGCCAAAGCCAAAAAACGCACGCTCTTTCTAGCCGACCGCAACATCCTGGTCGACCAGACTATGCAACAAGACTTTGCACCGTTTGGCGAGGTCATGCACAAAATCACCAACCGGGAGATTAAAAAGAACTACGAAGTCTATCTTGCGCTCTATCAGGCGGTAACCGGCAAGGAAGAATGGAAGCAGATTTACCGCCAGTTCCCCGCTGACTTCTTCGATTTGGTTGTTGTCGATGAATGTCATCGCGGCAGCGCCGCCGAGGATTCCGCATGGCGTGAAGTCCTCGACTATTTCAGCTCCGCCACGCCCCTAGGTCTGACCGCAACCCCAAAAGAGACCAGGGAAGTCAGCAACATCACCTACTTCGGCGATCCGGTTTACACTTATTCCCTCAAGCAAGGTATCGAAGACGGCTTTCTCGCGCCCTACAAAGTCATCCGCATCGTCACCGACGCGGACGCGCTCGGCTATACCCCTGAAAGAGGCAAGATTGACAAGAACGGTCAAACTGTCGAACAGCGCCACTACAACACCAAGGATTTCGACCGAAACCTCGTGCTGGAAAAACGCACCAGCCTCGTAGCTAGCAAGGTCTGGGAATACCTGAAAAACACCGACCCGATGGCTAAGACCATTGTGTTCTGTGATGATCAGGACCACGCCGAGCGTATGCGCCAGGAACTGGTCAAGCTCATCCCTGCCGCCGCCAGCAACCGCCGCTATGTCATGCGTATCACCGGCGATGACAATGAAGGCAAGGCCCAGCTTTCCTATTTCATCGATAACGACGAGCCCTATCCCGTCATCGCCACCACCTCCAAGCTGCTCAGCACGGGGGTCGATGCTAAAACCTGTAAACTGATCGTCCTGGACCAGAATATCTACTCGATGACCGAGTTCAAGCAGATCATCGGTCGCGGCACCCGACTGCGCGAGGACTACCACAAGCTTTATTTCACTATCATGGACTTCAAAGGTGCAACGCGTTTGTTCGCAGACCCCGATTTTGATGGCGAGCCCGTGGTGATCTATGAGCCCAAGCCGGGCGAATCGGTTGTTCCACCTGACGATCTACCTCCATCCAATACCATCGGCGATCTGGATTTTCCTCTATATGACAGCACTAACGGCAAACACGAGGATGACAAACATGGCGGCACTGGTGGCGGTGGCGCAGGCCGCACCAAATTTGTGTTGGATGATGTCAATGTGCGTATCGCCGTTGAGCGTTCTCAATACCTCGACGCAGACGGCAAACTCATCACGGAAGACTACCGCGTTCTGCTCAAGGACGACATCAAAAAATCGTTACAAGCCCAATTCGGCTCACTCACCGATTTCTTGCGTCGGTGGTCAGAAGCCGAACGCAAGCAAGCCATTCTCGACGAACTCAAAGATCAGGGCATACCGCTGGAAGTCTTGCAACAAGCCGTCGCCAACGGTGCAGAACTGGATGTTTTCGATCTGGTCGCTCATGTCGCCTTTAACCAAAAGCCGCTGACGCGCCGAGAACGCGCTAACCAGGTTAAAAAGCGCGACATATTCGGCAAATACGGCGAGCAAGCGCGGACAGTATTGGAAGCATTGCTGGATAAATTCGCCGACCACGGTGTACAGGATATTGAAGACAGCAAAGTGCTGGAGTTACCGCCGTTCGACCAAATCGGCACCAAAACCCAAATCCGGCGCGGCATCTTCGGCAGCACCGAGAACTATGCACAGGCAATACTCGAATTGGAGCAAGCTCTCTACGACGAGATGCCATTTGAAAAACGCGCCTGATCGCCTCCTGCACAAGCTGACAGTATTCGGTCAGCATTGTTATGTTATGTAAAATTAGCGCAACTATTGAGCGCGAAGCGCTTAAAGCCCTCTCCGGAGGGAGAGGGTTGGGTGAGGGGAAATTAATACAAGAAAGTGCAATGAATTTAACTAATAAAGCAAGATTGCTAAGAAAAAATCAAACTGATGTCGAACAACTGCTGTGGAAACACCTACGAAATAGACAACTCTATAGCTATAAGTTTCGTCGGCAATTTCCTATTGAGCCTTATGTTGCCGATTTTGTTTGTCTTGAGTTAAAACTAATTATTGAATTGGATGGAGGGCAACATGCCTCTCGCATTGACTATGATCATCAGCGCAGTTTGTTTCTTGAGAAACGAGGATTTAAAGTCATACGTTTCTGGAATAATGATGTCATTAAAAATATCGAGGGTGTTTTAGAGGCTATTCACTTGGCTATTTTAGAAATTACTGAGAGAGCTGAGTGATTTATATTATTTCCCCTCACCCAACCCTCTCCCTCCGGAGAGGGCTTTAAACGCTTCGCGCTAAATAGTTAAGGAATGTGCATGAAATAACTTGAACATCTTACTCCCTCTCCCTCCGGGAGAGGGCCGGGGTGAGGGGATATAATAATCAGGTTATTTTGTGCATGTTCCTAAGCTAATGTTACCTGTCATATTTAAAATGACCGAGTATTAGAACACTAAGAGAAATGAAGTTATGAATATCAGCAGTACCATCAAGTCCATCCAGGACATCATGCGCAAGGACGACGGCGTCGACGGCGATGCCCAGCGCATCGGCCAGCTTACCTGGATGCTGTTTCTCAAAGTCTTCGACCAGCGCGAAGAGGAATGGGAAGATGATAACCCAAACTACCAATCCCCCATTCCTGAGCGGTTCCGTTGGCGTAATTGGGCGGCATACAAGGCCGATAGTGAAGGCAAGAAAAAACCGCAAATCCAGGGCAGCGCTCTAACCCCGTTCATCAACAACGAACTTTTTCCCGCATTGAAAGAAATCGATGCGTCGGACAGTCCTACCAAAAAGGTGATCAAGCAGGTCTTTGAGGACTCCAACAATTACATGAAAAACGGCTCGCTGATGCTGGCCGTGATCGAAAAGCTTGAAGAAGCGATCAACTTCCACGATTTCAAGACCCGCGCCCATCTCGGCGATGTTTACGAGCAATTGCTTAACGATTTGCGCGGCGCGGGCAATGCTGGCGAGTTTTATACGCCACGGGCCATCACGCAGTTCATGGTCGAACGTATCAATCCCAATCTGGCCAAGCGAGAGAAAGTGATGGACCCGGCCTGTGGCACCGGCGGCTTCCTGACGGCAGCCATCGACCACTTCCGCCATCAACTCACCTGCCATTCCAGCGCCGACGACAAACGCGCCATTGAAGAACTGATCCACGGCATTGAGAAGAAACAACTGCCGCATTTGCTCTTTACCACCAACATGCTGCTGCATGGCATCGACGTGCCCAGCCAGATTGACCACAGCAATACGCTTGGCCGGCCCTGGAACGACTGGCGCGCCGACGAGAAAGTCGCTTGCCTGATCACCAATCCGCCGTTTGGCGGCTACGAAGATGACGGCGTCGGCACCGACTACTCCGGGGATCTAAAAACCCGTGAAACCGCCGATATGTTCATGGCGCTGATCATCAAAAAATTGCTCAAGGACGATGGCGGCCGGGGCACGGTGGTACTGCCGGACGGCACGATGTTCGGGGACGGCATCAAAGGCAAACTGAAAGAGTTGCTGCTGCGCGAGTGCAACCTGCACACCGTCATTCGCTTGCCCAAGGGCGTGTTCGCGCCGTACACCACCATTAAAACCAACCTGCTGGTTTTCACCAAGGGCAAAGCCACCGACACCATCTGGTTTTACGAACATCCTTATCCGATGGGCTATAAAAGCTATTCCAAAACCAAACCGATTCGCCTGGAAGAATTCGACGCCGAAAAAGC
>Ga0208392_1000180_pt1 | contig 16479 bp, 14 predicted proteins | sample LakWasMeta3_LOW4_2_FD_183855 | JGI IMG/M metagenome (GOLD analysis project Ga0208392, IMG submission 183855) | Freshwater sediment methanotrophic microbial communities from Lake Washington under simulated oxygen tension - Sediment Metagenome... | ecosystem: Environmental > Aquatic > Freshwater >... | reverse complement strand
CGTCACTGCGCCGTTACTGACTCAAGCCGTACATGTCAATCTGCCGAAAACGGCCGAAACCGCGCCGCCCGAGGAAAAAGAAGCGGTGTATATCAGCGTCGACGCAAAAGGCAAAGTATTCATCGACAAGACCGAGATTGCGCTGGAGTCTTTTGAAAAAGAGCTGTTGAACCGCAAGGCCGCCGATCCCGAGATTGCTCTTAACCTGAACGCCGACGATGCCGTGCAATACGGCACCGTCGCCAAAGTGATGTCATCGATAGAACGCTCCGGAATTACCAAGCTATCGGTGCTGACGATTCCCGGCAAATAAGCAACGCAAAAAAGAGTTTAAACCAGCCCGTTTTGGGCTGGTCAGGGAGGCTTTTGTCCGGAGAAACAGGACGTACCAAGTTATTTTATTTTTATGAAGGAATTTACAAAAGGGTAATCAGATGAGTATCGACAAGTCAGGGCTGCGGCAGAGCGCAAGAAAGAGCCCGGAAATACCGGCAGGGAACGGGATTAAGAGCCGGACACTATCCGACGAAATAGTTAATGTGTTGAATGAAAGTGCAGTGAAACCCGATGCGCTGTTAAGCCATCGAACCGTTCTAAACGGCGCCGCGATGATTTTTGCCGGAGCCTGTCTGTTAGTGCCGCACTACAGTTTTGCAGAGGGCAACACGGTTGATTTAGCGGCAGAAGTTGAGCGCTTAAAAAAGGAAAACGAACAGCTTAAAAAAGCGGTCTCCGGCAGCGCCAGCGTTGCGGCGCCTGTTGCTGCCGTTCAGCCGGTTCAACCGGCTCAGCCAGTCCTGGCTAAGGAAACGGTTGCTGCGGCTGACAAAAAAGTAAAGGAAGATAAACCTGCCGTCGAAGAGGCCAAGAATTTGTCGGAAGTCGTGGTCACCTCGCGCCGCCGCGAAGAGAAGCTTCAGGATGTGCCGGTGCCGATCACGGTATTGAGCGGGAAAAATCTGGAGCGGGATAGAATTTTCGATATTCAGGATTTAACCAAGCGTGCGCCGGGTGTCACGGCGACCACTCCCAATGGCCGCAGAACCGGTATTTCCATCAGGGGTATTGGCAAGGCCAGCGGCAACGATAGCATGGAACCGGCGGTTGGGGTCATGGTCGATGACGTGTTCATGAGCCATGTGGGCATGTCTTACCAGGACTTTACCGATCTTGATCGCATCGAGGTGTTAAGGGGGCCCCAAGGAACGCTGATGGGCAAAAATACCACCATGGGCGTGATTAACTATTCGAGTAAAGCACCCAGTTTTACCCAGCAAGGAACGGTTGAAGGCGAGGTCGGCGGCAATCAGCAGACCGGCGTAATACCGGGTGCGTTTAAAGCTAGGGCTTCTTACAGTAACGGCATCATCGATAATTTGCTGGCTTTTCGGGGCTCAATGTTTATCAACACTCAGGATGGCGATTTACATAACATCAATACCGAAGGCGGCACTTATAACGAAAGAAACCGTTACGGCGGCCGGTTGCAGTTTTTGTTTACCCCTACCGATAAAGTGAAATTCAGGGTCAATGCCGACTACGCGGAAGGGCGCGAGAACAGTAACGTCAAACCCAAGATGTTCGAGCCGGCGACCTTTGCCGACGGCTCGCGAAGAACGAACACCTTTACCAGTAAAATCTCACGCGATTACTTCGGCGGTTATCGTCCGATCATAGGCGGTGATGCCTGGAATAACATCGATATCGGGCAGGCACAGCCTTTGCCGACTAAAAATGGCGGTATTTCAGGAAAACTGGATTGGGACGTAGGTCCTGGCACGCTGACTTCCGTTACCGCCTACCGGGAATTTCATTTCGATGCCAAAAACGACAGCGACGAGACCAAATTCGACATTTCCAGAGGCGGAACCAAGGTCGATACCAAACAGTACTCGGAAGAACTGCGCTACGCCTGGTCGCCGCTTAAATGGATCGATAACCAGACCGGCTTGTTCCTGATGCATACCGAAACGCGTTCCGAAGGCAGGAGTTTATACGGACAGGATGCCGGAGCCTTCTATGCCAGCAACGGCCAATACAATACCCTGAATACCGCGGCTAACCGGCAGTTTTTAAGATCGTCGCTGAACAATGTCTTTGTCTCCGACATCACCACGCCTGCGACGGATAGCGCCGCTTTATTCGACCAGGTAAACCTGCACTTGACGGATAAGGCCACCCTGACGCTGGGCATACGCGAATCGTTCGAAACCAAGAGCAATAGCGCCGAAAAACTAGCGCGAAACTATGACGGCTCCGCATTGACATCGACCGGCAATGCGACCGCCGATGCCATACGCGCCGGACAGGTGGGCACCGTGTACGGACGCAAGGACGCACAAGATACCCAGGAATGGTCGACATCCTGGCTGGCCAGCCCCAGCTACAAGATCAACGACGATTTGATGGTGTACGCTTCCGCGGCCGGCGGGCAAAAATCCGCGTCTATTCAGTTTAATACCGGGAATGGCACAACGATTGACGTTAAACCGGAGAAATCGCTGGACTTCGAATTGGGGGCAAAAAGCCTGTTCCTAGACAAGAAGTTAATGTTTAACACCAACCTTTACCACACCACAGTCGAAGACTATCAGGCCACCACCAGCGTGCCCGATGCGACGACTTCAACCGGTTACCGTTCGCAGTTAGGCAATATCCCGGAAATAACGCTAATGGGTGTTGAAATCGATTCCGCCTATTACCCGACCTCTTACCTGACGTTTAATTTCGGAGGCGCTTACAACCATGCCCGCTATACCGATTGGAGTACTGCGACTTGCCCTTCGGAGATTCCGACTTCTGTACAGGCTGTATGTGATAACACCGGCAAACGGTTGGCAGCTGCGCCTGAATTGACAGGTATTTTCGGCGTCGATTTGCATAAACCGATTGGCTACAACTTAACCGGCCATGCGTGGGCGAACACCATCGTTCGTTCACAACAGAATCTTGAATCGCTGCTATCGGTATGGGGTAAGCAGGATGCCTATCAAGTCACCGATGTGGGTATCGGTTTATTTACAGGCAAGAAAAACAAATATGAGGTCAACCTGGTTGCCAATAACGTGTTCGACACCCACTACACCACCAGCGTCAATGCCTTTAGCAGCAATTATCCGGTTGGTTATGACGGGATAGGCGCGCGGCGTTATGTCGGCCTGGTGCTGCGTTCCACTTTTTGATGATTAATAGGATGTAGGCCGGAATACCCACAGGGCACAAGTAAGCCGGATCGAGCGATAGCAAGGGTGGGCTTATTCCGGCCTACGTCTGAGCGAATGTAGAAGGTAACGCAATGCAAAGCCCTCTCCAGAGGGAGAGGGTTGGGTGAGGGGAAAATAAGGCAAAAAGCTTAATTTAAATCCCCTCATCCTAGCCTTCTCCCTGAGGGAGAAGGGACAGTCCGTTAGTCCTGTCGCGATGACGGGAAGCTCTCAGACACTTATATATATCGATAAGCACTTTACTTGGTAACCAATAAATTAATTTTTAATTTGGAGTAACAAAAATGCTAAACAGATCTTTTACCGGAAACCTGCGCAATATCATAGCCGCTTTGGTGATTGCCTCTTCGGCGCAAGCCGAGGTATCCGTAACGCCCGACATTGCAGGCGTGGTATCCAAAGATACCCCGGTTGAATTCATCAAGGATGGCTTCAACGGCACCGAAGGCCCTATCGGCTTGCCTGATGGCAATCTTTTATTTACCGAAACCAAAGCCAACCGGATTGTCCGGATAACCCCGGATAACAAAGTAGCAAGTTATCTGGAAAACAGTAACGGCGCCAACGGGCTGGCGTTAAGCCCGAACGGCGACCTCATTGCCGTGCAAAACCTTAGCCCCAGGGTAGGCATCGTCTTTCCGAAGGGCAGGGAAAAAACCTTGGCCGAGAATTTTGAAGGACAGGCTTTTCAGCGCCCGAACGACCTGGTTCTGGATAAAAAAGGCGGCGTCTACTTTACCGACATAGGCACGCGCCCGTCCGCTGAAAACCCCAATCCGCCGGCATCGAAAGCGGGGCTTTATTACATTACGCCGGACGGCAAATTGAAGCTGGCCGCGTCTGACATTGAGCGTCCTAACGGCGTGCAGCTGAGCCGCGATGAAAAAACGCTCTATGTTGCCAACACGGCCGGCGAATATGTGCTTGCCTACGATATTGCGGCGGACGGAGCCATCAGCGGCAAACGCGATTTTGCCAAGCTCGCCGGCTTTAGCGAAACGGACAAAGGCCCGTCCAGCGGCGCCGACGGCTTGGCCGTTGACGATCAGGGCAGGCTGTATGTGGCGTCGAACGCCGGGGTCGAGGTATTCGACGAGAAAGGCCAGGCGTTGGGCATTATCCCTATTCCGCAAAAACCGCAGAATTTGGCTTTTGCAGGCGCCGATAAAAAAACGCTTTATGTGGTCGGCCGCGGCGCAGCTTACAAAATACCTGTGCTGACCCCTGGGTTTAAAGGCCGAGCGAAGTAGATCGTAGGATGGGTAGAACGAAGTGACTCGTTAGAGCACGCAGTGAAACCCATCACAGGGTGTTATGGCTATGATGGGTTTCGCTACCGCTCTACCCATCCTACCTATTGAATAGTTACCAATTAATAGCACGACTCTCAATTAAGGAGATTACATGACACGCAAAACAGCAAAAGACTTCGACCCGGAAGTGCTGAGTTTGTTCGATAAATATGTCCACGGCGATATCTCTCGACGTGGATTTTTGGCGTCGGCCGCAAAATTCACGTTGATCGGCCTGACAGCGGAGGGCCTGCTCGAGGCATTGAATCCGCGTTTTGCCGAAGCGCAGCAGATAGCCCTGAATGATTCGCGCATTTCCACGGCCTATGTCGAATATCCTTCGCCATCAGGCTACGGCAAGATTCGCGGCTATCTGGTTCAGCCTGCGCAATTCACCGGAAAACTGCCGACCGTGCTGGTCGTGCATGAAAACCGCGGCCTGAATCCGCATATCGAAGACATCGCCCGGCGCATCGCACTCGATAACTTTATTGCTTTCGCTCCCGACGCGCTGTTTCCGTTGGGCGGCTATCCGGGCGACGAGGATAAGGCGCGCGAGTTGTTCAAGCAGCTCGATCAAACCAAAACCCGTGCCGACTTTCTCGCCGCTGCCGACCTGCTGAAAAACCTGCCCCAAGGCAACGGCAAAGTCGGCGCGGTCGGTTTTTGCTACGGCGGCGGCATCGTCAACTTCCTGGCGACCAAGCTTCCCGGTCTGGCCGCAGCCGTGCCTTTTTACGGCAGCCAGCCGTCAGCGGAAGACGCCGCGAAAATCAAGGCGCCGTTGCTGCTGCATTATGCCGGGCAAGACGAACGCATCAACGCCGGCTGGCCGGCTTACGAGGCCGCGCTGAAAGCTTCCGGCAGCAATTATGAAGCCTACATTTATCCAGGCGTGCAGCACGGCTTCAACAACGACGCCACGCCGCGTTACGACGAGGCCGCCGCAAACCTGGCATGGCAGCGCACCATCGCTTTTTTTAATGCCCATCTCCGTAGTTAGGAACAATCCATGTTTAATACAAAAATGAGTATCACGAACAACATTTCCAGCCATTTTCCCTGGGGGAAAACGGCAGCATTAGCGTTGCTGGCAGTGTCAGTCAATGCTTCGGCCGCCGACCCTGCGACCAACCATAACGATGCCGCCAGAAAACCGCCGGTGCCGGCGGCGCACGGCCCCACCCTGGGGTCAGCCGTGGAAGCGGCCACGGCGGCCATTGAAGCCTGCCTGGACAAGGATCAGAAAGCCGGGGTCAGCGTGGTTGATTCTGCAGGTGTTCTGAAAGTGCTGCTGGCAGCTGACGGCGCTTCCGAAAGAGGCGTGCTGTCCAGCACCAATAAGGCGGTTACCACGCTGCATTTTAAAGCGGCTACCAGCCAGTTGTTCAAGCAGAAAGAAACCGACCAGGCGCTGGCTGACAAAATCGCAGCCAATTCAAGTTATAACGCGCGTCCCGGCGGCATCTTGCTCAAGAGCGGCGATGAAATTATCGGCGCTATCGGCGTAGGCGGCGCAAAGATCGACGAGGAATGCGCGTTGGCCGGAATCGACAAGATCGAAGCGCGGCCGAAATAATATTATGAGTGTAAATCGTGTTATCTCCGCCGGGATGATTTTCTTGCTGCTGGGGTGTTTCCAGGCTCAGGCCAGTTCATTCGAAGCCGCAACCGGACAGGTCAAGGCGCAATTGGTCGCTTCCGTCGATGCCGTACGCCCTGGGGATGAGATTCTGGTCGGGGTGCAGCAGCGCATTATTCCGCATTGGCACACTTACTGGAAAAATCCCGGCGATTCCGGTCTAGCTACGCGCATAGACTATGAACTTCCGGCCGGTGCGACAGCGGGCGAGATTCAATGGCCGACCCCGGAGCGGATCACCACGGGGCCGGTGACCAATTACGGCTATTCAAACCAGGTCACATTGCTTTCCACGCTTAAGGTGCCGGACAACATTGCGGCCGGCGGCGTATTTCCGGTCAAAGCCAAGGTAAAGTGGCTGGTTTGCGAGGAAGAGTGCATTCCGCAAGAAGTTGATCTGGCGCTTGAGCTGCCGGTTGTGCTGCCCGGCGCCGACGTGGGCCGCGGCAGTCCGTTGATCGAAACGGCCCGCGCCGGTTTGCCGGTGGCAAGCCCCTGGCCGGTCAGCCTGGCGCATCGCGACAATGCCTTGGTGTTGAAAATTAAAGGCCTCGGACAGCAGTCTGCATCCATCGGCAATATCTGGTTTTTCCCCGATGATTGGGGCCGGGTTGCTCACGGTGCGGATCAGCCCCGGCATATCGAAGGCGACACCGTCGAGTTGCAGCTGAAGCCCGGTGACGCGCCGCTGCCTCCAGGGGCAAAGCTGGCCGGTGTTTTGGTTGTGACCGAGGGTAGCGGCAGCGGCTCGGTGGCGCGCGGCTATGTTGTCGATGTCGCGGACTCCGATACCGCACCGAAGGCGGAGTCCGAATTAGTGCTGGCATCCGCGATGCTGTTGGCGTTGCTGGGCGGCGTGATATTGAACCTGATGCCCTGCGTGTTTCCGGTGCTGTCGATCAAAGCGCTCGCTTTAATCAAGCATGCCCGGCACGAACCCAGGCAGACCCGGCTGCATGGCTTGGCCTACACGCTGGGCATACTGGCGAGCTTCCTGTTGCTCGGCGTGATCCTGATTGCCTTGAAAGCAGGCGGGGCCGAGATCGGCTGGGGCTTTCAATTCCAATCGCCGCTGTTTGTGCTGGCTGTGGCTTATTTGATGTTTACGGTCGGACTTAGCCTGTCCGGCGTTTTCAGCATCGGCAGTTCGGTCGCTGGCGTCGGCTCTAAGTTGGCCGGACGTTCCGGGTATTCCGGAAGCTTTTTCACCGGCGTGCTGGCAACCGTCGTCGCCACGCCTTGCACTGCGCCTTTCATGGGCGCAGCTGTAGGGTTTGCGCTCAGCCAGCCGCCGGTAGTGCTGCTGGCGGTTTTTCTCAGTCTGGGCCTGGGGCTGGCGTTGCCGTATTTATTGCTGAGCAATTGGCCGTCATTACAGCGCCGGCTGCCGAAGCCCGGCGTCTGGATGGACCGGTTGAAACAGGGCATGGCCTTTCCGATGTATGCGGCCGCGGTGTGGCTGGTGTGGGTTCTGGCGCAACAGTCCGGCATCAATTCGATTGTGGTCGCGTTGGGCGGCATGGTGGCGATTGCGTTTGCCGCCTGGCTTTATGAAATCACCAAGTACTCGGCAAAAACCGCGCAACGCACCGGCTTGGGTTTTTCCGCGCTGTTGCTGAGCGCGGCGTTGTTCGGCGGATATTTTGGCGTCCAAACCCCGGCATCGGCGGTTGCGGCCACAAACGCCGAAACAGCAAATACATACTGGCAGCCTTATACCCCGGCCCGTCTTAAGGAATTACGCGATCAAGGCAAACCGGTATTTATTAACTTTACCGCGGCCTGGTGCATCAGTTGCCTGGTTAATGAAAAAGTCGCTTTGAGCCAGGATGCGGTTATCGATGCTTTCAAGCATGGCGGCATTACCTACCTGAAAGGCGACTGGACTAACCGCGATCCTGAAATCACCCGGATTCTTGCCGAGTTCGGGCGTAGCGGCGTGCCGCTGTATCTCTATTATCCGGCGGGTAATTCGGCCAGGCCCGTCATTCTGCCGCAAATACTGACGCCTGAAATCGTGACCCAAGCCGTCGCGCCGCCAGATTTAGCCGTTAAACAATGAAGGAGTCGAGCATGTTTTATTGAACCAATTTTGAAAGCGTTATCCAAAACAACTGTTCTGTTATTAATTTTGAAGGAGTTATCATGTTAGCCAATCGTTTTTCCCAATCCGTTTTAGCGGGCTTTATTTTTGCGTTTGCAGCCGCTACTGCGCAGGCCGAGCCTGTTGTGAACCAGCCGGCTCCAGTATTTTCCGGCGCTACAGCCGACGGCACAACCCTTAACCTGGCCGATTTAAAGGGCAAAACCGTGATCCTGGAATGGACCAATCACGAGTGCCCGTTCGTGAAAAAACATTACGAGTCCGGCAATATTCAAAGCTTGCAAAAACAGGCGGCGGAGCAAGGCATCGTCTGGCTGCAAGTCATTTCCTCGGCGCCGGGCAAACAAGGCCATGTTGATGGCGAGACCGCCAAGAAACTGAACAGCGATCGCGGCGCAACGCCAAGCCACACCGTGTTCGATCCCGAAGGCACCATCGGCAAACTCTATGCGGCAACCAACACGCCGCAGTTCTTCATCATCAATCCCGAAGGCGTGCTGCTGTATAAAGGCGGCATAGACAGCATTCCTTCGGCCGATAAAGCGGATATCGCGAAAGCGGAAAACTACATTAGTGCCGCGCTGAAAGAGTTGGCCGCCGGCAAGAGCATCACCAAGTCCAGCACCAAACCATACGGCTGCACGGTGAAATACGCGAGTTAATGGAATGCGTATGCCAGTCATCGTGAACGATAAATTGTGTGCGGAGGCGCAGGGATGCATGTAAATAAAAAAGATACGGACGTCATCCAGGTTTGGGATTTGCCGTTGCGGCTTTGCCACTGGCTGCTTGTCCTCGGCGTCTTGGGGGCTTATGTCACTGCCGACTACAGAGGTCCGTTGATCGATTGGCATGGACGCTTCGGGGCGCTGGTGCTGGGACTGCTGGTTTTCCGGGTGATCTGGGGATTTACCGGAACGCTGCATGCGCGTTTTGTGAGTTTTTTTCCCACTCCTGCACGAATTGTTTCTTATGTTAATGGTGACTGGCGCGGCCAGGGGCACACTCCCATTGGTGCTGTGGCGGTGTTTGTGCTGCTGGGGGTGTTGTTGTTTTTGGCGTTCACTGGCCTGTTCGCCAATGACGACATCGCTTTTCAGGGGCCGTGGTGGCATCTGGTCGCTAAACCGGTCAGCGACAGCATCAGCGGCTGGCATGCCAAAGCTTTCGGCATTTTGAAGGTATTAATTTTATTGCACCTTACGGCTATCGGTTTTTACCGGTTGTTCAAAAAGCGCAATCTGGTCAAGCCGATGCTGACAGGCAATAAATCAGCTTCAGGCGGGCCGCTCAGTTCAGATTCGGATGCAGTGCTGCCGCGTTTTTTAATTGCGAGCGCAATCAGCGTTGCAGTGACTTGGGTTATTTACAGCGGCGTTCCCGGACATTGGTTCAGCGCACCGCCGGCAGACGCTCCTGCCACTGCGGCGGCCTGGTAATTCAAAACTTCAACTTCTATCAACATCATTGAATAATGAAAATAAAATTTATTTTTGCATTAGCGCTGGCTTCAACAGCAACGGTCGCCATAGCGGGTCCGGTTGAAGACCAAATCAAGGTTCGGCAATCGGCCTATGCGTTTATGGGCTGGAATGCGGGCAAAATTAAAAGTCAGGTGGATGACCATCCCGAGACTTTTAACAAGGAACAAGTCCTGGCAGCGGCCAATGCGATTGCTGCAATTGCCAATTCCGGCCTGGGCGCGCTGTATGGGCCTGGAACCGATAAAGGCACGGGCTGGAAACCGTCGCACCTTAAACCGGAGTTTTTCGACAGGCAGGAGGAGGCTAAGGAAATCGCTACAGCCTTCAATCAGGAGGCGAACAAACTCGCCGAAGTGGCCGAGACAGGCGATATTGACGCGATCAAGGAGCAGTTCGGCAAAGTTGGCAAAGCCTGTAAGAGTTGTCACGACAACTTCCGTATTCGCGATAAATAAGATGCGCTTGCTGGAAGTCGAGGGACCGATTTCCAGCTTTTTTATGGCTTGTAAAGATGTATTGATTGTTCACCTGTCACCGCGACTCCAGTTATGGTCATTTCAAGGCAATTGTCTCGGTTCGGTTAACAAGTTCAATTGTCACTTTGTCTTCCCTGGCTAGCCAGCCGATGCCGCGTTGGATCGTTTTTTCAGTTGTACCGGTTTCCCGAATCAATTTGGCGACGGAAGTGGGGCCATGTTTATCCAGATATTTCCAGATAGTACCTGCGCTAGCAGCAATGATGTCCGACATGATATTTCCTTATGTTAATGAGCTGATAAATAAAACGAGGCACTCAAAGCAGAGATCAGGACAGATCAAAGGATTTGTCCTGATTAGCCTCATATAATGCCAGTAAAGGTCGAATGACTATTTCCAAACCATGCTCATGCAAACCCATTAAAGCCAAACCAAGATTGGTATGTTATGGTTCATAACGATTTTCTCCAGAGCTGTGGCAAGTTGATTCAACCAACTGAATAAAAATTAATTAACCGCAAACGGATGTACAGCGGTGCTTTTAGCCGCAATAACTTCAGTGGTGGTAGGAGCCCCGTCAATGGCGCGTTTCAAAGCTTCCTTGGTCGCTTCGTAATTGTACTGTTGGATTTTGGCATCGTCTTCTGCGGCCCAGTGAATGAATACGCCAACTGAGATGAATAAATCTTCAGCTTCAGCCTCGGGAATTGTCCCGTCTTCCACGGAGTCGGCAACGGCAAGAGCAACGCCGCGTTGTGCCGGGCCAAATATTTGCACGGCTTGCTTGGCGCCTTTGATCGTGACCTTGTTGAATAGGATGGTTGCCGGTTTAACCAGCAGGTTAGGCGCTACCACGGCTAGTAAAGTAGAGAAGCCGTCCTTGTTGTTTGTCAGCGCGTTCGCAAACGCAGTTTCAGCCGCTGAGCCTCTTGGCCCAATGATCAGGTCGATGTGAGCAACTTCGTTGCCTTCTCCGACCAAAGATTCGCCAATACGCAGATTATTGATTTTAGCCATGTATATTGTTCTCTCTGAGTAAAAAATAAAATTGGATTTAAATCGGCATTACTTAGGTTATCTATTTGTTTTTACGGGTTCCTCCTGCTAATCGTTTGATAAATAGCCCAGACATTGTCTGGGCAACCGCAACGAAAAAATCAGTCTTTTTTATGCGCTTCATCGACAACATCAAGGCCGTAGAATCCAGAATCAGCCGAGTTTTTTACCAATAGCGAATGTAGGTTTTCTGCCGAGGCGACTTCACGATTGCCGTGATAGATGGATAAACCCGCTACGGCAGGATCCTTATGCTCCTTGATAATTTTATCGGCCACCGCCAGGCCAAGGCTTTGGCCTTGAAAGTCGTCGTTGCCGTAATGGACGCCCAGGTAAATGCGGCTGCGGCCGTTCTCCAACTGAAGTTGGCTGAAAGTTGAAACATCCCGGGTAGTTGCATCCTGGCCGTTAACCGGCGATGGTAATTGGCCGGTGCCGTTGTTGGTGCCAATCAGCCAAGGAAACGTGGTTAAAGTAACCGGCACATTTTCCGGAACGATGCTGTCTGAGTGGAAAAATGCCCTGAGAATCTCGGCGCCTGCAGAAACCGTGCTGCTATGGCCGCCGGTGTTCGAAGGATGAGGCGGCGTTGTTCCCAGCGGCTTCCAGGCATAGCTTGCCACGTTACCGGAGGCATCGGCGTTTAAGGCGGTGACCGGACGCCAGAAAACCAAATCATATTTCGATTGCCATGCGGCAATGCGGGCATCGGCCAGGGCGTTGTCCAGCGCGGCAAACAATTTGGCATTCTCATCCAGTGTTAAATGGCGGGCGGCTGAAGCGATGCGGGCTACTTCGTTGCTGAATAGCTCCGCGTCCGATTTGTAATACAGCGCCTGGAGCAGTTGGTCATCCGAACGGCTGCCAGGATGTGCGGAATCTTGACCGTGGGTTTTTACGAATTCCAGCTCCTGCAGGTATTCATCGCTGCCGACTTTCAATGAGGGCGGCACGGCGGCTACCAATTGTTGTTTTTCCAAGGTGGTCAGGCTGAATGGCGTGACATTTTTCCAGTTGAAGTCAATCGCAGCCGCCGCTTGGATTTCACCGGCCGAATTGAATCCTGTGGGCGCACCGGTAAGCGGATCGATTACGCCGGCCGCGCCGTTGCTGGGACGCCATAATCCTGCACCGGGATTGCCCGTAGCGTTTGCCACAATGGTGTTGGGAGTGACAGAGGTATTGATCGAGAGATTGGTTGAGGGGGTATAAGTGGTCCTGATCGCCGAGCTATCACCGGCCCTGGCTGCCAGCGCCGCGGCCGCGGCTGCCTGGCCTGCTGCGATACCTGGATCGCTGGCGCTTACTGCCAAAGCCGCCAAATCATTGCTTAACTGAGTATCCAGCCAGCTGCGGGTGGCCGTCCATGCCGGGTTGCTTGGCAGTGCGCCAAGCAACACGTCATGAGCCGCTTGCGCTGCGGCGGCGGCCGCTGAATTGGCAGTCACACCGCTGGGAGCGGCGCTACCGTCATAGTAATAGCCCTTTGCACTAAAATGATCGACGGCATTGACCGCATCGAACACGGCCCTGGCTTCTATGGCATCAATGCGCGTTGCCACATTGGAGTTGAGCGCAATGCCTGAAGTGCCGGTCGTGAGGGAAGTCGCGCCTTTGGTCGCTAAAGTGGTGTAGTAATTCCAGTCGGTCACCGTGTCTGCAAAAGCCTGGGATGCCGATAGCGCAGCTGCCACAGCGAAAGCTACCTGAGTCAGTGAAAATTTCTTTTTGGAGGGTAAAGTTTTCATGTCATAGCCTCATTGGAGTCGATAAGAGTTTCGTTAACAATCCCGCCGCGTACTTATAAAACTACACTCTGGGGTGTTAACTAGTTCTTATGCACCATTGATGCCAAATACATAAGACTATGATTTATAGGATATTTTCATAAAAACTGGATGCTGCTGTGACTGCTGAGAATCAGCTAGTGCTGATCATGTGTTGGTCAGAAGCCAATCTTGGAGATGGAAATGCCAGTGGATGTAAAACAACCGCAAGTCTTGTTAAGTCCAGTGGCCGTATACCCGTCCGCGAAATCAGTGCGAGAAAATTTTTAGTAAATTTAAGCTGTTGCGGCAAGGATTAGACGCGTTGTTCACTTGCGTTTCTAGGCAGGATTTCTGTATTGATGTTAACTGATGTTATGCACTGCCCACGAAGGGGCGAAAAATATCAGCCGTGGATTGGCTGTTTGCTGTCGATTAAACCTTCCAGGTTTTACGACTGCCATGGATGGCGGAAGTGTCGCAATCGGTACGACTGCCAGGGATGCAGGAGGTAGAGCAACGCAGGAGCAGTTGCCGAGGGAACCGATGCGACCGACTGCCATGGATGGCGGCCGAGACTGCTCCCGGCAGTCCTCGGCATTTCCTCCATCCATGAAGGTCAGAAGTGCTGGAGCCGCCGGGAGCGGCTCCAGTAAAAACCTGGAAGGTCTGCCGATCGGACTACTTTCCCATTACGCCAGACGTAAGCCGGAATACCCACAGGTGTAGGCCGGAATAAGCCCGCCCGGCGCCAGCAAGGGTGGGTGTTGCCTACATGGATGTAGGTAAGGAGCGTGAGCACGACTGTATGGATGCAAGGAGGTAGAGCAACGCAGGAGCAGTTGCCGAGGAGCGGAAGCTTTTCCGGCAATCGGAGCGGCACCGGCGTTATCCAGGGGCAACGCCGATGCGAATGAGCAAAGCTTCGCGTGCAGGCGGAATTGCTCTAGAAAAAACCGATGAAGCGTCCGGCGAAAGCCACCGAGAACCATAATGTCAGAGAGAGTATCCCGGTGATTTTGGCCGTGGTGGCGTTGGGCGTTTCTGATTGGGTGACCTTGCGGTACAACGTGATATGTGTCAGCAGGGCAAGGCCCAGCAGGATGAACTTGTTCCAGAAGAACGTGTTCGGCGCATAGTTTGTTGCCGCGGGTATAAAGATCAGAAGGCCGGAAACGGCCAGCAATCCCAAACCAACCCAGATCAGCCATGAGGTCGCCTGCGCAAGCTGAGAAATCGGCTGGTTGCGCAAGCCTATGCCGAGCAGGCGCAGACTCACCAGAACAATCGGCGAGAGCACCAGTATCAGCCCTACAATGTGAACGAGTTGGACTGCGGCGCCAAACAGATGATCCTGGCCGCTGATGAACCGGCTGAAGTCGCTGGATTGGATTGATTTGAATGTTTCAAGCGTGGACATATTGAGGAAATTCCTCATGGAGATAGATTCAGTGGAAGGCCTTATTCGTAGCTCAGATAAGGAATCAACCTGCCGGTGATGATGACCAGGCTCCATAGAGCCAGCGAGGCGAAACCGGCGAATTTGACCGCTTTCGGCAGCGCCTGTTGGTTATCCCATTCGCTAACGCTGCGGCCCCATTTAAGCTCGAACAGCAAGGCATTGATGCCGGCGAGCGCGATGAAGCCGAGTTTATAATAAAACACATCAAGCAGGATGATCTTGGATGCCGCCGCGACGAACAGCAGAATGCCGGTGACGATGGTAACGGTAAAGCCGGCCAGCAGCCATGGCCTCAGCGGCTGCAAGAGATCCTTGACTGGCGCATCAGGCAAAAACAAGCCGAGCAGGCGGAGATCGATGAACATAAGCAGGCCGAAGGAAAAGGCCAACCCGATCAGGTGCAGACCTTCCACGATAGGGAAGGCATAAATCGATTCGCGCAGCGCGGTGCCGGCCTCGGAATCGTAAAGCAGTTGTGATAATTCAATCAGGGACATCTAGATTATTCCTTCATTTTTTACGGTTTCAGTGGTTTGCTGTAATTGCTACGTTTAGCGATGGACAAACGATTGCGCAGCCGGATTTCACATTCAGATCCAGGCCTGCTTCAAGGCTTGCAGGCCCGGATCAACAACAGGATCGGTGCTTAAACTCTGCTGCTACTTCGCGCTTGCTGTTGCGCCAAGACCAAATCCGCCATTGTTCTCCGTGCAAATGCGTTCTTCACGGTCGAGGATCACTTCCTTTCCGGAATGTTTGGCCGGACTGGTTTGAAAATGCCAGCCGTTCGGCTTGTCTTTTTCCGTCCACTTTTTCGCGGGGATGGTCACGGTAAACGGCCGGGTATAGACGGTGGGGTCGGTAAAAACCGCCTCGTAGTTATAGCGGCTGCCATCGTTGTTAAAAATGTAGCGTTCCTGTATGTGGCCGTTCTCGCTAATGAATTCGCCGGATCGGCCGAATAGCGCCTTGCCATTGTGGTTGGTGGCATCCACGACCAGCGTGTTGCCTTCCCAGTGCCCGCGCGAGTCACCGTTCCATAGCTTGATGTTTTCCGGCAGGTGCGGCTTGCCGTCCAGATGGATGATCCGCGTTCCGGAATCAAAGAAAAACACCACATATCCGGGATACTGGGCAATTTCGTAGCCGTGCCAATACAACGACTTGGGAATGCCTCCGGGAGAGCATCGGGCCAGCGGTTCTATAAACTGGGGCTCGGTCGGATTATGGAAACCCACCTGGAATTCCTTCACTTTGTTAAGCGCCCAGGGCTGAAAGGGGACTTGTCCGTCTGCCGGATCGCTGACCCGGCTCGGAGCCCGTTCTTCGCGAGGACCTTTCGCTACGCGGTTCGGATTCGGGTCGTTAGGAATGCCGCCCTGAGGATCGGTAAAGTTGCTGTGGTTCGAAATGGTGTTGGACCAGTGCCCCTGAATATCCGGCTGGCCATCCGGCAGTTTCGGCCCTGCCCACTTTCCGGAGGCAATTTTGGGGAAACTTTTTTCCCGGGAAATGCCCGACCCTTGAGGTTGCTGTTCCTGCTTTTTTGCATCTTCTGCTGCAATCGCGGTCAGGGAGGCGAGCGACAATGCCGCAACCATCAGCCCCGGCAAGCCTAAATTTCGCTGACTCATTCTGTTTTTCATAGTGTCCTCATATTCTTTATAGGTAACCTTTGGGCTTATTGAACTTGGGTGGCGGCGTCACTGCTGACCTGCTTTGGCGGGTAGTATTGATCGTAGTCCAGCGTGTAGCGGTAATCCTCAATGAGCTGGAAGTTCTTCTCGCGATGGCGATACAGAATCACGCTGATGTTCCAGGGGCGGCTGAACACTTTTTCATCCTCTATTGTCGCGTTGTACTCAATGGTATTGGCATCAAGGTATTTCCACTTTTCGATGACATGCAGCGCATCGCTGTGGAAATTTCCGGCCCGGTCGAGCCAGGTGTGGTCATTGAAATGCTTGACGTC
>Ga0208392_1000179_pt1 | contig 16485 bp, 13 predicted proteins | sample LakWasMeta3_LOW4_2_FD_183855 | JGI IMG/M metagenome (GOLD analysis project Ga0208392, IMG submission 183855) | Freshwater sediment methanotrophic microbial communities from Lake Washington under simulated oxygen tension - Sediment Metagenome... | ecosystem: Environmental > Aquatic > Freshwater >... | reverse complement strand
TTCCACACGCTTGACTGCAAACAGTGCCAGCGGCAACTACGGCCCCGGCTTAACGGAACTTGAAAAAGAAGCCGCTGATGAAAAAGGCACCACCATAGCGAAAGTAACTTGGCTGGAGATTGACGACGTGTTCTATGAAGCGCGCGGGGCGAGCTGGGCGTTGCTGCATATACTCAGGGCCATCAAACATGACTTCGAGGATATTTTGCTGGACAAACGGGCCATGCGTACCGTTGATATCATGATCAAAGCACTGGAAAACGCCCTGACCCCTATTCTAAGCCCGATGATTTTAAACGGTAGCGGCTACGGTCTTTTCGCCAACTACTCCTTGTCGATGGCAAATTATATCGCTCGCGCAAATGCCGCGGCGCTTGATTTACGCGACATTATGAATCGAGGCTAATAACGATGGATGAGCAAATCAACTATAACCTGACCCAAGCCAGCACCTGGAAAAGAATCTTCTTCATGTTGATTTTTGCGGCTATCGGCGGGCTGGTCAGAATGCTGCTATGGGCTGTTATTATCTTGCAAGTGGCATCAACGCTGCTCACCGGCAAAGCTAATGTCAACATCCTTAATTTCGGACGCAGCCTTTCCATCTATACGTATCATATTTTGCTGTTCCTGACTTTCAATACCGAGACGCTGCCTTTTCCTTTTTCCGACTGGAATATGACCGCAGACCTGCAACAGCCGGAATCGAAAGACTTCGAAAAATAACACTAATCTTAAAAAGCGATTGTCCACGAAAAGCACGAAAGACACGAAAACTTAATAAATTACGATGTTGTATTAATTAGGCTATTTGATCATTGAATCATGATCGCCACCTTGGTGGCTCTTGAATACTTTCGTGCTTTTTGTGCCTTTCGTGGACACATTAATTTCCTCAAGTTAAATGAACGTTACCCGCAAAATCATTCATATTGATATGGATGCATTTTTTGCGGCCGTAGAGCAGCGCGATTTCCCACAATACCGCAACAAGCCGCTTATCGTTGGCGGTTCCCCGGGCTCTCGTGGCGTGGTCGCAACCTGCAGCTATGAGGCGAGACAATACGGCATCCATTCCGCGATGCCTTCGGCTCACGCCTATCGTTTATGCCCCCAGGCTATTTTTGTAAAGCCCCGCTTTGAGGCTTATCAGCAAGCGTCCATGGCCATTCGGGCAATCTTTGCTGAATATACCGATCTTTTTGAGCCCCTGTCGCTGGACGAAGCTTATCTGGATGTCAGCCATGTCAATTTACACCAAGGCTCGGCCACCTTAATCGCCAAAGCCATCAAAGCGGCAATCAAGCGGGAAACCCAGCTGACTGCTTCGGCAGGCGTTTCATATAACAAATTTCTCGCCAAAATCGCTTCGGACATCAATAAGCCTGACGGGCTTTACTTAATCACCCCGGAACAAGGCGCGGATTTTGTCGAACAACTTCCGGTAGAAAAGTTCCATGGCATAGGCAAGGCGACTTCCTTAAAAATGCATTCGCTGGGCATCAAGACCGGCAAGGATTTAAAGGAACTGCCGCTGGAAATGTTGCAGCACTATTTCGGGAAGGCCGGACTGCATTACTACAACATTTCAAGAGGCATAGACAACCGCCCCGTTAATAACTACCGCATCAGGAAGTCGGTGGGCGTGGAAACTACTTTTCCACAGGATATCAAGCATAAACAAGACGTTATTGCACAGTTGCAAACCCTGTTGGAAAAAGCATTAAGCAAAATCGCCGAAAAGCAGTTGGCCGCCCACACCCTGACCGTAAAAATCAAATATCACGATTTTGTACAAATTACTCGCAGCCGGACACTGCCGCATCTCATCACGGCGGAACCGGCTCTCAGCGTATTTGAAGACTTATTGAAAGACACTGAAGTAGGCAGGCGCAATGTCCGCTTGCTGGGCGTTACCCTGTCGTCACTGGAAAACAAGTCCGGCCAGGCTCATTCCCTGCAAATGGATTTGTTTGACGGCTGTAGCAGGATGGAGTAATCGGCAATTAATCGTCTTCCTGCTCATCATCAAGCTCCGCATCATCCGGCTCGCCTTCAATCTGAAAGAGTCCTTTCAATTGCCGGTATAACAGACGGGAAGATTTGGGCGGCTTACCGGCTTCGGCTTCTTTTTGAGCATTGCGCAGTAGTTGTCTTAAAAGTTGCCTGTCCGCATGGGGTTGCTCATCCAGCAATTCCGTCAAGGCGTCATTACCCTCGGTAATCAAACGGTCCCGCCAGCGTTCAGCAATATGATGCTCCCTGACGGCGTGGGCGCTTTTATTTTTGATACGCGCCAGCTTCTCTAAAATAGGTTCTACCTCTATCTTGTGGAGCTGGCCGGCAATAAATTTCAGTAGCCGTTTTCTTGCGCCTTTATGCGGCATACCGGAAACTTCGACAACGGCTTTATGAATGACTTCAGGCAGCTCAAGAGTTTTTAATTGCGCTGCCGACAACTCGGACATCTCTTCGCTGACAGCAAAAAGCGCCGCCATATCTTTTTTTATTTGCGTTTTATTAGGCCGGATTGCGTAATATTCGACTTCCTCATCATCGTATTCGTACTCGTATTCTTCATTCATTTCATATCAAACCATTGCAATTAAAACAACAAATAAAACCAATATCCTCGGCACGCTCCTGCATCCTTGCAGCCGTATTCAATTTTGCCATTGCGACCATTTCATTGAAGCCTTCAGGGCTACATGCATAAAATAATCGGCAAAATCAGTATGATTGAGGTCAGGCCGGTTAAGTTATTTTACAGTATTTTTAACCAGCCTGTTTTTTGCCCGGCAGTGATTACAGTTTTGCCGCCTGCTCGCAGCTCTAAGCTCAAGCAACGGCGAGTCATATTAGCGTTTCCTGGCGGCTATTTTATTGTGATTCTATAAAGCGAATATATAGGTGAGATAACCAAACAAAACCTGAGGCACAAAAAAACCGGCAATCTCTCATCAGAAACTGCCGGCCGTTTGGAATTACTGCTAACTACTTATTTGGCCTTTTCCGGCTTTTTATCGGTTTTTTCTTCTACCTTTTTGTCTGCCTTTGGATCAGCAGCTGCCGCGTCGGTTAACAAAATATCGCTTTTGATTTTTTCGATGGTTTTCGGGCCGATACCGTCAACATTAACCAGGTCTTCCGCTGTTTTGAATTCCCCTTTTGCTTCCCGGTACTTAACAATGGCTTCGGCTTTTTTCAGACCGATGCCTGACAGCGCTTCTCCTATCGTCTTTGCATCCGCCGTATTGATGTTTACGGGCGAAGCAAGAACATTGAATGAGCAGAAGGCGGCAAATACTACGACTGATAATCTTTTCATCTGTAATTTCCTCGTAAAATTATGATTATGATTTGAGAATAGTCTTATAGATGCCAACCAAATTATTATTAACCATTCGCCACTTAGTGTAGACGTTTGCATTATAAATACAACTGTTTATCTGCCTATTGCGTAATAAGTCAACCCGCTGCGCTTGACCCTGCTCGGCTCATACATATTACGGCCGTCAAAAATTACTTTATCCTGCAACTGCTGGCATAGCTCATCAAAATCAGGGCTGCGAAACTGTTTCCATTCGGTAACAATCACCAACGCGTCGGCTTGTTGTAAGGCGGCCTTGGGCGAGTCGTGATAACTTAAACCCGGCTTGTCGCCATAAATGCGCTTCGCTTCTTTCTGCGCCTCAGGGTCAAACGCCTGAACCGTTGCGCCTGCCTCGATCAGCGCTTCCAGCACAATCCGGCTTGGCGCATCGCGCATGTCATCGGTATTGGGTTTGAACGCCAGCCCCCACAGCGCAAATACCTTGCCTTTTAAGTCGCCTTGATAATGAGCGGTAATCTTTCCGAACAGACGGTGCTTTTGCCGGTTGTTGACATTCTCTACCGCATTGAGCAGTTCGGCATGATAGCCCTGTTCCTTTGCCGTTCTTTCCAGCGCTTTCACGTCTTTAGGGAAACAGGAACCGCCATAACCGCAGCCCGGATAAATAAAGCTGTAGCCGATGCGGCTATCCGAGCCGATGCCATGCCTTACCTGCTCTATATCCGCGCCTAAATGCTCGGCCAGATTGGCCAGTTCGTTCATGAAGCTGATTTTGGTCGCCAGCATCGCATTCGCGGCATACTTGGTTAATTCGGCTGAACGGATATCCATAGTGATGACCCGGTCGACACTGCGGTTAAATGGCGCATAGAGCGCTTTGAGCAATTCCGCCGTCCTGGGATTGTCGGTACCGATAATGATACGGTCCGGTTTCATAAAATCTTCGACTGCGGCGCCTTCTTTTAGGAATTCGGGGTTCGACACCACATCAAACTCCAGGTCTTTGCCGTGGTCTGCCAATATCTGTTGCATCGCCGCTTTAACTTTATCCGCCGTGCCCACCGGGACTGTCGACTTATCGACCACCACCCGATAATCCTCCATGTTCTCGGCAATACTTTTGGCAACCGCCAGCACGTACTGCAAATCCGCCGAACCATCGTCATCCGGCGGCGTGCCGACGGCTATGAATTGAAACACGCCATGATCCACGGCTTGCTTAATATCGGTCGTAAAGGTCAGCCGGCCTTCCGATTGATTTTCCCTGACCATGGCTTCGAGTCCCGGCTCATAGATCGGAATGACACCCTGTTGCAGCTTGGCAATTTTTGCTTCATCAATATCAACACAGACGACATCATTACCCACTTCCGCGAGACAGGTGCCTGTGACCAATCCTACATAACCGCTTCCAAATATTGTAATTTTCATCTTTCAATTTTAATTATTTGTTAAAAATATGATCCAGTTGCCGCACCCGTAACAATGCCATTATCGGCCCCAATTATCATAAATTTATTCCATTGCATTTCAATAGGTTAAAATACATATTGTTCAGAATGACTCTCTGCTTCCAACGCCTGCATTCCGCACGTTCACTCCCTCTTCAGCGCATGATGGCCCGCAATGACTGGTTGTGGCATTTGCCGGCATTGACCTATCATAACCGCCAAGCTTTCAAATTATCAGCCACCCGCTTGATGCAAAAAACCACTAAACCCAATAGACAACTATTTAACGGATTTTCCGCTCCCGATATTGAACAAATAAATCGGGCACTGGCGATTATCGCGCAAATTCCTGATGATTCGCATTATTTTCGCCCCAAAGGAGTTGAGGTGGCGGCGATTTTAATGGAATTTAACGTCGACCTGAATACCATCCTTGCCGCGGTTTTGAGCGATCCGCGCTTGGCCCATTTAGATCCCTTACCTGATATACAAGAACAATTTGGCGACACGGTTGCAGCCCTGGTTAACGACGTTAACTGGTTGAATAAACTAACGGTTTATTCCCTGGAAATGACGGACCAGCCGCGCCAGGCGGAAACCATGCGCCGGATGTTGCTGTCGATGACCCAGGATGTCCGCGCCGTATTAATAAAGCTGGCTTACCGCGTCCAACGGCTTAAGGTCCTGCCTAGGGAATCTTACGAAATCAGACGTTTTATTGCCCAGGAAACGCTGGATATTTATGCGCCGATTGCCAATCGCATGGGTATCCATCAGTTAAAATGGGAACTGGAGGACATGGCCTTCCGCTATCTGGAGCCCCAATCCTATCTCCGCATCGCCAAGTCGCTAAGCGATAGCCGCGTGCAGCGGGAACACTGCGTCAATAAATTTATTGCCCTGCTGCAAACAAAGCTCGATGAAGAGGGGATTTCCGCCAAGGTTTACGGCCGACCCAAACATATTTACAGCATCTGGAAAAAGATGCGCCGCAAGCAACTGGACATAGATGAGCTTTATGACTTGCTGGCGGTGCGCATCATTGTCGACAATCTGACCGCCTGTTACACCACCTTAGGTGTTGTGCATAGCCTTTGGCAAACCATTCCGAAGGAATTCGACGATTACATCGCCAATCCCAAGGAAAACGGCTACCAATCGTTACATACCGTCGTTATCGACTCAGACGGCAACCGGATTGAAGTGCAAATCCGCACCCAGCAAATGCACGACTTTGCCGAGCTCGGCGTTGCCGCGCACTGGTCTTACAAGGAAGGCGGCAAGCACGACACGGCCATAGCCAAAAACATCGCTTCCTTGCGCAAGCTGCTGAAAGAAACCGGCCCTGAACGCGACCGAAAAGAGGAGGGCGATGAAGCGCTGTCCGAAAATTTTCGCAGCGAATTATTCAGTGACCGGGTCTACGTTTTAACGCCGGCCGGCAAAATAATCGACCTGGTTAAAGGCTCTACGCCTCTGGATTTTGCCTACGCCATCCATACCGAAATAGGGCACCGCTGCCGCGGGGCCAAAGTGAACGGCCGTATTGCACCGCTGACCTACACCTTAAAGTCCGGCGATCAGGTGCAGATTCTGACAGCAAAAGATGGCGGCCCCAACCACAACTGGATCGACCTGAACCTGGGCTATCTAAAGACATCGGCAGCGATCAGCAAAGTAAAAAGCTGGTTTAAAAATCAGCAACAAGCCCAGAATATTGCGGCCGGAAAGGCCATTCTGGACAAGGAAACCCAGCGTCTGGGGGTAAAAATGCTGAATTTGGCGGAGCTGGCTAAGCATTTTAATCAGCCCGATACCGACAGGTTACTCGAGGCGATAGGCCGAAGCGATATCAACAGCCGCCAGCTGGCAGCGTTTTTCAAGATTCCTGAGCTGGAAGCGCCGCCAGCGCCGGTTCATCGCAAAAAACCTGAAATTAAATCTGCCATTGCCGTAGAAGGCATTGATAACGTTCTGACCTCTCTTGCGCATTGCTGCTCTCCGGTTCAGGGCAATGACATCATCGGCTATATTTCGCACAAGAAAGGCATTACCATCCACCGCAAGGATTGCGAGAATATCTTGCACCTTGGCCCCGAAAAACAGGCTCAGCTTATTTCGGTCGACTGGGGCGCCAAAAAAGCCAGCTATGCGGTGCCGATTGTTATCCAGGCGTTTAACTCCCAGAACCTGCTCAGCGACGTTAGCCAGATTTTAGCCCAGGCTAAAATTCATATTTCCAATGCGGCGCTGGAGACGCATCCCGATCTTTCAGCGCAGCTTAATTTGACCATCCAAATTGAAAATACCGATCAGCTAAGCCAAGTGCTCAATAAGATAAGCCAGTTGCCTAATATCGTCGAGGCTAAGCGCAAAACCTGACGCAAAGGCAAGCAATTCACTGTCGCACGCATCAACTTAAGCAAAAAAACGGTATAGTAGGCATATTGATTACGCATCCGGCAACACGAAGGCTTTTTCTTCGTGTTGTCTTCGTGGCGTGTATTTTATTCTTTGAACCTTGCCCCTGGATTCTATGTCGCAACAAACACAAACCTGCCCTGAGCCCAACCGAAGGGAACGCCTGATCCTGGTTGACGGCTCGTCTTTCCTGTTCCGCGCATACCATGCCATCCCGCCGCTAACCAACGCGAAAGGCGAGCCCACCAATGCCGTTTACGGCGTCAGCAATATGCTGCGCAAATTGATCGCCGACTATCACAGCGACTACATTACGGTGGTGTTCGATGCGCCGGGCAAATCGTTCCGCAATGATCTTTACGATCAATACAAAGCCCATCGCCCTACCATGCCTGATGATTTGCGGGTGCAGATTGCTCCGCTGCACAACCTGATCCGGGCCATGGGGCTGCCGCTGATCATCGAACCCGGCGTGGAAGCCGACGACGTGCTCGGCGTCTTGGCCCAACATGCCGAACAACAAGGCTATGATGTCATCATTTCGACCGGCGACAAGGATATGGCGCAACTGGTTAACGAGCACATTATCCTTGAAAACACCATGTCCAATACCCGCCTGGATATTCAGGGCGTTATCGACAAATTCGGCGTCAGGCCGGAGCAGGTCATCGATTACCTGGCCTTGATAGGCGATACCGTCGACAATATTCCCGGCGTGCCTAAAGTCGGCCCCAAGACTGCGGCGAAATGGCTGGAGCAATACCAGACGCTAGAAAACCTGATGGCCCACGCGAATGAGATCGGCGGCAAAATCGGCGAAAACCTGCGCGCCAGTTTGGAACAGCTGCCGTTATCGAAACAGCTGACTACGATCAAATGCGATCTTGACCTGCCCTACACCATCGAAGACTTGAAGCAGCAACCGATGGACAAAGCCGAATTAAGGCATCAATTGACCGATCTGGGCTTTACGTCCTGGCTAAAAATGCTGGATGCTCCTGCGGCCGAGCCCAAGACAGGGCCATTGGCTACGCTTACGCCATTGCCGATTGAAGCGGGACTGGCAACCGACAATGCTCCTGCCAAAACCGCTTCCAGTTACCAGACCGTATTAACCAAGCAGCATTTCGATGACTGGCTTGAGCGGCTGCATGAAGCCGAACTGTTTGCCTTCGATACCGAAACCACCAGCCTGGATTACAGCAAGGCCGAGATTGTCGGCGTATCCTTTGCGGCCGTTCCGGGCGAAGCCGCTTATGTGCCTTTGGCTCATGATTACCCCGGCGTGCCGGACCAGCTCAACCGGCTGGAAGTACTGGAAAAACTGCGGCCTCTGCTGGAAAACCCGCACAAGCCCAAGCTCGGGCAAAACCTGAAATACGATATGCATGTCCTGGCCAATCACGGCATCGCATTGGACGGCATTGCGCACGACACCATGCTTGAATCCTATGTGTTAAACAGTACGGCAACCAAACATAACATGGACGATCTGGCTAAGGAATATCTGGGCGTAGAAACCATTCATTACGAGGACGTGGCCGGCAAAGGCGCCAAACAGATAGGCTTTCAGGAAGTATCGATAGAACAAGCCGCGCCTTATGCCGCGGAAGATGCCGACATTACCTTGCAACTGCACCAGGTGCTGTATGAAAAACTTATGCAGCAGCCCAAATTGCTCAAGCTCTATACGGAGATGGAAGTTCCGCTGATTAGCGTGCTGGCGCGCATCGAAAACAATGGCGTGCTGATCGACACCGACATGCTCGCGCAGCAGAGTCTCGAACTTTCCGGCCAGATTAACTCGCTTGAACTGCTCGCCCACGACCTGGCCGGCCAGACATTCAACCTGGGGTCGCCGAAACAGATCCAGGAGATCCTGTATGACCGGCAAAAACTGCCGGTATTAAAAAAAACCCCAAAAGGCCAGCCATCAACGGAAGAATCGGTCTTGCAGGAACTGGCCCTCAGCTATCCGTTGCCCAAGCTGATTCTGGAGCACCGTAGTTTAAGCAAGCTCAAATCAACCTACATCGATAAACTGCCACAGCAAGTCGATGGGCAGACGGGCCGGATTCATACCTCTTACCATCAGGCGATAGCCGCAACCGGCCGGTTGTCTTCCTCGGACCCCAACCTGCAAAATATTCCGATACGCAGCACGGAAGGCCGGAAAATCCGTCAGGCATTTATCGCGCCCGAAGGCAGAAAAATAGTCGCCGCCGATTATTCTCAGATCGAGCTGCGTATCATGGCGCATTTGTCGGCTGATGAAGGCCTGTTAAAAGCTTTTACCGACGGTGAAGACGTACACCGGGCTACTGCGGCTGAGGTATTTGGCGTGGCGCCTGAGCGAGTCACCAACGATTTGCGCCGCTCCGCCAAAGCCATCAACTTCGGGCTGATTTACGGGATGTCGTCCTTTGGGCTTGGGCAGCAGCTGGGCTTGTCGCGCAACCAGGCGCAATCTTATATCGACCTGTATTTTGCCCGTTATCCGGGCGTTAAAAATTATATGGACCGTATCAGGGAGCAAGCCCGCGAGCAAGGCTATGTTGAAACAATATTCGGCAGACGGCTGTATTTGCCGGAAATAAATTCACGTAATGCGGCGCGCCGCCAATACGCCGAACGCACGGCCATCAATGCGCCGATGCAGGGAACTGCGGCCGATATCATCAAACGCGCAATGCTTGCCGTCGACCGATGGCTGTACCTAGAAAATCCTGACGCCAAAATGATTATGCAGGTGCATGACGAACTGGTGTTCGAGATTGCACAGGATCAGGTAGACGAGTGCGCTGCAAAGATCCGGTCCATTATGTGCGCAGCTGTCGAACTTGAGGTGCCGCTGATTGTCGATATAGGCATAGGCAATAATTGGGACGAAGCGCACTAACTGATCGTTATAATTTTTCGGCAATGCGGCAGTATTGTATTATAGTAATTGTCTAACGCGGGCCATACGCAATTAATGGCTGGCAAATATCTCGCTATGCTCTAATACTGCCTAACGAATTTTTTAATGCAAAACTCAAAAAACGAAAAGCTCATCGTCCTCGTTGAGAAAATGCCCGCCTTTCCCAGAAGCGTCCAACAGATAGTACAGTTAACGTCAGATATTAATTCATCGGCAAAAGATATTGTCCGAGTCATCGAGTGCGACCCGATCATGACCGTTAAAATTCTTAAAGCCATTAATTCGTCTTTTTACGGACTGCCGCAAAAAATTACTTCGGTACAAAGAGCCGTCGTTCATATCGGCCTTAACACCATTAAAAACATTGCCTTAGGCGTTGCCGCAATGGGCATGCTGAATCCCAATAACAAGGCCAATTTCAATACCTCCGACTTCCTGCTGCATTCTTTGACTACTGCGGCAATCAGCAAACTGCTTGCCGAACGCATAGGTTTGTCCACGGTTGAATGCGGCGATTGTTTTGTTGCCGGATTATTGCACGACTTTGGGAAAGTGGTATTTGCTGAATTTATCCCTGACGAATTCAAACTCGCGCTGGAAAAGAGCAAGGAACAACAACTGCCACTGCATCAGACCGAGCTCGAATTTATAGGTATTAATCATTCACAGGCCGGCAAAATGCTGGCCGAAAAATGGGAGCTGTCAGGCTCCCTCATTGATGCCATCAATCATCATCATGAACCTGATTATAACCAAAATGTCCTGCGGGACTGCGTTTTTGCCGCGAATCAAATCAGTAAACACCTGCAGTTCGGCGATGGCGGCAATCCTGTCATAGAAGCCTTCCCGGAAACCATTGTCACTCGCTTTGGCTCGGGGCTTCCCGACATATGCAGCGCTTTGGGAGATCTGGAATCCATCAAAACCGAAGCCCAGTCTTTTATTAAAGTGTAGTGCATGGTTTGTGTCCCCGCATTGCCTTGAATGCGCCTATGTCGGGCGCCTTAACTCCTCCATTCATGCAACCGAAGGTCAATAATGAAAATCAAGTTCTGGGGCGTCAGAGGGTCCATACCCACACCGGGGCTCAATACCGTTAAATACGGCGGCAATACTACCTGCATTGAAATCAGGACTGACGATAATGATTTGATCATCCTTGACGCGGGCACAGGCATCCACGCGCTTGCGCAAAATCTGCTGAAAGAAATGCCTATCCAGGCGCATATCTTCATCACTCATACCCATTGGGATCATATCCAGGGCCTGCCTTTCTTTATCCCGATATTCATCCCGAACAATCAGATCAATATCTACGGCGGAATCGATCCGGTAACCAACGAAACCATCAACCGGGCGCTTTCCGTGCAGTTGCAATACAGCTTTTTTCCGATACGGGAAGCGCAACTGAATGCCCGGATTAAATACGTCACCGTCAAGCCCGGCATACCGGTCAAGGTCGGCAGCGCCACCATCACCCCTATTGTGCTCAGCCACCCAGTGTTGAATTTAGGATACCGAATCGATTGCGATGGCCAATCGGTTTTTTTTACCGGCGATTACGAGCCGCAGCTCAACATTTATGACCCGGAAGATGACGAATATGCTGAATTCCAGTCTTTTGTCGATGCTAAATGGAATGAAGTCGTGTTGGCCATGAAAGATGTCGATGCGTTGATTGTCGATTCATCCTATACCACCGAGGAATATGCCTCCAAAAAAGGTTGGGGACATGGCACTTATGATTCGGGAATAAAACTGGCTACTGCGGCCAAGGCAAAAAAACTGTTTTTCACCCACCACGAACCGACCCGTAGCGATGCAAGCCTGGATGCCATCTATCAGGACTTGTTGCAAAACAACCCGGACACCGTTTGCGAATTGCTGCTCGCTCAGGAAGGCGTCGATATTTCGCTCTGACTCTGATTGCCGGCATCAAACAGCCTGTCAAGCGCAGCATGCAGCTCATCGATACCGGTTTTTTTCAATGATGAAAACAGTTGTATCGTCATTGGAAAACTTGCACTTTTTAGCTCCTTTTGAACCTGCAACAAGGTATTTTTAGCCGCGCCGTAATTTAGCTTATCGGCTTTGGTTAACAGCACATGTAGCGGCAACCCGGTATGCTCGCACCACTCGACCATCTGCCAGTCGAATTCGGTTAACGGATGGCGCACATCCATTACCAGAACAATGGCGCACAATGACTTGCGGCTGGTTAAATAAGTTTCCATCAACTCATGCCATTTCTTTTTTACCTCTAACGGCACTCTGGCATAGCCGTAGCCAGGCAAATCGACAAACCGTTGCCGCTCATCAATGGCAAAAAAATTGAGCATTTGCGTTCTGCCTGGCGTCTTGCTAATCCGGGCCAATGCATTTTGCCGGGTCAGGGTATTAATCGCGCTTGATTTACCCGCATTGGAACGCCCGGCAAATGCCACTTCCAGGCCCTGATCCGGGGGTGTGTCCTTGAGATGCGGCGAACTGTTAATAAATTTTGCTTGATGATAAACTGGATTCATCGTTGTCTCGCTTAGCGTTACTATTTAGAGTAAAATTCGGTTATGCACAGCAGCCTGAGCAACTAAAAGACTGGCATAAATGATTAACCATTCCGAAGGGGAATTTGATGAAGAAAAAATTGCAGGTGCTTTCAATTTCTCTGGCGTTGGCCAGTGCTACGAGTATTCTACATGCAGAAAGCAATATTAACGCAGGAAAAGAAAAATCAGCGTCTTGCTCCAGTTGTCACGGAGACGATGGTAACAGCATGGTAGCAACATTCCCCAAACTTGCACAGCAACATTCTTCATATTTGGCTCAGCAATTACAGTCATTTAAAGACGGCACCCGCAACGATCCTATGATGTCTCCGATGGCGAAGTCATTATCCGATGACGATATTGCCGACATTTCCGCTTACTACGCAGCCCAAAAGGTGTCAGAAAACGCCTTACCGGCCTTGCCGCCTGCTGATGAAGAAGACGAAAAACCGGCCGGCAAAAAAGATGATATCCAGGACCTTATTGCTCAAGGCAGCAACCTGTACCGTAACGGCAACCTGCAAAGTGAAGTTTCCGCCTGCATCGCCTGCCACGGCCCTTTTGGCGAAGGCAACAAGCCGGCTTCATTCCCAGCATTACAATCGCAACACGCCGACTATTTGATCAAAACACTCAGTGACTTTAAATCCGGCTCACGCAGCAACAACCCGGAAAACATCATGCATATGATTGCGAAAAAAATGACGGATGAAGAAATCAAAGCCGTCTCATACCGCATCTCAATGATGAAATAAATGTAGGGCAGGCTCGCTACGGCTGCCTGGCTGGCTGATTTGGTTTCATGCCAATCAGCCTCCTTACAGTGTTATGGATTATCCTGGATAATGTTATCCAGCAATCCGCCTTTTCGCCACCCAAGTTTGGCGTTTTTGCTTTTGTAAAACCGCCTTACCAAACCAATAGAGAGAACTTTAGCTATGCTTAAAAAAATTGCTCAAACCAGCTTATTGATTCTATTGTTTTCCTGCTCAGCCTTGTTAAAAGCCGAATCTGTCGGCTACGAAACCCTGTCGCCGGCGCAACCCACTCATAACCCTGAAAAAATTGAAGTCATTGAGTTCTTCTGGTATGGCTGTCCCCATTGCTACAGTTTTGAACCGTTACTGGAACAATGGCTAAAAAAACTGCCTAAAAACGTTGAATTTATCCGCCAACCCGCGGTGTTCAGCGAACTATGGGGTAAACATGCCAAAGCGTATTTTACTGCTGAGGCGCTGGGCGTAGTCGATAAAGTTCATGCCGACCTTTTCGACGCTATCCAAAACAAAAAGCAGAATCTTGAAACCGAAGATCAACTGGCTAAATTCTTTGCAGAGCGTGGTGTGAACGAGACCGAATTTCGTAACGCCTATAATTCATTCCTGGTCGACTCCAAAATGCGCCAGGCAGCCGCTACTGCCAGCCGTTACGGTGTAACCGGCGTTCCAGCCATCATTGTTAACGGCAAATATAAAACCAACGGCCCTCTGGCCGGCTCTCAAGAAAAAATGATAGACGTTGTCAATCAGCTGATTCAAAAGGAAAGCGCTGCAAAATAGTTATATCGTGCCTCGACAGATTGCAATCGGTTTAATAAACACTTTATAACTTCAATACCCAAACAATGTGGACTGCCTTGCAGAGACCGTCCACATCGTGATTCATCGAGACAAGGTCTACCATGAGTTTTTTTAATAAGACAGCTGACCAGGACAAATGGAGAGAGAAATACTTAGACTTGCTCGATGAACAGGAACAATCGGCAACCTCCTGTCGGGAAAAAGAAGACCTGCTCTGCAAGGTAATAATACGCCTGACTATCGCAACCACAGGATTGGATCCCATTCTCGACCCGCATCTGCTGGGTATCCGAGACCATTTAAAAAATGGCATAAATAGCCAAGCACTCAAAGATGAGCTTGAAAAATTCACCACCTCCGTTGCTCAAATCAAGCACATTCCAGTGCAAAACCAGTCGCAGGAAATCGAGCCGTTATTTGATTTTCTGCTTCAACGCTACACCGCTGAGCAACAACAAAGCCTTCTAAAAGCACTGAAGAAAAAAGCCGAGACCAATAAGTTCGGGACGCCAAATCAACTATTTTTCGCGATCCTTGAAGCCATCAAATCAGACCGCGATACCTCATCATCAAACACCATCGCCAACTTCATTGATATTAAAATTGTCAGTAAACAGCTGCTGCTTTTTCTGGAAGGCATCGAAATACCGAGTATTTTTGATCAGCAGGCGCAAACTGCAAAACAGTTGCTCGCGGCTCCAAATCAATCCACGCTGGCTTTTGAATCCATTCTGGATCGATCATTTAAATTGCTGCTTAAAATCAAACAACACAACCAATCAGAACAGCAAGACATTGATAAGTTTCTCTCCCATATCACCGAGCAGCTGGCGACACTGGACGCCAACGTGATGGGAGCCAGCACGGCCGCAATCGAGTCGGCTGAAAACAGAAGCAGACTTGATCAGTCCGTTTCCAAACAGATGAAGGAATTACAATTAAGCTCAACCAACGCGACCAAACTTGAACCTTTAAAAGGAATTATCACCAATCGGTTAGCTAGCATTGCCAAAGAGATTCAGGAACATACCCAAAAAGAAGCGCTTCAACGCCAGAAAATGCAGCAGCAGATGGATGATCTAATCAATAAAATAAAAAACATGGAGTCGGAATCCTGCGATCTTAAATCCAAACTCAAAATTGCCAATACCCAGGCACTAAGGGATACTTTAACAGGCCTGCCAAATCGCAATGCCTATAACGAACGCCTGGAAACCGAAATGGCTCGCTGGAAACGTTACGGCACTCCATTAAGCCTTATCATTTGGGATATTGATTATTTCAAGAATATCAATGACAAATATGGCCATAAGGCCGGCGATAAAGTGTTGCTGTTGATTGCGAAGCAATTATCCGATCATTCCCGCGCAACTGATTTTATTTCCCGGTTCGGCGGCGAAGAATTCACCATGCTGCTACCGAACACCGACGGCCAATCGGCGCTGCTGCTGGCTAACCAGCTACGACAAACCATTGAAAAGACGGGTTTTAATGCCAGCGGCTCCTCCGTAGCGATTACTATTTCCGGAGGCATCACCGAATTTGTTCTGAATGACACCGATGAAACAGTTTTTGATCGCGCCGATCAAGCTCTTTATCAGGCAAAGCAACAAGGCCGCAACCGATGCAGTATGTTGTTATGAGCCAAATACGGGGGAGCTACTCTAAACCTCGCAGTCCAAATAATCCGCGCCCCTACCAGATCAAATCATCAGGAACCTGATATGCCGCATAAGGATCGTCGGCAGCCTCAGCCGTTTTATTTTGTTCATTAAAAACAATCACACTTGCCGCATCGCGCTGCTGTATTTTTCTCGCCGTCTCGGCAGGCACGACTTCATAGTTTGCCCCTAGCTTTACAATAACCAGCCGTCCCTCGGCAATTTGATCCCGCATGACCTCCGAAACATACAACCGTTTGACCTTATTGCTATCGGTAAAATTGTAGGCCAGACCTTCAGGATCGGTGGGTAACCTATTTAATTCGATAAGCTCCTTTATTTGCGCGGCCAACTGTTTTTGCTCATTCTGTTGTTGACGCAATTGATTAAGCTCCCTGTCACGCTCAATTTTTTCAGCCTGTGCTTTTTGAGCCAACTCTTTAGCCTCATCCACCACTTCGACTTTATTCTTGCGCTGCTGCTGGGTCTGCTTGCGTTTTTCCGATTTAACGCTTTTGGCTTTAGCGGCGCTGACTAAACCGGATTTTAGCAATTGCTCTTGTTGTGGGAGA
>Ga0208392_1000176_pt1 | contig 16578 bp, 12 predicted proteins | sample LakWasMeta3_LOW4_2_FD_183855 | JGI IMG/M metagenome (GOLD analysis project Ga0208392, IMG submission 183855) | Freshwater sediment methanotrophic microbial communities from Lake Washington under simulated oxygen tension - Sediment Metagenome... | ecosystem: Environmental > Aquatic > Freshwater >... | reverse complement strand
AAAGCACTCAGTGATTTTGCAATTCAAAGTCTGCAATCGAAACCAGCCAAAACTGCATTAGATTTAGGCTGCGCAACTGGACGCGCGACATTTGAGCTAGCTAAACATTTTGATCATGTGACGGGTATTGATTTTTCTGCACGCTTTATAGGCCTAGCCCTCAAGTTAGCGCAACAAGGAGTACTGCGCTACACCATGGTCAACGAAGGTGATTTAGTCAGCTATCAAGAACGTAGCCTTGCAGAGCTTCAATTAGAGGATGTAACGCACAAAGTAGAGTTTTGGCAAGGGGACGCTTGCAACCTTAAGCCACAATTTACAGGCTACGATTTTATTCTGGCAGCAAATTTAATAGACCGGCTCTATAGCCCGCGCCAATTCTTAAGCGCCATTCATGAGCGTTTAAATATTGGCGGCGTGTTGATGATTACTTCACCCTATACATGGCTAGAAGAACATACCCCGCGAGAAGAATGGATTGGTGGCTTTAAGCGAGACGGAGAAAATGTGACCACGCTCGATGGCCTGAAAGCGTTGCTAGGCAAACACTTTAAACTCATACAGGCACCCGTTGAAATCCCTTTTGTAATTCGTGAAACGCGTCACAAGTTTCAACATACGCTTTCCGAAGTCACCCTTTGGGAACGCATAGATTGAACCATATATCGCCCCACTCTTTTGACCAGAATATTGCACGTGAAGGTACGCAATCACTTAAATATGATGGCAGATTAGCCACATTTGGTACAAGCGATGTCATGCCGATGTGGGTAGCTGATATGGACTTTGCGGTTCCCAAGGCAATCGCAAAAGCATTACAAGCAAGGGCAAAGCATCCGGTTTTTGGCTACAGTATCGCGCCTGAAAGCCTTTATGAGGCGCTGATAGACTGGCTGCTGGCAAAACATGATTGGCAGGTAAAGCGCGAGTGGATTGTGCTTACGCCAGGTGTAGTGCCGTCGTTAAATTTAGTTGTGGCGGCGCTCACTGCAGAAAACGCAGGGGTAATTGTGCAGCCACCTGTTTACTTTCCATTTTTTTCTGCAGTTACCAATCAAAACCGTCGTTTAATCGAAAACCCATTGGTGTTACGCAACGATGCCACTGACAATGCGCATTATGAAATGGACTTTTCACAACTCGATGCCAATGCCAAAGATGCAAAAATGTTATTGCTTTGCTCTCCGCATAACCCAGTTGGTCGGGTTTGGTCAAAAGACGAACTGCAGACATTACTAGCAATTGCCAAAAAGCACGATTTGATAGTACTAGCCGATGAAATTCATGCTGATTTGGTTTACGCAAACGCGCAACACCAATCGCTGAGTCGCTTGGCCTTGGCGGCTGAAAAATTATCGTCCTCTTCATCTGGCAAAATTCACCAAATCATCACGGCTGTTTCACCTAGCAAAACTTTTAATATCCCAGGCTTAGGCTTATCTGCATTGATTGTACCCAACGAGGCACACCGTCAACTGATTCAATCGTATCTCAATGCCATGGGTGTTTCTGTTACCAACCCATTTAATCTTGTTGCGTTTGAGGCCGCCTACCGCGAAGGTGGAGCCTGGTTAAACGCGTTGCTGGTGTATTTACAAAACACCTGCGACGAGGCGATTGCGTTTATTAAAATGCATTTGCCCACAATCAACGTGATTCGCCCGCAAGGCACTTATTTGCTGTGGCTGGATTGCAGAAATTTAAATCTTGATGACGACGCATTAAACCGTTTTTTTATCCGGGAAGCAAAACTAGGCTTATCCCCCGGCACCATGTTTGGCCGTGGTGGCAAGGGCTTTATGCGCATGAACATTGGCACACCCAAAGCCAATGTGATGGCTGCGCTCACACGATTAAAAACCGCCTTGGCTTCTCAAAGCGTTTAATTTAACCTGAACAACAAAAAGCTTCTCCACTCATTGGAATCCCCGCAAATACCCCTATGCAGCACTTTAAAACGGAATCTAGCCAAGTAATTCAAAAACGCCAATCGCAAGATTGGAAAGTTATCCAAAATTTATTGCCTTATATAACAGCTTACAAGGCCCGAATTGTTTTTACCTTGCTGTGCCTGGTTGTTGCCAAGGCAGCAAACTTGGGCGTGCCCATTATGCTCAAAAAGATTGTCGACGCAATGAGCATCAACACCACGCCGCAAGCATTGCTGGTGGTGCCGGTGAGCTTAATTGTGGCTTATGGTTTATTGCGGCTTTCAGCGTCACTATTTGCAGAATTACGTGAATTGATTTTCTCTAAAGTGACAGAAAATGCGTTAAGACAGGTGGGCTTACAAGTGTTTAACCACCTGCATGCTTTGTCATTGCGGTTTCACCTGTCTCGTCAAACAGGTGGCATGACGAGAGACATTGAGCGAGGCACACGCGGCATTCAATCGTTGATTTCATTTTCTCTGTACAGCATTATTCCCACGCTAATTGAGCTTGCCATGGTGCTGGGTTACTTTCTTTATGCTTATGATATTTGGTTTGTAGTGGTAACTTTTATCGCCTTGTTTTGTTATATCGTGTTTACCGTGATGGTGACGGAGTGGCGCACCCATTTTAGACGTGAAATGAATAATTTGGATTCTAAGGCAAACCAAAATGCCGTCGATTCTTTGATTAACTTTGAAACGGTGAAGTACTTTGGAAATGAACAATATGAATCTGACCGTTATGATGTCAATCTAAAAAAATACGCGCAAGCAGCAATTAAATCGCAAAAATCGTTGGCATTTTTAAATTTCGGTCAGCAAAGCATTGTTGTGATTGGCTTGGTGTGCATTTTAGTCTTGGCCAGCCGCGGTGTGGCCAGCGGGCAAATGACCATTGGCGATTTGGTGTTAGTCAACGTACTGATGATTCAACTGTACATCCCACTTAATTTTTTAGGTGTGCTGTATCGTGAGATGAAACAATCTTTAACAGACATCGACAAGATGTTTAAATTGCTTGAAACCGATCAAGAAATAGCGGATGCCCCCGATGCAAAAGTCTTGCAGATTCACTCGAATGCGTTAGGGCCACATGTGAGTTTTAAAGACGTGTGTTTTTATTATGAACAAAACCGCGGCATTTTAAACCAGGTGTCTTTTGACATATTACCTGGCCAGACAACCGCAGTTGTCGGGCACAGTGGCGCTGGCAAAAGTACCTTATCACGATTGTTATTTCGCTTTTACGATGTGCAATCTGGCGCTATTTATATCGATGGCCAAAATATCAGAACGGTAAAACAAGCAAGCCTAAGACAAGCCATTGGTATTGTGCCGCAGGATACGGTGCTGTTTAACGACACGATTGGATTTAATATCAGCTATGGCAAGCCAGGGGCTACGCAATCCGAAATCGAAGCGGCAGCACAATCTGCACAAATTCATGACTTTATCATGCGCTTACCTAATGGCTATAACACCGATGTGGGTGAGAGAGGGCTCAAACTCTCTGGCGGCGAAAAACAGCGTATTGCGATTGCAAGAACGCTGCTCAAAAACCCAGCGCTACTTGTGTTTGACGAAGCTACTTCTGCCCTGGATTCTGAGACTGAGCGTTTTATTCAAAAAGAATTGAATGAACTTGCCAAAAACCACACGACTTTAATCATTGCACACCGCCTATCCACCATCACCCATGCACATCAAATCTTAGTCATGTCAGCAGGTGAAATCGTCGAGAGAGGTACGCATGAATCATTGCTGGCGCTGGGTCAGCGCTATGCTGAAATGTGGCGTGTGCAGCAGGCCCAAAGCTTACTATAGTATGGGTAAGAATTAACTTTTGAGCAAAGTTACATTAGGTTTTACGTTTTAGTGATAACGCATTCACACAGTAGCGCAACCTGCTGGGCGCCGGGCCATCTGGAAAGACATGGCCTAAATGTGCATCACAAGTATTACAGGTAATTTCCACACGCATGCGACTCAAGCTATCGTCATTAAAGTAAGCGACAGTATTTTCATCAATAGGCTGTGTAAATGAAGGCCATCCTGTTCCAGAGTCGAACTTCTCAGTTGAGTCAAATAACAAAGTATCACAACAAGCGCAAGCATATACGCCAGGCTCAAAGTGTGTGCACATGGGTGAACTAAAAGGGCGCTCAGTACCTGCATTACGAGTCACTTCATACACGTCGTTGGGTAGTAAACTGCGCCATTGCGCGCCTGTTTTCACCACGCGCTGATTAGCTGGCGGATTACCGTGAGTTACAAATTTTTCAATATCTTGCCAAGTAAGCATTTTAGTATCCAGTGAGTTAATTAAATGACCTTATGCGATGTGATAGGTTTTTTAAAAACTAGTTCTATCCAATCACAGTATAAATTTCAAAAGGTGTTCCGTAACAAATATGGGATCATGAATAACAAAAGAATGATTTGAAGCTACTTTACTATAAATACGACTTAGTAAACTTGCGTTCAGATTCAAAACATTTTTTCTAGTGAATGCCGCTTGAACATCAAATCAAAATAGAAGCCTGTATAGTTGGTTTATAAGTACATAAAATAATGGCTAAGGATATATCATGAGTTCCAATTCAACCAATCATGCAAATCGCATGCGGGGTGCCCTGTGGGGGATGTTTGTCGGTGACGCATTGGCGATGCCTGTGCATTGGTATTACAACATCGCTGCATTGTGGCAAGATTTCGGTCAAATACGTGATTACCAGGCACCTAAGGCGCATCATCCTAACTCGATTATGGCATTAGCGAATACTGCCAAAGCGGGACGTGGCTCGCAAGTCGGTGACATTGTAGGTGAGGTGATTCTAAAAGGGAAAAAACATCACTGGGGTCAACCCAATCGCCATTACCATCAGGAGATGACGGCTGGCGATAACACGCTTAATTTATTGTGCGCTCGCGTATTATTGCGCTCACTGCTTAGCCAAGGCCATTACGACGCAGCCGATTTTTTGCACGAGTACATTCGTTTTATGACAGAGCCTGATCGGCATAACGATACCTACGCAGAATCTTACCATCGCGACTTTTTTTCAAATTATGCACAGGGCATCGCCCCCGAAAAATGCGCAGGCAAAGAAGGTCATGATACAGCCTCTATGGGGGGCTTGGTCAGCTTGCCATTAGTGATCATGGCGACTTTACGTGATGGAGATTTAACCACGACCAACACCGCTGCGTTAACGCAACAACGTCTCACCCACAATTCACGCTTGCTTGAGCGCCATACCCTTGAACTCAGTAGCTTACTGTTTCATATTTTTCATGATATGAATTCTGATACAGAACAGCTCGCCTGCGCAGCTGCCAGCAGACTTGGTTTTCCAGCAGCTAAAGTAATTGAGAACGTTCGCCGTAACCATAGTACAGATCTTGATGTTATTGGTAGCCTACTTAGCCCTGCCTGCTATATTGACCAATCATTTCCTGCCGTACTCTACCTGGCCGCTCGCTACCATGATGATTTTGAAACTGCACTGATTGCTAACACCAATGTTGGCGGTGATAACTGCCATCGAGGCGCTGTGCTAGGCGCAATACTTGGCGCTTCTTTAGGTGTGGAGGCCATTCCGAATCGTTGGATTACTGGCCTTAGCGCGCATGCAGAATTAGATGATGAAATTGAGAAGTTCATTGCGCGATATGCATAGATTATTTAACAAATTAAATTGTGAATCGACCCAGATACAGCAGCCACTTTGAAGCCACATAAGAGGTATTAGCAGGACGATCATCATACCTGTACCCCCTGACGGGAGCCATGCGCTGATGACGGGTTGACGCACAGACCGGGATATTTCAGAAATTCCATCTAATAACCTAGAAGGATGCCGAACGATTCCAGCACTGCCCTGCCCGCTTAAGCTCATGGATACTGGTGTATGTAGATTTTGCAAGCACAGTTCATGCGCCCGGGGAAGATGCGACACATGCCTATTACTTGCTTTAAAAAGCAGCAAAATTGTAGACACGTCAACAGGATTTTTTACCGAATGATGACGGTTTGTCATCAAAACTGAGGGTCTGTCTACACAAATTGATGACGGCCATAGGCCTAATTGATGACAGCATCTGCCTTTCTGCACTGCCAGTGAAGCAGATTCGATATAATTTTCCCAAGGACTCAGTGATCATGTGAGCGCATGGCCAGAGTTTAGGCTCGAGATAAGATCACGCAACTACTGTCGACATGGGTCTCGAGTGAAAATGTCGAAAATGATGTTTTTATCATGATGCTCTATGTGCTGGTACCCGGCTAAACCTTCAAAACACCGTTCCTGCTAACTGAAAAACCGGTCAAAACATCATTTTTGACAATGGCCTCGAGCCAAAATGTCGAGTTTGTATTCCAATATCATCAGACCCGCATTGAGTCCTATGTAGGTTAAATATGATCACGAAGCGCTTGGCCAGACTTCACATCCCCATATCCAGTAGTCAGCGGAGCTATCTTTATTTTCTGGCCTGATGAATTCAGACGCATACTCATAGGATTGACCACTAGCGTCTTCTGCAATCACCGTCCCTTTAATACTGCTGAGTTCCACCCTGGCAGTCAGTGCCTTCCAGCCTGATGGGGTGATGCAATCCTGCTGCAGCGCATCCATCATCTCTGCATCGATGAGCAGCCTGGCTGGCCATTGCCCATATCTGCGACGAAAACAGTTGAGAGTGTCCAGGATTCTTGGCAATGAACCAACACCGACTTCTTTAAGAACATCTTCTCTTCTCATAGCTTGATGACCTTTCCTTGTCATTGGATGAACGACATGTTGAAGTCTCATTATCATCAATAAGGCCTAGGTAAGCTATGACTTATCTAAGAAATCGGGGGAAGTCCAGATTGGCATTCATGTAGTACAGCGATTCAATGGAAAATCAGCGCTGCATGTATTTGAACACTGGGTCTTTCTGGGATCAGTTGAAGATGAATCAGCATTAGATGATATTGCAAATACCAAGTCGGATCTGGTATTTGACCTTGATGCCTACAAACTGTTATTGAAAGAGCTGAATAAACCCAAGGTCAAGATTATTGCGTTTGAATAGAACACCAAAGCCCATATAAAATCCTGCTGATCTGGAAATTAATCCACAAAAAAATCGCCCCAATTGAAAAGTCCAGAGAGGACTTCGTTGGGGCGCTGAGGGAGATTCTATGTGGTTGCTTAAATATGGACTTATTTATTTAAGTTGTCTATCCGTGTTCCCCCTTAGTATCAGCAGAATAAAAAATGGCGTCATCCAATTTTCTAGAAGATTTTCAAGTTCCATGGGTAGTCCATAAAACGTCAGACACCTAACCCTGTTTGCGAAACACTGAAAATGACGCTTACTCTGAACCTAAACAGAGCGCCTGCTTTTCACCATAGTTTCAAATTCGTCTATCGGCAGCGGTTGACTGAAATAATAGCCCTGATAATGATCACAATGATTATCCTGTAGAAACTGTAGTTGCTCTGTCGTTTCTACGCCCTCTGCTATCACTTTCAATCCTAGACTGTGAGCCAGGGTAATAATTGTGGCGACTAAGGCTCTATCATTACCATCCTTGGTTATGTCATGCACAAAAGACCGATCGATTTTCAATTGATATAAAGGGAGTTTCTTCAAGTACTGTAACGAAGAGTATCCCGTACCAAAATCATCAAGTTCGAAATTAACACCCAATTTCTTGAAATGATTCATGCAGGTAATGGTGCCTTCTGTGTCGCCCAGCAACATACTCTCGGTTAGTTCCAGGTTTAGCAGCGAGGGATCAATACGGTGATTGCCTATTATCACTTCAACTTGCTGCACGAAGTTTGGCTGATGAAACTGCTTGGCACTGACATTCACCGAAAGTCTGAGCCGATTCATTTTAGGATCTTGTTCCCACGCTTTAAGCTGAGCACAGGCGACATCCAGAACCAGCTGACCGATTTCCAATATCAACCCGGTCTCTTCTGACAGCGGAATAAACTCTGCTGGCAAGATCATCCCGCGCTGCGGATGATGCCAGCGAATCAACACCTCTGCTCCCAAAACCTGGTTGTTCCTATCAACCTGCAGCTGATAAAGTAATTTGAACTGTTGCTGCTTCACCGCTTCACGCAGCTCACGTTCCAGTTCGGTTCGGGCTGTGATAGCCAACTGCATTCTTGGATCAAAAAACCTTAAAGCATTGCGGCCGGAGTTCTTAGCTTCATACATAGCAATATCAGCTTGTTTCAGCAGTTCATCAATGCTGCTATTATTTTTATCAAACAGCACGGCACCGATGCTGACTGTACTATGGTACTGATGGGCACCTAGATGGTAGATTTGACTCAAGGTATAGAGTATTTTAAGCGCACATGCTTCGACCTCGGATGCTGCGATTAAAGCCTCGCTGTGCAAACCCTCAAGCAACACTACATATTCATCACCGCCCAGGCGTGCAACCGTATCACCGGCACGCACACACTGTGTCAGGCGATGCGCTACCTGCTGAAGAAAGACATCGCCAACATCATGTCCAAGTGTATCGTTAATATTTTTGAAATGATCAATGTCCAGAAACAATATAGCTCCTATTCGACCGCTACGTGCACTCGCTGCGAGTGCCTGAGTCAGGCGTTCTGTCAGCATGCGCCGGTTCGGCAGATGCGTCAGTGAGTCATAGAACGCCAGCATCTTGATTTCATCTGAGGCTGCCTTGCTGAAAGAGATATCAATCATAGTCGCGACATAATTGGTAACTGCATTTTTTGTATCTTTCACAGCAGTGATATTAAGCTGGCATGGAAACAGTTCACCATTTTTACGGCGGTTCCAGATTTCGCCTATCCAGGAACCGCTATGATTAATACTATCCCACATCGAAGTATAGAAATGATTATCATGACGTCCTGATTTAAGAATATTGGGCGACTTTCCTACTACCTCCTCCGCGCTGTATCCTGTAATGAGGGTATAAGAATGATTAACTTTAAGAATGATATTGTTTGCGTCGGTGATGAAAATTCCCTCTTGAGATTCAAACGCAATCGCAGCGATGCTGAGCTGCTGGCTGGCAGACTTCCTATCGGTAATATCGCGCGAGATCATGACGAAATGCGGATTTTCTTTCGGGCTGTCTTCGCGCTTTGCTACTGACAATTCAAACCAGCGCAACTCATCACCCAATGGAATTTCAATCTGCTGCCCGAAGGAAATTCCCTTTATCGATGCCTCGTGCAATGCAGCCATGCATATTTCAGCGGCCGTTGGCGGCAAGACTTCAGTAATTTTTTTTCCAATTAACTCCTGGGCAGGTTTCACCAATAACGACTTGAATTTTGTATGGTATCCCTGGTAACGGCCTTCCATGTCCAAATCAAACAACACATCCGGAATCGCGTTTAATGTACACTCCAATTCAGATTTGGTCTGGCGCAAGTCCTGTGTCATCTGCTCGGCCAGTGACATAGCACGTGCGCGACTACTGCCTAACAGCCATATCAGCAACCCAAACAGCAGGCTGAGCAGAAAGCCGCCTATGCTGAGTGCTGTCAGTTTACTTTTGGGGAAACGCGCATCGAATTCCGGAACGGAGCGTATGATGATATCCCAGCGCTTACCACCGATATAAAGCGCGCGCTCAGCATAAAGATCTGTGTAATTGGTGGCGTGACTAAACAGGACGTCTTTGCCTTGTTGTATCGTTATTGCGAGGTCTTTGTCGATCTGGCTGCCCATGCTGGCCATAAAATCATTGATGCGGAATGCACCGCTTACCCAACCTAAAATGGCAGCACGTCTCGCCTCAATAGTATCCAACGGCATGCTAGTATCGTAAATCGGCACATACATCACGGCTGCAGGGATATCTTTTCCTGCATCCTGAACCAAGGCAAGTCGGGACGTCAGCGCTACGGTACCCTGGTCACGCGCCTCTTCCATGGCTGGTTTACCTTTTGAATTGGTAAGCAGATCAAAGCCAATTGCGTTTAAATTAGTACCGCCATATGGTTCTATCAATGCCAGCGGTGCATAGTCCGTACGTTCACCTGTTGGTTTAACTTTGAAATCAGTATAGCCACGCCGCTTCATATCGGCAATAAACTGTGTCCAGTTTTCTTGAGGCACATGAATTGCAATACCAACTGCCTGAAAACCCGGCGAGGTTTCAGATATTCTCAGGGCGCTAATGTAATCATGAAACTCAGCTTTGGTGACAAAATCGGAACTCTCGTAAAAACCTTTGACTCCACGCAGCACAAGTTCATAACGTGATAACCTGAGATAGAGTTTATTTTGAATCTGATTGGAAGATTCATTAAACACCTGACGACGCTTATTGCTGGCTTGACTCTGTTCTTTATACCAATAAGCGGTGGTGAGACACATCATAAAAATGGTCACGCTGGCTGCAATTAAAGTAATCTGTCTGTAACGATTGAGCATATTCGGTTCTTCTTAGGCACCAATTCATTTTTTTGACATGCTTCGTGATGAAACTGCAAGTACCGCAAACATTTAAAACGGGCGATGAATCGCCAACAACTCAATACAGTGAATATTGATAATGTGAATCGAATAGTTTATTTAGATACAATAATTTTATATATAGATAAATCATTGATATTACATTAGAAATATTTAAATATATAGGCATATACTAACTACTAAAGATTACCGACTCCCTTGCGCCCCTACCTGACTCTTTTGGGTCTTTTCGTTCGGGGCGCTTTTTTATGATATTAATTTCCAGACAGACAGGATTTCATAAAGGCTTTACGCTCATCACCTTTGAGAGTTTTGGCTTTAGTGTCGGCATTGCAGGTTTTCATCTTGTTCTGCTGTGCGGTCAGTGATGAATCTTGTTTGCTGGATAGACAGTTCTTCATGAATGCTTTGCGTTCGTCGCCTTTCAGTTCTTTCTTACCAGCATCAGCATTGCACATCTTCATCTTGTCCTGCTGTGAGTGCATCATTGACTCATTCTTGGTGGACAGACAGTCTTTCATGAAGGCCTTACGCGCATCGCCAGTAAGTGTCTGTTTAGACGCGTCTGCATTACAGGTTTTCATTTTTTCCTGCTGGGGGCCAGCATTGGCAGTGAAACAGAATGAGGTCATAAGTATTGTAAGTAATAGTTTTTTCATAACATTCTCCTGATCGATTAAATTAATCGTACAAATATGATATGCCTTTTTATAGTTCACTAGTAGCGACCACACTAATTTAGCTACCCAAAAGTGATTGATAATGACCAGCTCCCCTTTTGCCATCCAAAGTTTGGTAAAGAAATTTTATTTCATGACTAATAGCAGATTGCCCAATCTTTTAATTAGAACTTAATATCAGGACGTAAGATTAAAAAGCTAATGATAGCGAGCAGTGCAACGCTAGCTGCCGTAATAAATACAGCTACAGAGCTTGCAAGCCACAGTCCTCCTGCAATAAGAGATGCAGGTAAGTAGATAATACCTGTTACAAAGTTATACATACCAATCGCAGAGGCTCGGTGCTCCAATTCAATATCGGCAATGAATGCTTTGCTTTGAGCCTCATCGATTGAATAGAACAGTCCGTAAATAACAAACAATATGATGATTTCCCATTGGGTCGTTGCATATGCAAAACCTAAGCACATAAGAAGGTAAGTAAAGTAGCCCACTAATATGATGCGAGATCTGCCAATTCTGTCTCCCATTCTGCCTATGATTGGTGCTGAGATGACAAAAGAAATATTAAATAAAACATAAAGCAGAACAATATCTTGGGTAGTGAAGCCAATCTCATGCGCATCAAGTAATAGAAAACCAAAACTGAAGTAGGCCAGTGAAAAGATTCCAGATGTAATGAGATAGCGCTTGAACTGTGGGCTCAGGATATTCCAGGTTTCGAGCATGTTCTCACGCCGATGGGTTGGTTCTGGCTGATCCTTGATCCGGCTCAATACGATAATACTCAGTACAGCAGGCACCAAGGCTATCCAGAACAGCATCTTAAAGGTCGAAGCTCCATCGCCCAGCCACCGGAGTAGTCCATAAGCGATAAGTGGTCCCAAGATGGCGCCGGTTTTGTCGAGCGCTTTATGCACACCGAATGAGTAACCTCGATTCGTCTTGCCAGCAACTGATGACAGCCAAGCATCTCGTGGCGGTCCACGGAAACTCTTGCCGAGACGTTCAACGACACGGAATATACCTAATCCGATGACGGAGCTGCTTACCAGTAAAATCACTTTAGCTAATGTTGAGAAGCCATATCCAAGTAAAGCAAAGACTTTTCGCTTTCCGGTTCTGTCAGATAGCCAGCCTGACAGGTAATTCAAAGATGATGCAGAAAAGTCAGCGCAGCCTTCAATTAATCCCAGCAAGGCAGTCGATGCCCCTGCAATTGAAGTAAAGAAGATAGCAAAAACCGAGAAAATCATCTCGGAGCTGAGATCAGTAAGCATACTCACCAGCCCAAGCTTGATTACATCCGGATGTACGCCAATGTTATGATCAGGCTGATTTTGCTCTACTGCGCCGATTGGGATCTGCATGTGCAGATTTTATAGTGCCTATAGGAGAATTACTATAAATACATCCATCGAATGAATCGAGAAAATGTTTGATTATGAGGAGTTATTTAATTGTAGCCATTTACAGTCCACCTATAACCTGCACGGCTAAGTGCTTAATGGTAGGTTTACTTGTACTTTTAAGCCAGAAGGAAAATTATCAGAATCCGAAAGCATAATTGCCCCCCCTATCCGGTCAAGAATTGTCTTTACAATGGGCAAGCCCAAGCCAGAACCTTGCGAATCGTTACCCAATATACGATAGAACGCATCGAAAACCCTCTCTTTTTCGGCATCTGGAATACCGCAACCACTGTCTTCAATCTCTAAGATCACGTTATTGGTTTCTTTGATTACAGACAGATCCACTTGACCACCGTTAGGCGTATAGCGAATTGCATTATCAACAAGATTTTTGATGATGGATAACAAATTCATTTCACTCATTTTTACAATTACATCCTGTTTTGATTTGATGCCAACATTAATATCTTTTGCCTCCGCAATAGGAAGTAAATCTTCTAAAACATTTATGTATAGCTGATTAACAGACAAGACTTTCACATCTTGCTGAATGACATTCTGTGCTTTTGCCAGAGAAAGTAACTGTTCCAATAAGACCGAGGTTCGATCAATACCTTGCCTGAGAGTTTGCAGGCGTTCGTAAGCAATGTCTGACATTTCTGTCCCAGCCAAACGTTCAGATTGCAATGATAATGCAGTAAGCGGGGTGCGTAACTCATGTGCTGCATCGGCTATAAATCGTTTTTGTGACGCTACAGATTGAGAGACCTTATCAAATAGTTGATTAATTGCTGTTAAGAGAGGCCTTACTTCTGTTGGGATAGTTGCAACAGGGAAGGGTGTTAAATCTTGTGCATCACGCTGTTGAATGTCATCCGATAATAACGTGATTGGTTTAAAAGTATTGCGAATTAAGAAATACGCTGCTGCAATCAAAATAAGTAACAGTAAAATCATAGGCAAAGCTGTTGATAGTGCCCCGCTAATTGCAGCTTCATCGCGTAAAACAGTGGATTGGGCGACAGCAATCTTTTCTTTATTAGCTACACTCAATATAAGAACCCGGTAACTTGATTGTTTTATCTTTAATGTATGGAAACCTTCAGACAAGTTATTTGTGAGCTGTAAATGATCTGCTGATGGGTGGTAATCCGTGTTACTGGGAATAGGTTGAATAAAAATTTCAGACTTGCCTATATTTTCATTCAATGGAAAGCTGGTTTGGTCGAGCTTCATTAGCTTGGCAACTTGTTTAAGCCCCTCGTCTTGAATCTCTTTAGCTTCATTCAGGGCACTAAAATATGAAACGATGATGGCTACCACAGCCATCAAACTGATAATGACGGTAAGCCAGAATGAGAGGCGAAACTGAATCGAGTAATTCAACTTGTTTTTGAAACCATCCATCCCACACCTCTAAGGTTTTTTATTGCTTCATTTCCAAGTTTCTTGCGCAAAGAGTGAATGAGAAACTCAATGGCATTACTCTCAACCTCTTCTCCCCATCCGTAGATGCGGGTTTCTAGGTCGCTGCGAGATAAGATAGCACCAGGCCTTAGCAACAGAGCTTCTAACAAAGCATATTCCCGATTTGAAAGCTGATGGCTGGGTTGACCGGTGATCTGTGCTGTGTGGGTAACGGGGTCAAGCGACAATAAACCATTACTCAATAATGACTCTGCTCCGCCGTTTTTTCGACGAAGCACAGCTCGCATTCTTGCCATTAGCTCCGCGAGCTCGAATGGCTTAGTAATGTAGTCATCAGCGCCATTATCCAGGCCACTTATTCTGTCTTCTGTTTCGCCACGTGCAGTAATTATCAGGACAGGGATTGGATTGTTCTTAGCGCGTAATAACTTGAGTACATCCACCCCATCCATGCCTGGCAGTCCTAAATCAAGCAATACAATGTCATAATGTTCTACCGATAGGTTATTAATGGCAGCTTGACCGTTCATGAGCCAATCAACGGCATATGCGGCATCACGAAGCGCGCCTTGCAAGGCTTCGCCAATCATGATGTCGTCTTCAACTAATAAAACCCGCATAAATAATGGTCGATATTATGTAATTTAGTAAATCACTTGTATTGCAAGAAAACCAGACAATTTGTTTGTTTCAGATACATTGTTTAAAGCGCGCCCCGCAGAAAAAAGTAGCGCATAGTCTTTCTTCATATTATAGATCCCGCCAAGATTAAATCCGCTAGTATGGTTTTCATCTTGAACAGTTGCTGACTCGCGAAAGACTTCCCCGCCGAGCTTTAGTTTCTCATTGACTTCATATAATGCGGTCCCTCCGAAGAACCAGGAGTTTTTACCATCTGTATAATTATTGATTCTATAACCGGTACCACCATAGAAAATCCATTTCTCTGTATTGAGTTGAGCCCAAACTGGGAGGAAAGCCTGAACTCTTCCGCTGGCATCGCCAAGTTGCTTATCGCCAGTCGGGAGTTGCAGCATAGGATATATTCCCAGCATGAATTCACTGCCTTCCTGCTCTTGATGTAAAAAGCGATACTTCACGCCGATTTCAGTATTATCAAAACCAGCCTGTTTATCTGTCACCTCTGTTAAATGAGAATAACGTGGTTGTGCATGTAGCTGTATATTATTGGTAAGCCCATAATTAATATCGATGCTTGGAACTGCGGCAGATATTGAATGATGTGCCCATGTTTTGCTTACGGCATAATTCACTTCCCAGCTTTTCTCTGCTACAGGCTCTGGATCATCGGTTACAAATGGCGGTCCTGCAACTGCTGACTTCGTTACAACCAAACAAGCTAACATCACGAAAGCGTTAAGATCATAGAATCGGTTATTAATTTTCATATATGAGTATCTGAATTAGTGAATGCCTAATGTGATTTTTGAGCAGCACGTTGTGGAAACATTAAGACCAGCACGATAATAAATGCTAACAATGTGATGCTGGCTGTATATCTGCTTAATTCCAGACCACCTTGGGCGATTGGTTTATCCAGGTAGTCTCCGACGACTGCACCTAATGGTCTAGTTAATACAAAAGCTGCCCAGAACAATATGGTTTTGGAAATATTTGACCAAAAATAGGCTGCCGTGATTAACATAAGTAATCCACCAAAAATTATTGCTGCGCCTATGTATCCAAGGCCTGCCGTATCAGCTGCCCAGTCTCCCAGAGCTGTGCCCAGGGTTTGGGAAAACATAATCGTTACCCAATAAAACATTTCAGCTTTTGGAGTATCGATGGCTCCAACGGAAATAGTGCCAACTGAGCGGTACCAAATAAACAGTGAAGCTATCAGCAGTGAAAATAGCAGTGTCGTGCCACCCGTATAGCCAATTCCTAAAGAGCGGTCAGCAAAGTCAGCTAGCGTGGTGCCTAAAGTTGTTGTTGCTATGATGGTTGTCCAATAAAGGAATGGGTGAAAGTTCTTAGCCCTAATTTGAACAATCACAGCCACAATAAAAATTGCGCCAAAAATAAAAGAGCTTACGAGATACCCTAAGTTAAGCGACATTGACAGGGCATCACCACCTGTTTCACCTAAAGTTGTAGCAATAATTTTGATGATCCAAAATAATAAAGTAACTTCTGGAACCTTGCTAAGTGTAATTCTTAGTATGTTTTTCATTTTAATCCCGCCAAGAAGTCTTATCCAATTTAATAGATAGAGTATGTTATTGATATTTTTTCAATCATGATCTTTACCTTATCAAGCAAGGTTAGTTAATCAAGATTGAGGTATATAAATATGTTTTGTCCTGTAACCATTCTATTAGTACATTGTTCACAGTTTTGTTTTTAGCTCATAAGCGCTATGGCAAACGGTAGCGCTGTTCGTTATAAAGCAGATCAGGCAACAGTACGTTTGCCAGTGCACGCTGCTCTAAAAGTTTTGCGTTGGCAGGGGGGCTGGTTTCTTTCAGCGCTTTGGTTTTTGCATCAAAAACGGCATGTGCCGGTGCTTTGTCCGAGCGCAGTACAACCACCTGGTTGCCGCTTGGGGTCTGCTCCATCCAGCCAAAGTTAGCGTTATATTGCATCATGGCGCGGCCGGGGCTGTCAGGTGGAATGCTGGAAAGGT
>Ga0208392_1000173_pt1 | contig 16649 bp, 18 predicted proteins | sample LakWasMeta3_LOW4_2_FD_183855 | JGI IMG/M metagenome (GOLD analysis project Ga0208392, IMG submission 183855) | Freshwater sediment methanotrophic microbial communities from Lake Washington under simulated oxygen tension - Sediment Metagenome... | ecosystem: Environmental > Aquatic > Freshwater >... | reverse complement strand
ATGTTTTGATTGCTCAATCAGTTGCTGAAGATTTATTTCTCCAGCCGCTGATTTTATTGGCGAATAGCCTATTTCTTCGAACGACATATCGCGCGCATCGGGGATACCGTCCACCGTCGTCCTTAATAACAAAGTCGACAGAATTTCCGGATAAATCTTCAATTCCCCCAGCTGTTTAGTGTCTGAGCCAAACAGATTAAATCCGCCTTCCGCCACATCAAAAACCTTAAATGTCGTCTGATTAAGTGTTCCTGTCTTGCCCGAGAAAGTCGTCGATGCCGGTAACGAATGCGATTCGGAACTATGCTTGGCTGACTGATGAGATGCTGATACTGGAGCGGCTTGCTGACTACTTTTTACCCATTGCCCAGCAGCCTGTCCGATGATGGCAACCCCCATGCCGACACCGGTTAAAGCCAGCAAATTGCTGGCCGCATTCACATCACCAACCAAACTTGATACATCCACATCGCTATTCGCATTGGTGTAAAAATTATAATCAACCATAGTTTCCTTGCCCGAATCCAAACGGATCCACGGCGTCAGATAAAGCTTTTTGGCATCGAAGGTAAAGTTACATTTGCCAGTTGTCGCCTGATACAAAAAACCAGTGGCTTCACGGCTGAATTTTAGGGTTTCGTTACGCACGTTATAAATAAGCGCTGCAGATAAATCGCCCTTTTCATAGGACGGCGCCATACTGGTACAGCCGCTTTTTAGTACATTGTCCCCTTTAAAATCGAACTCGGATATCAGCCGCACATAATAATCATCGCCATCAATGGATTGAAAACCTTGCAAGGGTTGAAACTGGTTGGCCTGCGTTGCCGGATGATCAACCACAATTTGTCGGGTCGTTGAGCATCCGGACAACAGCGTACCGGCAATTAAAATTAATTTTACTGATGAGATATAACGAATCGACATGCATTAACCTTGTGCCGTAATCAATTAAACGGCGAATTTAACTGCGAAAAGGGAAAATAATAGGGCTTTCTCGGAGACTTTGTCATGTTTTATTTATCAAGCTATCTATGGCAGCATTTGGCAATTGCTTCCTCTATCGCCTGATTTACCTGCTTTTGAAGTGTCATTTTTGGTGTTCATAGAACCTCGTCAATAATCAGTTATAACTTGACTCTCTCTGAGAAAAATTTGAAATCGGCGACTTTTCTGTAAGGCAACACACCCAGCAAAGGCACGTCCAATGTTTTTTTCAAGGTCAGTATATTATCGTCTCGGCTTAACAATTCCGGATCGGTGCAGACTGCAATCCATCCGGCAAAGGCCACACCGGATTGCATTATCGCTTGATAAGTCAATTTTGCATGATTGATGCAACCCAGCCTGATTCCGACAACCATAATAACCGGCAGAGCAAGGGCTTTTGCCAAATCGCTATTATCTTCACGTTCATTTAACGGACTATACCAACCTCCTGCGCCTTCAACGACCACAACGTCAGCCAAAGTTTTCAATAGCTCAAATTTGGCAATCAGCAGATCCAGCTTGACTGGATTATCCACACCCGCAATATGGGGCGAAACCGGTAACTCATAGGCGTAAGGATTGATCAAATCATAATCAACCGATAATGAAGTATTTTCCTGTATCAACAACGCATCTTCATTTCTCAACCGACCATCTTGCACTCGACAACCCGAGGCGACGGGCTTCATTCCTACAACCGATTTCCCCTGGATTTTAAAGTAACGCATCAGCGTAACCGTCGTCCAGGTTTTGCCGATGTTGGTATCGGTGCCTGTTATAAAGTAGCCTTTTTCCATTAGCTTGCAGAAACCATGATAACCTCGAAAGTCGCATCAATCTGGTCACCCGATTGATGTTTCTCATAAGCCGCGATCATGCGCCTCATCTGCGTTTTGGTAGTGACGCTTTTGTTACGCCCGGCTATCACGTTATGCGCGCCGATCTGTTTTAACTCTTTCATCAGTTCCAAAACCGAGCCATAGTTTGATATATATTGTTTAGTTTCAATTTTTATCTCGGCATACTCCGCCAGCCGAAGAAAACGGCTCAGCTGCTGCTCACTGTAAAATTCATTAACATGGTTATAATCGTCAACTTCCGCCCACGCGCTTTTCAATTCCTGTAGTGTTTGCGGGCCGAACGTCGAAAAAACCAGCCGCCCGCCCGGTTTCAATACCCGCTTAATATCCGTAAAGACGGCTTCGAGATTGACGCACCATTGCAACGCCAAATTGGAATACACGCCATCAACGATTTGTCCGGCGAGCGGCAGCTGCTCGGCATCGGCACAGACATAGCAGACATCCGGCGTACCGGTCAGCTTTGTTCGCGTTACCTGTAACATCGGCAATGCAATATCTAAAGCGATCACAGGCCATGCAGTCCTTAATAACCCAGAGGTTAAAAAACCGGTGCCGCAACCCAAGTCCAACAGTGTTCCTGCCTGGCTTCCTGTTGCAATAATACCCAGCAGTTCCTTACCGACAGTACGCTGCAATGCGGCAACGCCATCGTAAGTCACCGAGGCTGCTGCAAACGACTGCCTGATTTTGGCTTTATCTAAATGCATTGTTCATCCATAAACCGGGAAATAATCACTGCTGTTTTAAGACCGTGCGACAAAAACGGCACATGCCCTGCCCTGTCGATGATGTTCAATTCCAGGCTTGGCAATAACTGCTGCATTTTTTGACCTGCGACTACCGGAACCAGAGTATCCAGGCCGCCTAAAATAACCGAAACGGGAATATCCAATCCGGACAAAACCGGCCGCATATCTGCTTGTTTCAATATCTTTAAGCCGCCCTGCAAGGTTTTTGCGTCAGGCGCATCGCATTCAAACACCGAAGTTTTAAGCGCTTTCAAAGAAGCTTTATGGTCGGGCAAGCCTTTTACCTGCAAGGACAAAAAGCGCTGCAGAGTCACCTGACCGCTCTCATGCAATTGCTCGGCAAACTCATCCAGCAAATGAATATCCATGCCGGGCCATTGCGCTGTTTGCGTAAACAAGGGATTCCCCGCCAGCAAAACCAATGAAGATACGCGCTCCGGATAACGCTCGGCAACATCGAGCACTACCGTAGCGCCCAAAGACCAACCCAGCCAGCAACTCCGCTCGGAAACTGCTTTAACCAACTCATCACTAATCCGCTCCAGCGTAAACGGATCGATTTTTCCGCTACGCCCATGCCCCGGCAAATCGATGCAGGTAACCCGGTAGTTTTGCGACAATTGCCTGGCAAATGCTCGCCAGATGCCGGTATGCATCGCCCAGCCGTGCACCAACACGATGGGCTTGCCTTGCCCGAACGTTTCCAGATGAATTTTGCTCACTTGCAGCCTACGGTAATTTTAGCCAGCGCATCCAGCAGCCGGTCGACATGCTGCTCTTCATGCAACGCTGAAAAAGTCACCCGTAACCTTGCGCTACCTTGAGGCACGGTCGGCGGACGTATTGCGCTGACCAGGAAACCGGCATTTAATAAAGCGTTGCTGATATCCACGGCGTTTTGGCTGTCACCGATCAGAATGGGCTGAATAGCCGATAATGACGGCATCACCTGTAACCCGAGCTGTCCGGCGCCCACACTGAAGCGCTCCGACAGGTTTTTGAGCCTGTCCCTGCGCCAGCTTTCTGCGATAGCAATTTTCAAGCTTGCCCGCGTCGCTTCGGCAACTGCTGCCGGCATCGCGGTGGTATAAATATAGGTACGGGCTTTCTGGATCAAGGTTTCAATCAACAACTCCGAACCGGCAACAAATGCGCCGAACGTACCCAGCCCCTTACCTAACGTCCCCATCAGCACCGGCACCTCTTGCTGGCCAAGGCCGTAATGTTCCAAAATTCCTCCTCCACGTTCGCCGATTACGCCCAGTCCGTGCGCATCGTCAACCATCAGCCAAGCGTTATGCTCTTTTGCGACAACTACCAATTCATCCAGCGGCGCAAAATCGCCATCCATGCTGAATACGCCATCGGTAACGACCAGCTTGCGTCCCAAGGTTTTTTCCATATTCACGCCAAGGTCTGCCGCATCGGCATGGGCAAAGCGCTTGAACCGCGCACCGGACAACAAGCCGCCGTCCAACAAAGACGCATGATTCAATCGGTCTTCAAATACCGCATCGCCGCGCCCCAATAATGCCGAAATCACGCCAATGTTGGCCATGTAACCCGTGGAAAACAATAACGCCCTGTCTCGACCGGTAAACTCCGCCAGTTCTTCTTCCAACGCATGATGCGCAGCACTATGCCCGCAAATCAGGTGCGCCGAACCGCTGCCGACACCATATTGATCCGCACCGGCTTTAAACGCGCTGACCACGTCGGGATGATTAGCCAACCCCAAATAATCGTTACTGCAAAAATTAACAATAGTCCTGCCGTCAACTTTCAGGTTGATGCATTGAGGGGATTCAATGACCCGTCTTGATCGATACAAACCCTGCTGGGCAATATCATCTAGGCCGGCTGCTAATTGTAAAAATGAAGGTGTCATAAAATCAGTAATGTTCACCACGAAGACACGAAGAACACGAAGTTCTATATTTCATTCTTCGTGTCTTCGTGGTGAATTATATTTTGTAGCAGTCCCTACGAACGGTTTTATTTATCAAGCGTAACTCGAACCGCCGGAACGCACGCCCAGCCGTTCAAACAATGCCAAATCATGGTTGGTCATCGGGTTATCGGTGGTCAATAATTTATCGCCGTAAAAGATCGAGTTCGCCCCGGCCAGGAAACACAGCGCCTGCATTTCATCGCTCATGTTATTGCGGCCTGCGGACAAGCGCACCCGCGACTTGGGCATCATGATTCGTGCGACTGCAATGGTTCTGATAAAGACGATCGGGTCCAGTGATTCGGTGCCCATCAGCGGCGTGCCTTCCACTTGCACCAACATATTGACCGGCACGCTTTCGGGATGCTTGGGCAGGTTTGCCAGTTCAATTAACAGCTTGGCACGATCGACGTCGCTCTCGCCCATGCCGACAATGCCCCCGCAACAGACGTTAATCCCGGCATCCCTAACCCGCGCCAGCGTATCCAAGCGATCCTGATATGTCCGTGTGGTAATGACTTCGGAATAATAATCTTCCGAGGTATCCAGATTGTGATTGTAATAATCCAGGCCGCCTTCTTTCAGCCTGGCCGTTTGGGCTTCGGTCAGCATCCCCAGGGTTACACAAGTTTCCATACCTAACGCCTTGACGCCCTGAACCATTTCAACCACCCGCTCTACATCGCGGTCTTTAGGCTGACGCCAGGCCGCTCCCATGCAAAAACGCGATGCGCCTTGATCTTTAGCAAGCTGCGCCGCCTGTAAAACCTTCTCGACCGGCATTAATGCCTCGGGCTTTAAATCGGAATCATAGCGCGCGCTTTGCGGGCAATAGCCGCAGTCTTCCGAACAGGAGCCGGTTTTGATACTCAGCAGACTGCTGATCTGAACTTCATTGGGATCGAAATTCTCCCGATGTACGGTTTGCGCCTTAAAAATCAGATCATTAAAAGGCAGCGCATAAAGCGCTTGCACTTCGTCCAATTGCCAGTCATGGCGAATTGCAGGGTTTGCAGACATTCTGTTAAGCTCCAGTTACGGTAATACTCAAACAAAGACAACGGACAATCTTGTCAACTTGTTCAAATGAAAATGGTATACAACTGGATCAATATTATACAGGATTACCTGCTGCCGCCTACCTGCATCTTATGCGGCAACCCTGGATACGACTCCCGCGATATTTGTCATTCGTGCTATAAGCATCTGCCTAGGAATAATCTATGCTGCTACCGTTGCGCCGAAATATTGGAAGCACCCGCCATCTCTGCCCGATATCCTTCGGTAACCGCGCATGCAAATCCATTCCCTCCAGTGTTGTGCGGCCGTTGCCTGAGCAAGCGCCCGGTCTTTGATGAAACTTATGCGCCGTTCATCCATCATGGCGCTATCCGACATTTAATCAGCAACTTAAAATTTGGCGCCAATTACAAGAATGCCCGCTTACTTGGCACGTTACTGGCCGAACATCTTAAACAAACCGCAGAACGGCCGGACTTGATTTTGCCTGTTCCACTGCATAAAGCACGCTACCGCGAGCGCGGCTTCAACCAGGCCATAGAAATCGGCAGAACTGTAGCCAAAGAATTGCTGATTCCGCTGGATATCACCAGCTGCCAACGGTACCGGGACACTCCGCATCAAACTCAATTATCGGCAAAAAAACGCCGTAAAAATATGAAAAACGCTTTCTCCATCATCAAACCCATCCATGCTCGGCATATCGCAATACTTGACGATGTGATGACCACCGGCTCAACAGCCCATGAACTTGCCTATGCGTTGAAAAAAGCGGGCGCTAGCCGGGTTGATGTTTGGGTTTGTGCGAGGGCTTAATTTGTATTAATCGCAAATAATATAGTTTGACGACATAGCTTTGCATTGCTTAGCGTCGTATGACGTGAACATAATCGGCAAGCGGCAAACGATCGAATAACATGTCGGCATAATCGCAAACCTCGCCCTTGCGTATCAGGTAATCTACGAAAAATCCTTCATCTAAAACCTTCGGCCGGCACAGTATCGAATGGAGCTGCACTATCTCATTTTGGCTGGAAACTGTATCGTCCTTAGCAATTTTTCACGGCAAAACTCAGCCAAGGAGCCTTGATAGATAAATAGAAAAAACCTCTAACACAGAAAAAACTGCAAGTGATGGCAAAAGCATTAATTCGCGCTAAGCTGACTTAGCGATACCTGTCAAATTATTGCTCATCGTCGGGCAACGGCTGTGCCGAATCGCTCGTTTCCTGTCCGATGCTGTTGACCACGCGTTTCGTACCATGACCAATTTCCTTAGCAGCATCCCTGGTGCCATGCCCAATTTCCCTGGTGACATTACGCGCGGTATGACCTATTGTTCTGCCCGCTTCTTTAAACTCGGCGCAAGATACTAAGCCCGTAGAAAATATAATGAGCAAGGCAAATAATTTTGTAAATGAAATGATCATTTTCTTCTTAATCAAATTAAGCTGACAGCCATCACAAAAGACTTGGCAAGCTTAGGACTTTTCATGATTTGCAACTTAAGGTTTTTATGTAAAAGTTACTATATAAGCGTTATTGTGAATCTGCTTTTGTGTCAAAAACAGACGCTTAGTAAAAAATCTCACGGCTTTATCCTTCACGTAAACAAGCCTTCAATCGCCGCTTATATCTATTATAAGCTCGGTTCGACAAACGGTGTAACCTCGTTTCCCGTTTGATATTACGTCGCCCTGAATATCCAATTTGGAGCTCAAAATCTTGACGGTTACCACGATTACGATCAAGGTCAAGTTTGATTAATTTTTCATATAAATTCCATGCTTGGATAGTTAATTCTCTTGAAGTTATCAAACGAAGCCTCATCGCAAACGGATTGTTTTAACGAAACAATATTAAGCCAAGTGACAAGAGATCAGTATATCGTTAACTACCTAAAAGATCGGCTTGTGGCGCAGAGACTAGCCAGTATTATTAGCCATAAAACGGCACTGCCTAGCCTAGAATGCAGCATTTTTCGCAGACTTTGATACCCGTAAATGTACGAGCGTAAACATCTTTTTCATATACGGCATACAAACACATTAGCTTTTAAAAATTTTACATATCGATGGACAATAAAAAACCCGCTAAGCCTTGTGACTTGCAGGTTTATTAAGTCTCTCAATCTTTCTGAATTCATTAATGACGCGGACTCTATCACATTTAAAGCCTCAAGCCGCCAATGATAAGGCATTTAAATAGCATCATGCTGACCACCCCGAGCGCCAGCCGGTTCACTCAGCAAAATCCTTTCGTTAATTTTTGCAATAGTTAAGTTTTGACCTATGTTATTACTTATTACAAGGCCATTCTTTTGCAACTGCCGCTTTAACAAGTGACTCGGCACTAGAACTCCGTAATTCCGGATGCTCATTTAGATATTTAGACACAACATTCGCGGCTTGATCTGAGGAGATATTTTGCGGACAAAACAAGCCTGATCCAATGCTTGCGTCAATGACACCCATCACGTAATACATAAACGCTCCGGCATCATAAAGCTCTGCATTGTCTATATCACCGCTTTTATAAGCAGTGGACTTGTCGTAAAGTTTCTGTCCATTGATAAAAGCATTGAAACCTGCATTAGCCGACATTGGCATCATCATTGTAGCGATTAGGATTAACTTTGTTACTTTCATTTTTACGCCCTATAGATTTACATTAGCACATCGAATAGTTTATATGGATATATGCTGAATTACACTGATAGGCAATAACGGCGTCTTGTAGAGTCATGTCTAAAAACAGACCTGCAAGCCTTGCGTGACATAAGTTTGGCTGCGCGTTATTAACCAACTTACTATTGTTATATGTAGTAATTCAAACCCAATCTGACAGTTACTGTTCTGCCAGGTGAAATTCATCGTTTTCCGGTGTATCAGCATTTCCGATCGAATGCGGGCATTTCTAGTGAGATGAGCTTTTCAGTGACAACTGTTTACTTGGTGATTCTCATTTTGCCGTTATGCTGAACGATTTTGAACCTCTCTAATACATTGTTGCCCATCAAAGCATGATTTAAATTGGGCGCAATCACGCACCGCACATCTTTTATTGAGAAATCTCCAAATCTAAGCTTCGAAATTATACCTGTGCAAGCATGGGCTTTACCATTTGCCGTTTCCATGACAGCCTCGTTTTCACATTTTATACCCGCTTGCGATGCAACCTGCTTAGGTAGGGTGACAAACGAGGCACCTGTGTCGATCGCAAAGGCAAGCGGAATATCGTTGACCGCACCATTAACGAAATAATGTCCGTTGTATTGCTGACGAAGAGTCATGCCAGATCCGAATGCATACTCGTCGACAGCCTGTTGCTGCTGCCGTTTCTGCTGCTCAAGCTGGTTCCGTTGCTGTTCAATCTTTTGAAATTGCTGTTCTGGGTTACCATTAGGCCCAAGGTTTATACCATCTGGCCCGTAGATATTGTCATCGCCTCTAACGGACTCTACCAAAGCGCCTAGTAGAATTAATGTTATCAATAAATATCTCACTATTTCACCTCAGTTGTCATGACATCCATTTCCCCAGGAAAATTTTAAATAAAACCCTATTTATATTCCGATCGTATTTTAATTATAAGCTTTAAAATTATGTAATTATTATTCCACTTGCACATCGGTTTTTGTTACGAATAACGCCATTCATTAGCCGCCGAAGTGAAGTGTCGCCGCTCAACCACTCTGCAATTCGATGGGCAATAAAAAACCCGCTAAGCCTTATGACTTGCAGGTTTATGGACTTCTTTGAGTCTGTTTGTAATCACTAATGGAGGCTGCGGGCGGAATCGAACCGCCGTAGATGGCTTTGCAGGCCACTGCATAACCATTTTGCTACGCAGCCCTAAAAGTTAAATAAAAAAGCCGCGATAGTTCGCGGCTTTTTTTAAAATTAATTGGAGCGGGAAACGAGATTCGAACTCGCGACCCCAACCTTGGCAAGGTTGTGCTCTACCACTGAGCTATTCCCGCGCTTCAATTTATTTGGTCATTATAAGCTCTTTTTAGATCGTGTCAACTTTTTATTGAACATCAATTGCCAAAACCCAACCCGAGCTACCTTTACATTCGCCATCTTCAACCTGAACCTTAGCGAATGCATTTTTCTTTCCGGCAAAGTCTTGTAAATCTACGACAGTTACCGCCGTTCCCTGCTTAATACGTCTGCAAGACTCAACCTTGCCTTTGTCTTCATCTTCACTGTCATCAAATGCAGCTATAGCTCCGGGCACTGAGACCAATTGTATGGGTGATTCAACCTCGTAAGTATTCGGGTTTTTCAAAATATAACGTTGCCCGGCAACAAGATTCTTAGGCGCAGGAGTGGAAATAGTACCTGAATCACCACCACTCATCATAATGACAATAAGCAGAAGGACTACGCCTCCTAAAGCGCCAAAAAAAACTTTGGGGTTGTTTTCTTTTAAGCTCATCATTGATGACAACAGCTTGCCAGCCGTTTCTTTTGCTGTATCTACCGGTTTTTTAGCGTTTTCTTCATTACTCATTTCGTATCCTCACAATTGTAATTTTTTTATTATTTTCAGGTCCTTGCCCGAAGCATATTAACTAATCGCTTCGATAACTCATATACATAAACAATCCAGTACGAGTTGGTATCCTGAGTTATATTTAACTGTCCACTTTAAAAGGCCGACAATTCATCACCAACAATCAACTTGATGCATCAACTTACCACGATAAGAAAACTTTTCAAGCGCTAAATACATATAGCATTATATTTCAATAGAGTGCGTTATTTAAATGAAATCGTAACCTTTTTTAGCTTGCGCGGGCATCGGCTTGCTCTTTTCAGCAACCCGCCGACATTCAAACTGCCAATAACCCAAGCCGACATTCTTCCTGTTATTCAATGCCACAGGAAAATCTTCATTATTCATAAACATTCGAACCACATCATCATCTTTCAGCATAAAACTATCGGTAATGATGTAGTTTTTTTCACATTCGAGTTCCCTCGCGCTATAAAACAGCCCTTTTTGCGGAATATCTTTACCCGACGTGTCCAGTGGACCATAAGTGACAGCAATGGATTGATGAGCCAATAGCTGCATACCAAAGTTTATTCGACCGCTTTGTTTATCGACAATAACCTTGTTAACGATCCCTAATGAGCGTTTATGTTCTGGACTATCTGTTTTTCTAAAACTGACTAAGCTTCCTACTGACAGAACGCCTGTTTTATTAAAAATACCCGACAATAACCTGTCAGACGCCGATTGAACAAGAAACTCCATATCTCTTGCGTCGGCGGATTCCAAGGCATTTTGCAGTTCATGAGTTGCTTCCAAACCTACGGCAATATAGCGATCTGTTCTATCGCTAAAAAAAGGCACACCCTGCAAATCAACACCCATCCATCTTTGTTCAAGATAGTCGAGTAATTCCGCCGAGGGTTTTCCGATGTCACTTCTCAACACATGCATCGAACTAAACCTTGCCTCCACAGCATTGATCAATTTTTCTTTCTGCTTAAGCGCTTTAAACAATTTGGTAAAGTCCAGATACAACATCAATGACTCGTTTTTTGCACTTACTTCAAATTGATATTGCGGCGCCTTATCTTCGTCCGTTAAAACAATGCACTGTATTTGCTGACCACTCACCGGCTCTTTCTTTAAAGCAATCAAAGAACCTACCGTTTCTATATAGTTATAAACCAATAAGATTTCCTTTTGCATCAAACCGGTCGGATCGGCAAGACTGAGCAATAGGATCTGCCGATAACATTCTTCAGGACTGCTGGCTTTACTGGGCTGACTGACATCATTGGGGACTTTGGTCGTGCTGTTTTTTATTGTCACACTCAGGCTGTAAAGCGAATGCAAATCTATCCAGACCCAATCAGGGATCGGCATCCCCATAATGAAATGACTGACAACAATACTGCTCAGCCCTTTAATGCAGCGCTGGATGGCTAATGCGGCATTCTTTCCTTGAAACCAGCCGACATCACGCTTGGTTAACTCCTTAAGCACCATCCAATAGCCTAGGGTGAATTCCTTTTCAATGGAAACCAATATACTCAAAATTTTCTTGTCATTATCTTCTTTCGGGAACCCCGCTTTAATCAGACGGGATCGAAGGTAATCTTCAATGTCATGAACGCTTGAACTTAAAAGCTCCAGCGCGTCCAGCCTTAGCTGAATCTTCATTTCAACAGCATTGAAATCTATAAGAAAATCATGAAGCAAGCGTGTGGCCAATCCTGGATTAGCCGTCGGCAATTCAGCTATCCAATGCTGTAGCGCCTTTGCTTCAAATTCTTTTAAGCGCGTGGGATTTTTTTGTTGCGCTGGAATAACCAGAAAAAAAGAGTTCTTCACATCTTCACCGAATTGATTTTAATGCTCTACGTTGTCTAAAAATATTTGGATGCCATTGTCCATCGTATCTTAATCTCTTATCTAAACTATCAAGCTCCACCTTTTCTCATCATCATCCCTTTTGAAGGGTTATAACCAATGATTGCCGCCATCATAAACAGAACAAAGGCAGCCAAGGTATAAATAAATGCCTGACTGTTAAACTGACCGTACAAAGAAAACCGGATCAATTCAACCGCTTGAGAAAATGGATTATATTGCGCCAGATGATAAAGCAGCGCACTGGACTCTTTGATTTTCCATAAAGGATACAGTGCGGTCGACATAAAAAACATCGGGAAAATCACAAAGTTCATTACACCGGCAAAATTTTCCAATTGTTTGATAAACGACGACAACAATAAGCCTAAAGCACCCAGCATTAAGCCTGTCAGTAACAATGCCGGCAGAATCCACACATAACCCAGCCACGGCGCCTGAATATCATAAAGCCAGGCAATCGCTAAAAACACATAGACTTGCAAAACCGATACGCCGGTACCGGCCAATAATTTACTGAGCAATAAAAACCAGCGCGGCAACGGACAAACCATCAATATGCGCATACTGCCCATTTCCCGGTCGTAAACCATCGACAATGAACTCTGCATACCGTTAAACAGCTGAATCATGCCGATCAGGCCGGGAGTAATATAAACTTCGTAAAGAATGTAGGTTTCATAAGGCGGAGTAATCGCAAGCCCTAATGCGGCCCTGAATCCGGCAGCGAATACGAACAGCCAGACCAGGGGTCTGACCAGGGCGGAAATAAACCGCTCGCGCTGGGTAACAAATCGCCATAACTCGCGCCAGATGATGCCCCACATCGCACGCCAGTAATGGAGTAATCTCACGCCGGGCTGTCCTGCCCTGCGCCCTTCGGGTAAATGCGAATCCGCTCCCGGCGGATTGGTCACGCCGGGCTGTCCTGCCCTGCGCCCTTCAGGTAAATGCGAATCCGCTCCCGGCGGATTGGTCACGCCGGGCTGTCTTGCCCTGCGCCCTTCGGGTAAATGCAATTCCGCTCCCGGCCGCTTAGTCATGCCGTCTCTCCTTGGGTCAAACTATAAAAAGCGTCTTTAATCGTCGGCGTGCCGGTTACTTTAAGCACGTCATCAACCGTTCCATTGGCTTTGACCTGGCCTTTGTGCAATACGATTAAATGATCATCCGGATAAATCTCATCAATCAAATGGCTCGCCCATAGCACCGCCATTTTTTCCTCGACAGCCAAACGATGCACATATTCGACGATAGATAAGCGGCTGGGCACATCCAAACCGACGGTGGGCTCATCCAACAAAAGCACCGACGGCTTATGCAATAAGGCCCGGGCAATCTCCACGCGCCGCCGGTGCCCGCCGTTGAGCTGGCGAACTTTCTCAAAACGCCGATCATACATATTTAGGCGCTCCAACTCCTGTTGAATCCTTTCAGCAGCCTGTTTCCGCCCCATACCATGCAAGGAGGTGTGATAGCGCAGGTTCTGTATCACCGACAAATCCATGTCCAGAGTAGTTTGCTGGAAAACCACGCCCAGCCTTGCCAATGCCGACAGGGTTTGCCGCTTGATATCGAAACCGCATAACTCGATCCGTCCGTCGCGCGTATCGTACAAGCGGGTAATCAAGGAAAACAATGTGCTCTTCCCGGCGCCATTAGGGCCTAACAAGACCGTGCACTCACCCGGCCGAATCTTGAAGTTAACCTGGGACAGTGCTTTTTTGCTTCCGTAGGAAAAGCTCAAATCCTCAACGGACAACGCTATTAATGAACTCATGGTTTGACTGCAACTCCCCAAGGATAGGTGCCCACTCCGACCGATTTGGTCACTGTTTGAGTTTCAAGATCGATCAGCGAAATATCGTTGCTGGTGCCGTTAGTGGTGTAAAGGCGTTTTTGATCCGGAGAAAAAGCCAGATTCCAGACTCGTTGGCCGACCAGCAAGTATTTTTCAACTTCAAAAGTCTGGGCGTTGACCACCGCAACCCGGTTTGCCGGCCCCAACGCCACATAGCCGCGCCTCCTGTCTTTATCGATCACCACACCGACCGGCTGGATTTTATCGGCAGTCACGCCTTGCACATCAAACTTGATATTTTTGATGATCTGCTTGGTTTTAGCATCCAGAACCATCAAGGTGCCGGCCATTTCCGAGGTGACCCACAGCTGCTGGCTGTCGGCAGTAAAGCTCAACGCGCGGGGACGCGGATCAACCAACGTGTTTTCGACGATGGCATTGGTTTTGGTATCGATCCAATGCACCATGTTGGTCGTTTCTGAAGCGCTGGCCACCCAGAGGTTATCGGGGCTGACAGTAATACCCTCAGGCTCCACGCCGACCTTAATCTGTTTGACGGCTTTTTTACGCTTAATGTCGATGACGGTTACCTGGCTGTCATCTTCGTTAGACACATATAGCCGGTCACCCGCCGGGTTTAGCGCGAACGTTTCGGGGTCTTCGCCGGACGGCAACTTTCCGGTTTCCTTAAGCGTCTCGGCATCGATGATCTTGATGGTATTGTCATCACTGATTGCGATATACAAAAACTTATTATCGGGGCTGATGGCGATGCCTCTAGGGCGCTGGCCGATTTCCACCGTTTTGATTAACTTGCCGGCAACGGGATCGACCACCGCCAGGGCATTATCCTTTTCCAGAGTAACGAACACCGTTTCGGCCTGCGCCGCTCCTGTCAGTGCCATCGTCAAAAACAGCCCAAAAACATTTTGTTTCATCATTTACTCCATTTGCAGGTTGACTCAGGTTGATCATAACCCAAAGTATCAAGTTCGGTTTTAGGATGCAAAAAGCCTTCAATCGGCGCCACGGCAACCATCGATCTGGGCGCCGCCAGCAACACAGGCTGCCGTAACTGCCCATCCCAGGACCGGAACGACAACGGGTTGCCTTTATAGCCCTGCAACGCAAACGCATCGCTTAGCATATAATTCTTAAGCGTATTTACGTCGTTGGATTTAGTGCGCGTAGTCGCTTCACCGATGGCCCTGACGGCCAGATAAGCGGCATAATCCTGCTCTTCCATCCAGCGCCCTGCCTGTTCTTTAAAGCGATTTTGGATCTGCACCGCACCCCATTGCTCATGGGTCCGGTGCCATGACGTAGCGACCAATCCCTGAGTGCCGATCACCGGCCTTGCATTCCAGGTCCTGTATTCCAGATATTCGCCGAACCGGCCTTGCTCATCGGCAACGACCAGCACATCATAATCATCATCCACCTGGGTAAATACCGCCACATCCGATTGCGCCGTGCGCCGCGCATCGTAGGTGTGTTCCCAAGTTTTTTCCTCGACTATTTTCATGCCGAAACGTTTAGCTGCCCGCTTGATCGCTTCGGCAAACAGACGGTCTTCCTCAGAGGCGCCGATGACTAAAAACCATTTATTCCAGCGTTTTTTCATCATGTATTGCGCCAGCGCATCGGCGCGCATGGCCCGAGTAGGCAAAAGATGCAAAACATTGTTGCGGCATTGTTCATTGCGCAACGCATCATCGACAGTCGCCGCATCGAACAATAACTTCTGTTTTGCGGTCGGCAAGTCGGCGATGTTGTTAGTCAGTTCGGCCGGCAAGTTAAGCACAACATGTGAAAACTGATCACCAACCTCTTTATTAAAAGCCTCGGCGACATCGCCATCCAGCGGCACGATGATTTTTTTCAGTACAAACTTCTGCCCGGTAAATTGTCCGGTCGTATTATTGTCGTCAATCGCAAGCTCCGACCCTAAAATACCCTTGTTTGGGATAAAAGCATCCAAGTTAGACAACGGCGGAGGGACTTTCTGCTCTTGCGTAAAATAAGCAATGTTGATTGTTTGCTTAGCTTCCGCATAAGCAGAATTAACGCTAAGCAACTGAACAGAAAACAAAATATGAACTGCTATCTGGAGAAGCCGGGTATTTGGTCGCATCATGTCCTAACAATAATTAAATGCACAGACGCTAATTTTAACGGATTCATTAACTTTGTTTAGTTTTTCGATCAAGTCTACTAAAACCGGGGCTTGAAACCATAAAATAGTTCAGTCTAAAGTTGCCCCGGCTGCCGATGAAACCAGTCCGTCCTTCATCGACAAATTCATGTTAATGAACCAATGCAGTAACCCAGGATATTGACTTCGCTCCACAAACAGTTCAGCATCAATAAATATTAAAGACAGAAGAAGATAACAATGGACGCTACTAAATTACAGCCAAAATCAGATACCTTTATTACTCCGGCAACAGCCAGGCGAACAACGGGCCTGGAAAGCAATGAACCCGCCATTGAAACTCGGCCGGATAGCGATAAGGACGATAATCTAAATATTGCAAAGGAAACCATAAACTTTTCCGACACATCATTAAAATTATCCACATCGTCACCGGTAAAAAGCAGTGACCCATCGGCACCGATAGAAAATAAAGATCAAGCTCAACAAGCTCTTAGCCAACTTATTGCCGACATTCAAAGTAACCCGGCTCAGGCACAAGCAGCCCACAGCAACATATTCAACGGCGCTGTAAAATCGTTATTAGGCTAAATATTCTTGCAAATGACACACTTTACATTAAGCGGGATATATATTTATCCCGTAAAATCATTAGCCGGCGTTAGCGCAAACAGCTGGCCTGTCACTGAAAAAGGCTTTCAGCATGACAGAAAATGGATGCTTA
>Ga0208392_1000172_pt1 | contig 16752 bp, 17 predicted proteins | sample LakWasMeta3_LOW4_2_FD_183855 | JGI IMG/M metagenome (GOLD analysis project Ga0208392, IMG submission 183855) | Freshwater sediment methanotrophic microbial communities from Lake Washington under simulated oxygen tension - Sediment Metagenome... | ecosystem: Environmental > Aquatic > Freshwater >... | reverse complement strand
CGGACGCCCTTAGTCACAGCGAGAATCCCTCTAATTCCGCAGGCATGGCGAAACCATCACCCTGCATTACCTGCTCCAGCTGTGCACGCCATGCTTCCATGCTCCACAACTCGAAGTGGCTGCCCTGGCCTACCAGCATCACCTCTTTACCCAAACCGGCAAAATCACGTAAAGCCGGTGAAACCAGCACACGGCCGGCGCTATCAAGTGTTACGTCTTCAGCAAAACCTACCAGCAAACGCTGCAAGGCACTTGACTGCTTGTCAAAAGATGACAGCGCCATCAATTTAGACTGAATCGGCTCCCACGCAGGCTGTGGATACAACAGCAGGCAACGATGCGGATGCGCTGTGAGCACCAAGTTACCGGCGCACTCAAGCTGCAGGGCTTCCCTGTGCTTTGTCGGCACAGCGATTCTGCTTTTGGCATCCAAACTTAATGATGTTGCACCGCGAAACATACGCCTGTTATTTTCCTTAAAGATTCGCTCACCAAATGATGAGAATCAAACCAAGCCGCCTAATAAAAAATGGGGAACCGCCTTGCAGTACCTTAATGCCCTATTCAACAAACCCTTAGTAGTTGCTAAACACCCAGAACACTTTTAAAACTTTTTAACCTTGGTAAACCATTTAACTTTGGATAACTCAATGGGCAATTCCCCACAAAAACCCACTTTTCCCCACTAATCTGCACTATAGATAAAAAAAAAGCGTAATGCAAGCCCTTTTTTAGTATTTTTTCTTTATAGGTCAATGACTTAGCGCATTTTTGTGCTAAATATAAAATCGTTATAAATTAAGCACATACAAAATTGTGTGAATGTAGAGTGTGAGAATGCTTACAGAAGCGTTTGAATTGTAGGAGCAGGGAAATATGGAACAAGTCCGCTTGAAAAAACCTTGTCCACGAACAACACAAAAAGCACGAACAAAACCTTTTACAAAAAACATACTAACAAGACCTCTGTACGAAATATTTTCAACCTAAAAGCCTATCGCAACGGTTTGAATTTTATTTTCGTGCTTTTTGTGTTGTTCGTGGACAAATCAAGAATTAAAAATTGAAGCTGGCCGATAAGCCGGGTTTTGTCGCGCATTGCTGCGCGTAACAGTCATTCATCTAGGCGCACAATTACTTGTACGCTCGAGCAACCTACCCGCTGGCAACGCGAGCCACGTCAATGCCAGCCTATTTGGTCTTGCTGCAGATGGAGGTTACCGCGTTTCACCCGTTTCGCCGCAAGCTCGCTAAAAAGCGCGCTCGCAGGTCGAACCGACTCGTCTCTGTGGCCCTATTCCTCGCCTTATACCTTGCGGCTTTCAGCGGACGGCCGTTAGCCGTCATCCCGCTCTATGCAGCCCGGACTTTCCTCCCCCCACTTGCGTGAGCGGCGACTGTCTAGCCAGCTTCATATGCATTTTAACACGCTGCACCATCATTCCAGCTGAAGTTGAGAATAAAGACACTGGATTCCAGCCTACGCTGGAATGACAGGATTTGAGATACTTTCAAGCAGCAACAAGCGACAGTGAGAATTCCGTGTGGTTTATATCCCCTGCTACCGCGCCGAGCAGCGCAAGCATTATGGGAGCTTTCGGTAATCGGCTGTTTGAGCCCAAAGATTTTATTGGGCGAGTTTCCGATTGACGCCCATGATGATGAGCAGCACAGGAAACAAGCGGGAGGGGGTAGCCTTTTCTTTGGTTTCTTTCTTTTGGCTAAGCAAAAGAAAGAAACTCGCCAGTCGCGCGCGAGCGACCAATTACAAAAGCACAATTCACCTTGTAACAAAATCCATAAAAGGCTTATTTCCTCGCTCTGCATTACAATGCAAACATGCTGTAACAAGATTATCAAATGAATTATCACCACCTTTTGAAACAGGTTGAATATGGTCTAGCGTTGCACTAAATCTTGTAAGTTGCTTTTGACAATAATGGCATTTGTACCCATCCCTTTCGAACACTTTATAGCGATTCTCTTGGAAGTTATAAAAATCCAACTCTTTATGAAGATTGATACTTTCAACTTGAACAGACAAGGACTTTTCCATCAATGCCTTACATCCTGCGATTTCATCAGGGATTGATACTTTGTAAAGCGTGCCATCTCTATTTGTATCACCTACTACAGAAATAACATTTTTTTCTTTCAAGGAATCGAGAATTTTCTTAATTACGCCATAACTTAAATCGTCAGATTTACCACTAGCCGACTTAGCAATGGCGCTCAAACCCCGCGTGCTTGCTCGAACAAATTGCTCACCAGTTTTAACAATAGAATTGTTGAAAAGATACCAATAAACAGCTATTTCATATGGTGTAAGAATTGGATGAAGAAAGTCTACTATTGCACTAACAATAGCTGGCAACTCCAAAGCATTGTAGTTTTTCGAAAATTGAAGAGCCTCAACATCCCCAGTGTCGCTTTCAAGTTGGTCAAGTAACACTCTTATTTGTTCGATTTTTTCATTCATGCTTGAAATCCTTCTAAATTCCTAAAATAAAAAAACCTCTTCCTTAATTTTCTAGTTTCCAATGCACCATCTGATCCGCCCGCAACGGCACCAACACATCCCCGTCATAAGGCAGGCTCCCCGGCACTTTCCAGCTTTCTTTAACCAAAGTAACCTGCTCCGTATTCCGCGGCAAGCCGTAAAAATCCGCACCATTGAAGCTGGCAAAAGCTTCAAGCTTATCCAGTGCATTGGCAGCTTCAAACGCCTCTGCATAGAGCTCCATTGCCGTACGCGCCGTGTACATGCCGGCACAGCCGCAGGCGGCTTCCTTGGTGTGTTTGGCATGCGGCGCACTATCTGTGCCCAAAAAGAATTTGGCACTGCCTGAGGTTGCAGCTTTCACCAGCGCCACGCGATGGCTTTCACGCTTCAATACTGGCAGGCAGTAGTGGTGTGGCTGAATGCCGCCTTTAAACATATCATTGCGGTTCATCAGTAAATGATGTGCGGTAATGGTGGCCGCCACATTCGCCGGTGCCAGCGCTACAAAATCTGCCGCATCTTTGGTGGTGATATGTTCAAACACGATTTTCAAAGCCGGGTATTTCTTCAAGAGCGGAATCATGTGACGCTCGATAAACACCAACTCACGGTCAAACACGTCGATATCGCTGTCGGTTACCTCAGCATGCACCAACAGCGGCAGCCCGGCTTTTTCCATCGCTTCCAATGCTTTTGCACATTTATCCAGGCTGGTAACACCAGAATCTGAATTGGTAGTAGCCCCAGCCGGGTAAAGTTTCACGCCATGTACCAAGCCACTTGCCTTGGCCTTGATGACTTCTTCAGCAGTCGTGTTATCGGTTAAATACAAAGTCATCAATGGCTCAAAGCGCATGCCGGCCGGTAAGGCTGCAAGAATCCGCTCGCGATACGCCAGCGCCAGTTCAGTAGTGGTCACCGGCGGCCGCAGGTTCGGCATCACAATCGCGCGGGCAAACTGTTTTGCCGTGTCGGGCAGCACGGCCTTCAGCGCAGCGCCATCTCTTAAATGTAAATGCCAGTCATCCGGGCGGGTAATGGTAATTTTATTCATGGTGTTTCGATTCATTTTTCAATTGAAGTGCAAATTCGTATAAATCATTCTTTTTAAGCTGCGTAATGTCTGTTGCCAGCTTTACCGCCTGTTTTAAAGGCAGTTCAGCCAGCAGCAATTTCAACACACGTACGGCCTCTTCGGGGATTGCATCGGCTTCTTTAAATAGAGGTGCTTCCACCAGTAGCACAAACTCACCGCGCTGCTGGTTGGTGTCAGCTTCCAGCCAGGCAAGAGCCTCACCAAGATTGCAGCTATAGAATGTTTCAAAAGTCTTGGTGAGTTCACGTGCAAAGGTGATGCGGCGATCCGCCCCCAGCACCTGGCTTAAGTCGGCAACACATTCCAGAATCCTGTGCGGCGCCTCATAAAACACCAGCGTTACCGTCTGCGCTTTAAGTGCTTCAAGCTGTTTGCGCCTGGCAGCGCCGCTCGCAGGCAAAAAACCATGAAACAGAAAGCCGTTTTGTGTGATACCTGATGCCGATAACGCCGCGATAACCGCACTGGCACCGGGTACCGGCACTACTTTAACCCCGGCTTTCCGCACCAGATCAACCACCACAGCGCCGGGGTCACTGATACCAGGCGTACCGGCATCGGTCACCAGCGCGATATTTTCACCCGCATTCAATTGCACCAGCAATTTTTCGGCAGACTGGTGCTCGTTATGCTCATGCACGGCAATCAGTTTTTTACTGATGCCAAAATGATTCAAAAGACCGGAGGTATGGCGCGTATCTTCTGCTGCAATGGCATCTGCGCTTTTAAGAATATCCAGCGCCCGCAGCGTAATATCCTGCAGGTTTCCAATTGGGGTAGCGACAACATATAATATGCCCGAGTTATGCAAAGCGTGATGCCTTTTAAAGTAAATTAAGCGTATTTTAACCCAGATAATCTATTAGGACGTGAGATGATGGCAAGACCGTGGTGTCAATTGGGAGTATCAAAAGAATGAGAAATGCAAGCCAACTGACGCATTACCTGGCCTTGGCAATAACCCTGATATTAAGCAGCTTCAATGTGTATGCAGAGCCTGCTGCAAAACCAGCCCCGCCCGCATCAAAGCAGCCAATCAAAAAAGCCCCGGAAGCATATTTTGCTGACGGCTTATCATGCCTGAAGCAGGCGCAAATCGCCTGTGCAAAACTTGCTGCGGCAAACATATCCAGCGCATCATCTTATGCAAAACTGCTGCAAGGCAGCATCGCCCTGGCTGAAAACCAGACTGACAAGGCCATGCTGTTGCTGCTGCCGCTACAGGCAGACGCCTCACTGAATGCAGCGGCAAGAATCGCACTGCACCAGCAGCTGGCAATCGCATTTAAAAACCTTGATGACACCCTGCAGGCACTGCAGCACCTGATGCTCGCGGAATCTGCCATGGCAAGCACAGCTCCAGGTGACAAAGAATCTGGCATAGATGCTAATCACCAGAAAATATGGGCGTTGCTCAACGGGCTCGACCAAGATCAGCTGATTGCCATGCGCGGCGAGAATACAGATAACCATTTCCAGGGCTGGGTCGATTTATGCCTTGCCGCCAGAAACCAAGACAACAGGACGAGCATCAAGAACTGGATCAGCAGCTACGGCGACCACCCGGCATCAGATTTTGCCAAGAACCTGCCGGCGGCCAATGCAGCACAGGCTAATACGAAAATCCGCCTGCCCACAGATGGTGCAATTGCCTTGATTCTGCCGCTTGCCAACGATATTGACTCATCCAAGGCAGATGCTTTCATGCAGGGGCTTGCCGCCGCACTGGCCAGGAACGATTTAAAAAATGAGATAAAAGCCTACCCAAGTGCCGATAGTGAACAGGATATAAGCGAAATCCAGACGCTTGCAAAGAATGAAGGCAACGCCTACTTCATTATTGCTGACTTCGACGCCAGCCACTCGCACGCGACAGCAGACGAGCGCGGCGCCGGCAACATCCTGCACATAGGCTTGTTTCTGGATGATGAAGCACAGCGCATAGCAAGCTTTGCCACAGCTAACGCCATTCAACGCATAGCCATTGTCAGCTCTGAAAACTATACTGCAAAACTGATGACTGCAAGCTTTCAAAAGGCATGGAGAGATGTATCGGGCCTGACTACAGATACCCTCAACGTCATCACACTACCTGGCAACATAAGCGCCAATAGCACTGAGCTACTGGACCTGAAATCAAAGATTGCCGGCATACCTCATGACATGGTACTGCTGGCAACCACCGCGCCTGAAGCCCGCATAATCAGGCCCTACCTCGACATCAGTACACCCACCATGGCATTCTCATGCATCAATCAAAATACAGACCCGTCGCTGCTGGAGCCAGCCCTGAATGCCCTGCGTTTTGTTGATATTCCGTTTTTGCTGAAAAACAATCAGGATAGCGCCGATTACAGCCTGGCAGATGCAAACCTTGGCTCAAATGAATTGCTGCGGTGGTATGCACTGGGCGTTGATAGCCTGCAATTACTCGTGGCAGGTCAACGGACTGCCGGCAGTGACGTTATCATCAATGGTTTAACCGGCACACTGGCCATTGATAAATCAGGCAATATGAAACGCCAGCTGTCGCTGGGGAAATTCACCTACAACGGCGTAGTGGCTGAGTAACCGAAGTGCCAGAGCAACTGAAGAACCAGATGCCTATTAAAGAACAGCCCCAGCATCTACAGTTTGGAAACGCAGCAGAACAGCTTGCTGCAACTTTCTTACAAGGCAAGGGACTCAAACTCATTGAAAGGAACTTTCGCTGCCAATACGGCGAAATCGATTTGATTATGCGCGATGGCAAGACGCTGGTATTTGTTGAAGTACGCTTGCGCAGCAATGCCAATTTTGGCGGCGCTGCAATGAGCATCAGCGAGGCTAAGCAACAAAAACTCAAACGCACCGCTGAGCGTTACCTGCAAACCCATGGCGACTCGAATTGCCGATTTGATGCAGTTTTAATGCATGCAATCGACATGAACGCAGTAGAATGGCTGCAAAATGCTTTTTAATTTTTTCACACTGAATCACCAGAAACACTCACACAAAGGACGTCCATAATGAAACCTTCCTTAAAACTCTTAGTAGCACTCGCACTCGTATCCCAAATCAGCGCATGCGTTCCGGTTGTTGTAGGTGGCGCGGCAGCTGGCGGCTCCATGGCAGCAGACAGGCGTACCGCCGGCACTTATGTTGAAGATGAAAACATCGAGCTGAAAGCCACAAAAAATATTTATGATAACTTGGGCGAGGCATCTCACGTCAACATCACCAGCTACAAAGGCAATGTACTGCTGACAGGTGAAGTGCCTGACGCAAAAACCAAAGCCAAAGCAGGTGAAATGATGCAGGCGATTGAAAACGTACGCAGCGTTACCAATGAATTAGCCATAGGCCCTAAAACCACCATCAGTTCACGCACTAACGATAGTTACCTGACTTCTAAGGTAAAAGGGCAGTTTGTTACCGAGAACCGCTTCCAGGCAAATTATGTAAAAGTGGTCACCGAGAACAGCGTGGTCTACCTGATGGGCTACGTTACTCACAAAGAAGCGGATGACGCTGTAGAAATTGCCCGCAACACATCAGGCGTAAGCAGAGTAGTCAAAGTCTTTGAATACATGCCTTAAGCTTTAACCGGAAACGCGCCCCAACTGGTGCTGCTCCGAAACAAGGCAAATCAATAGCATCAGGCCGTATCAGCTGATACGGCCTGAATATATTGATTTAGATACAAAAACTGTAATGAAGTATCGGTAATGCAAATGTTATAATGCCTAATATCTTCAGGCCGTCCGCGGCATCATCATGGTAAATACACAAATGAGTTCAGAACAAACATCAACACCGCAAACTAACGAAATCATCATTGAAGGCAACACACGTGCAGGCAAACCTTTCCGCCCTAGCGACTGGGTAGACCGTATGTGCAGCACCTACGCCACTTTTGGTGAAGACCGCAAGCTGAAATACTCCCCTTACCTGAAACCAAGGGTAGTCAATGGCGTGCGCTGCCTGGCTGTTGACCTTAAATTAAAGGTCGTCAACCCTGAAGGATTTACACAGCTGATGCACTTTGCAGAAGAAAACCAGCTCAATGTTCTTGATGGCGCAGGCAACAGCATTCCAGTACCGCAATAAACCAGCACCAACCGATACACCAAGCTGTAGCGAACCCGCTACAGCTTATTTTTTACCAGTTGTAATCATTTTTTCAATGTATTCACGGCTCACTATACCGCGCTTCACTTTAACCAGCGCACCCTGCGGGTTATAAATGAAAGTCGTCGGCAATACGTCAGCTGAACCAATCTGCGCAATCACACTGTCGTCACCCAGCACTATCGGGTAAGACATCAGCATATCATCCACGTAGGATTTAACCTCACCCACATCTTTATAATCAAAAACAACACCTAATACCATCAGATCCTTTTGCTTATGCTGGTCATACAGATTCACCAAGTCCGGCACCTCTTCCAGGCACGGTGGACACCAGGTAGCCCAATAGTTAACCAGCACCCACTTACCTTTATAGCCTGATAGCTGATGCTTAACTCCAGCCGTATCCTTTAACAGGAAATTATTCTTAAGGCTATTTTCGGCCAGCACAACCTGACTGAAAAATAAAATAAAAAATATAACTACAATTTTTTTCATAATCTTGGAATTTAGTAACAAAATGAAATTGATTAGCGCGATGTTTTCAGAAATGTAATTAATAATCGCATATATACTGGTCTAGCCGTTAGCATTATCATACAATCGTATGACTGATTTGATTGATGTGAAAAAATTAAAAATGACACTAAAGCTCAACATACCAGTTTTAAAGGACGATCCTGTTTTCATTGCGGAGACAAAACCTCAGAAAATCCAGCAGGCATTGCGGGATTTAAAAACTGAGCACCCGCTAGACCTGGCTACACATATGCGTGGCGAACTGGAAACGCTCAACAGCCAGAAAATATCAGCTGGTGCCCGATTACAGGCTCTTGATAGTTATCGACCTTTTATAATCAGCACAATACAGCTGCTGTCTGAAGATTACATAAATTCAACACTCCCCTTGCAAGACAAAGCCCGTGCGGCTGCATCAGCCACTGAATCCCTATGGTCTGAGCTTGGTTATGGCTACAAACTGGCATTAATAGATCTACAGAATCAGTTAATCAAACTTGGCACTGACAAGAGTTCAGCGCTGGCAATACACCGTGCAATCCATGCCGTATCCGAACATGCATTAGTACTCTACCAAACCTATTTCATTCCACCCAGCCATATCTGGAGCGACTTGCATCAACTATATTTCTGCGCTGTACAGCTTGGAGTGCAGAACATGGATATGTCATCGGAACAAGACCGATACCAGACTTCAATATCGACACTCAACACTATAGAGAATGCCTACAAGCATGCGCTATTAATGTCGCTGGCTGAACCACAGCAACTGGCACAGCAGGAAATCAGCCTGGCTGCAGAATATCTGACACACCATATCAAGTTGGCGTTCATCAGCGGGATTGCAGCATTGGAACACTCATCTGGCACATTTGTAATCAACCTGAGTTCCAATAATCCACCTACGCCTTATAGCAAGCAAAAAGAAGAACCTGACCCGACTACCGATATCCTGCTGCAAACCATTGATCTGGTATTCACCATACATCAGGATCTGAAAGACCTGCAAAACAAGCAGCTGCCTAAAAATGGCAGCATTCCCGCCAGTGTAAATAGAAACAATTACATCGAACTACTGACGCATCTCATCAAAAACTGGGGCATTACCCCCAAACGCATTTTCAGCCGCTCACTGAAAAATGGCGACATCGAGTTGGTTACCGGTATTCCGAGCATACATCGGGTTATCAGCACCGTATCAAGCGAAGCAAATCTACAAACCATTAATGAATTAAATACCTTAAACCTTGCACAAGTAACGCCATCACGCTGGAAGATCCTTAACATCAGTGCATCCGGCATGGCAATTCGTCGCCACCATACTGCAGAAAAGAACATATGCCTCGGTGCATTGGTCAGCATAAAAGCAAACAATGAAGCAAACTGGTCTATTGGTTTTGTACGCTGGGCAAATTGTGGCACACGCGACAGGCTGGATATAGGCGTAGAACTCATCGCACCGCAGGCGCGTGCAGCTATAGCCCGCATACAACACCAGCAAAATGATGAGCATATTCTCCTGCTGCCGGAAATCAGTGCCGTTAAACAGCCGGCAACCATCATCGCACCCAGAGGTACTTACGATGCAGGCCGCCAGTTAACAATCACCTATAACAACACCAGAAGACAGGTCACCTTGACTAAACTTGTTGAGCGCACCCATTTTGTTGAACGGATGCAGTATAGTTTCAATCCTTAACTATCAGTCCAAAGTTCAGCAGAACCACAATCAGGGCTGACATAAAAAACATATTGTGAGCAATTTAAATGTAGTTTAAAAGATGTCGATGCAACTTTAAAATCAGCAACTGGCATTTGATACTTCACTAAACCATTTTTTTTCGTTACGATACGAGTTTATTACTTAAGAATTATTCAATTTTAGAGGTTTTACCATGAGCGAACACATCACACACCTTAGCGATGCGAGTTTTGAACAAGACGTATTACAATCGCAAATCCCAGTCCTGGTCGATTACTGGGCTGAATGGTGTGGTCCATGCAAAATGATTGCACCAATCTTAGATGAAATTTCTAAAGAATACGCTGGCCGCCTCAAAGTAGCGAAACTGAACATTGACGACAACCAGCAAACACCGCCTAAATACGGCATCCGTGGCATTCCAACCCTGATGCTGTTTAAAAATGGCAACGTTGAAGCCACTAAAGTTGGCGCATTATCAAAATCACAATTAACAGCTTTCATTGACAGCAACATCTAAACCCATTACGCTTAGCATCAAGTTCAATTGCTTGGTTTTATTGCAATAAGCCTATAGAACCAAGCACATTCTCCTTCAGTCACTAAATTTTAAGCCTCTAGTATTTAAATCAATAGTTTTAATCACTTCCCACATTCTTGTTCTAGCGAGACCTCATGCATCTATCTGACCTCAAACATCTACCCGTAACCGAGTTGGTTGAAATGGCTATTGCCAATGAAATCGATAATGCCAGCCGCATGCGCAAGCAGGATTTGATCTTTGCTATTCTTAAAAACAAGGCAAAAAAGGGGGACAGCATCTTTGGTGATGGCACACTTGAAGTCTTGCAAGATGGCTTTGGTTTTCTGCGCTCACCGGATACATCCTACCTTGCCGGCCCTGATGACATCTACGTTTCACCATCTCAAATCCGCCGCTTCAACCTGCATACCGGCGACAGCATTCAGGGTGAGATTCGCATTCCCAAAGATGGCGAACGCTATTTTGCACTGGTAAAAGTTGACCAGGTAAATGGCGAGGCACCAGAGAACACGAAACATAAAATACTGTTCGAGAACTTGACGCCGCTGTTCCCGACTATTCCGCTAAAATTAGAGCGCGATATTAAAGGTGCAGAAAACATCACCAGCCGCGTGATTGACATGATCGCGCCGATTGGAAGAGGCCAGCGCGGTTTGCTGGTAGCCAGCCCGAAAAGCGGTAAAACCGTGATGATGCAGAACATTGCACATGCGATTACCGCAAACCACCCCGATGTGATTCTGATTGTGCTTTTAATTGACGAACGTCCGGAAGAAGTGACAGAAATGACACGTTCAGTGCACGGCGAAGTGGTTGCATCAACCTTTGACGAGCCGGCAACACGCCACGTACAGGTAGCCGAAATGGTGCTGGAAAAAGCAAAACGTCTGGTTGAGCACAAAAAAGATGTGGTGATTCTGCTGGACTCTATCACCCGCCTGGCACGCGCTTACAATACTGTGATTCCTTCATCAGGCAAAGTGTTGACCGGCGGTGTGGATGCCAACGCACTGCAGCGCCCTAAACGCTTTTTTGGTGCTGCACGTAACATTGAAGAAGGCGGCTCACTCACCATCATCGCAACTGCACTGGTTGATACCGGCTCACGTATGGATGATGTGATCTACGAGGAATTTAAAGGCACCGGCAACATGGAAATCCATCTTGACCGCCGCATGGCCGAAAAACGCATTTACCCTGCCATCAACGTCAACAAGTCCGGTACACGCCGTGAAGAACTGCTCATCGAAAAAGACGTTCTGCAAAAAATCTGGGTGCTACGCAAACTGCTTTACCCGATGGACGACCTCGAGGCGATGGAGTTCCTGCTCGACAAAATCAAGTCTACTAAAAACAATGCAGACTTCTTTGACAGCATGCGCAGAGGCTAAAAACCCAACGTTAACAATTACCTTGCATAGCTTAAGCTTTATAAATATAATGCTGAGTTACCGCAAAAATGCGCACTATAATTTTGCCGTATCATTCGGCAATCAATACTGAGGCTATTATTATGAAAGATGGAATTCATCCAGACTACCGCGAAGTTGTTTTTCAAGACATCGGCGCAGACTTTAGTTTTTTAACACGCTCTACCATTGCAGCTCGCGACACTATCAAATGGACTGATGGTAAAGAGTACCCACTGGTTAAAATTGAGGTGTCATCAAAATCACACCCTTTCTACACCGGTAAACAAATGATTCTTGACACTGCTGGTCGCGTAGATAAATTCCGCAAAAAATACGGCATGTAATGATTGCTTGCGAGATTTCTTGCAAATAATCGTTTATCAAAAAGGCAGCCTAGGCTGCCTTTTTGCTTTAATGTTATATTTGGCCTGTCAACCGGCTAGTTTGCAATAGACACACTATCAGAAAACACAATACACTTACCCACTATGCGCTTTCAACTTGATCACGACTGGCAAGGCAACATGTCCACACCGCGCGCGCGCATAGGTGAAAATGCCAAAACACAATTGCTCATTGTACTTTGTGCAATCTGGGTAATATTGGGGCTCACCGGCCACGGCCCGTGGAAGCCGCTTGAGTCTACCGCCATCACTATCGTACAAGGCATCACCCAGGGCGGCAGCCTAGTTGCCCCGCTGGCCGCTGGTGAATCCACACTGGACTCCCCTCCGCTTTATTATTTATCTGCCGCTGCCAGTGCAACATTGCTTAGCCCATTTTTCAGCCTGCATGATGGTGCACGGCTCATCAATACCTTATGGATAACAATCCTTTTATTAATGGCTGGCATGACAGGCCGCGAGTTATGGGTAAATGGCGTTGGCCGCTACGCAACATTCATCATGATTGGCACTATAGGCCTGGTGATGAATGCCCATAGCCTGAACAACGAAATTGCAAACACGGCATGTGCCGCTACGGGCTTTTACGCATTGGCCCTTTGCAAACGTCGCCCGTGGCGTGCAAGCGCGCTGCTTGGCATAGCGCTTGGGGCCGGGTTCCTGTCAGACGGCATTATCATGCCACTTGTACTGTTAAGCACAGCAGTATTACTAGCGCTTATGTTCAGGCCCTGGCGTACAGTGAGTTTTTTAAAAGTGCTAGTCACATCACTCGCCATCGCGGCACCCATGATCATAGGCTGGCTGGTTCTGCTGTATGTACAAAAACCCATATTGTTCAATCAATGGCTGGATAGCAGCATCCACGGATTCAATCAGCATAACCATGCTTACTTTTTCCGCACGTTAATCTGGTATGCCTGGCCGGCTCTGCCGCTTGCTCTATGGGGGCTATGGAAAAACCGTAAACAGTTATTTTCCAAACCCAAATTCCAACTGATTATTGTCTTTTTTATCTGCACACTTTTCTTTTTGGGGTTTGGCGTGCAATCCAGGGATATCAATGCCATGCCATTATTATTGCCATTGGTAGCCCTTGGCGCCGGCAGCGTTGAACATTTGAAACGCGGTGCAGCTTCAGCCTTGAACTGGTTCGGTATCACGCTATTTGGCTTAATTGGCTTTTTGACCTGGCTAGGCTGGATTGCTGTTATCACTGGCCACCCGGCAAAAATAAAAGCACGCATGCAGTTTTTGTCAGGCTCCTCTGCTACCACTGAATTCCACTGGATAATGTTACTGCTTGCGATTTTAATCACTGCAATCTGGCTGTTCACTTGCCTGCGCGCCAAGCAGACTAATCGGTCAACAGTGACTAACTGGGCTGTAGGCATGACATTTGGCTGGGGGCTGCTGATGACGCTATGGCTGCCGTGGATTGATGCTGCAAAAAGCTACGAATCTATATTCACTTCTGTACAAAACGCATTGCCTAACCGCCATGGCTGCATTAATGGCCTGAACGTGGGGCAATCCCAGCGCATGTTATTGCACTACTACACTGGGATCAAACTCCGGCCTGCTGATTCGCTACAATCCAATGGCAGCCAGACAGCCTGCAGGTTTTACCTGATACAGGATGAAAAAGGTACTGCAAAAGCACAGCCCGGCGATGAATGGAAACTGATTTGGCGCGGCAAGCGAGAGGCTGACAGAAAAGAATCTTTCAGGCTCTTACAGCGCAAATAGGGATTAAAGCTTACAGCTGCGCTCTAAGCTCTGCTGGCAAATGAGTTAAAGCTGCAGGTAAGCTTTGATTGCAGACTGCACCTGCGGATGCAGCCCCTGGCCGCCCTGCTCACTCACATGCGCTGCAATCTGCTTGCGCATCTGCAAGGCCCAGAACTTATTAAGATGCCCGGCAATATCTTGCTGAGCATGGCTTTGGTCAGGATATGATTCGTAGAAATCACCAATCTGGTTTGCCATTGAAATTAAACGCTGAATATCCATATTTCCAGTTTTCTATCTAAAGAGTTTCACTTATTGATTCAATATTCTTATTGATTCAAAATTCTTTCATTGTGGCTATACACCACATAACGGCCCTCTCTGGCAAACCCCACCAGAGCCAACCCGCACCCCTCCGCCACGCGCACCGCCAAGCCTGTAGGTGCAGAAACTGCCACCAGCATCGCAATGCCGGCAGTTGCTGTTTTCTGCACCATCTCAAAACTGGCGCGGCTGGTTGTAATAACAAATCCATCAGCCAGCGGCCCTTGCTGCACACGCATTTTCTGCAACGCACCTATGAGCTTATCCAGAGCGTTGTGCCTGCCTACATCTTCACGCACGATACTCACAGCACCGTCAGCCAATACAAAAGCACTGGCATGCGTTGCGCCGGTTTGCTTCTGCATCACCTGCCCTGCCTGTATTTCACGCAAACCACGGGCAATGCTGCTTGCTGCAAACCTGATATCTGACCGCAACGGCGCGGGATAACGCATGGCCTGCCCCAGGCTTTCTGCACCGCATAAACCGCAGCCGGTTTTGCCAGCCAGCGTGCGGCGGCGGTCTTTCAGCTGCATGAAGCGCTCACTGGCAATATCACAATGCAGTTCTATGCCATCGCCCTGCACCCTGGCCTCAACACCATATAACTCGCTCGGGCTTTGCACGATGCCTTCCGATAAGGAAAAACCCAGCGCAAAATCTTCAAGATCCTGTGCGCTAGCCAGCATCACCGCATGCGAAACGCCGTTATAAATCAATGCAACCGGCGTTTCTTCCGCCAGGCAATCCTGCGCATTTACCTGTTTACCATCCTGCCATTGAGTGACTTCATAATGACTCAATGGCACATCCAGAATCAGCGGCAGTTCCTGTTTTTTATTCAACGGTAACCTTATTTAACCGCTTCGGCTTTTTTACCGGCAAAAGCGATTTGCGCCTCACTGAAACTCTTGTAATGTTTCTGCCAATCCGATAACTGGCTCACACGTGATACCTGCACCGCGGTTACTTTATACTCAGGGCAGTTAGTAGCCCAGTCTGAGTTATCGGTAGTAATCACGTTGGCACCAGATTCCGGATGGTGGAAGGTAGTGTAAACCACACCGGTCTGCACGCGCTCGGTAATCTTGGCACGCAGTACGGTTTCACCCGCACGGCTGGCAATGCCTACCCAGTCACCCTCTTTAATTCCGCGGTCTTCAGCATCATGCGGATGAATCTCGAGTATATCTTCAGGGTGCCAGGCAGTATTCTGCGTACGGCGTGTTTGCGCCCCTACGTTGTATTGAGACAGGATACGGCCAGTCGTCAATATCAGCGGGAACTTCGCATTCACTTTCTCGGTAGTCGGCACGTACTGCGTAATAAAGAATTTACCTTTGCCGCGCACGAATTCATCAATATGCATGATTGGCGTACCGTTCGGATGCTCATCATTGCATGGCCACTGAATGCTGCCCATCTCATCCAGCTTCTTGAAGCTCACGCCATGGAAAGTCGGCGTCAGCTGCGCGATTTCATCCATGATTTCAGAAGCATGACTGTAATGCATAGGGTAACCCAGCGCCTCTGACAGCTTGGCTGTGACTTCCCAGTCCTCATAACCGTTTTTAGGCTTCATCACACGGCGCACTGGTGAAATCCGGCGCTCAGCATTCGTGAACGTACCGTTTTTCTCCAGGAATGATGCGCCCGGGAAGAATACATGCGCATACATCGCGGTTTCGTTCAGGAACAAGTCCTGCACAATCACGCACTCCATGTTTTCCAGAGCGTGGGTCACGTGCTGTGTGTTCGGGTCTGATTGAACAATATCCTCACCCACACAATACAGGCCTTTAAAGCTGCCCTCACTGGCCTGATCGAGCATATTGGGAATGCGCAAGCCAGGCTCGCTGCTTAACGGACGACCCCACGCTGATTCAAACAATGCACGGGTCGCATCGTCAGACACGTGGCGATAGCCGGGGAATTCATGCGGCATGGAGCCCATATCGCAAGAGCCCTGCACGTTATTCTGGCCGCGCAGCGGGTTAACGCCCACACCTTCACGGCCAATGTTGGCTGTAGCCATGGCCAGGTTAGCAATCCCCATTACGGTAGTGGAACCCTGGCTATGCTCGGTGACACCCAGGCCATAGTAGATTGCGGCATTACCGCCCTTTGCATACAGCCTTGCAGCAGCGCGAATATCTTCAGCCTTGACACCAAGCTCGGCAGACAAAGCTTCAGGTGAGTTTTCCGGCTTGGCTACAAAGTCACGCCATGCCGTGAATGAATCCCACTCGCAGCGCTCTTTCACAAATTCTTCCTGCACCAGACCCTCTGTCACAATCACGTGCGCCAAGGCTGAAATCAACGCCACGTTAGTACCCGGGCGCAATTTCAAGTGGTAATCGGCACGGACATGCGGTGAATTTTTCACCAGGTCAATCTCGCGCGGGTC
>Ga0208392_1000162_pt1 | contig 17260 bp, 18 predicted proteins | sample LakWasMeta3_LOW4_2_FD_183855 | JGI IMG/M metagenome (GOLD analysis project Ga0208392, IMG submission 183855) | Freshwater sediment methanotrophic microbial communities from Lake Washington under simulated oxygen tension - Sediment Metagenome... | ecosystem: Environmental > Aquatic > Freshwater >... | reverse complement strand
TAAACTAAATTATTTATTTACAGCTCATTTTCTTGTTTTAATTAAGTTTTCTGTTAGTATTTGTGGCCGTATCAAATTTCACAAAAGGTCAGCCCGTGGATATTAACGAGCTCAATCAAAACAATTCAAGTCAATCTGTCATTTTAGCGCAAAATATAGATAAAGCTGAACGTAAGCTTAAATTACGCTGGATTTTAGCAATATCATGCCTGCCATTATTTGGCATTTATGCCGCTTTTGGTATTGCACCACAAACATTGATTGGTAGCATCCCGACTGCAACTGTAATAGAAGAGATTGCTTTACCCAGTGCTGATACTGCCTCAGATGCAGCCAATGCAGCAGAGAGCTTCTGGTATAAAGACCATGTACGCCGCGATGACACCCTGCAAAGCATGCTCTCGCGCTTAAACATCCGCAATCGTGATGCTCAGGAATTCATTCGCACAGACCAGACGGCAAGTGAAATTGCCAGGGCGCTCATTCCAGGCAAACAAATAGAAGCTGAAACAGATATCGAAGGCAATCTCATTAGCCTTGAATATCAATTAAATGCTGACGAATACATCAGTATCAGCAAAACAGCCTCAGGCTACGGCGCAGAGAAATCATTACGCAAACTCGAGGTTCGCCCGATTCTGAAATCAGCAAAAATCAATAACTCATTGTTTGGCGCAACTGATGACGCAAATATTCCTGACCATATCGCCATTCAGCTGGCCGATATTTTTGAGAGTGAAATCGATTTTCACACCGACTTGCGTCGAGGCGACCATTTTAATGTGATTTATGAGGGAAGCTATAGCGAGGGTGAATTACTGAAAACCGGCGACGTTCTTGCTGCTGAGTTTGTGAATAATGGAAAGACATACCGAGCTGTAGGTTTTCGCAATAACGATGGTCAAATGGAATACTACACTCCGGATGGTAAAAGCCTGCACAAGTCATTTTTACGTTCACCATTAGAGTTTACGCGTGTAAGTTCTGGTTTCAGCGTAGCGCGCTTCCACCCGGTTTTACAAACAATCAGAGCGCACAAAGGTGTAGACATGGCGGCGCCTACCGGAACTCGCGTTAAAGCTTCCGGCGATGCGGTGGTTGAATTTGCGGGCCAGAAAGGCGGCTATGGCAATGTGATTGTGCTGAAGCACAATAACGGTGTCAGCACTGTTTATGGCCATCTATCACGCTTTGCTGCCGGTCTGCGACGTGGTGCAAAAGTTGTCCAGGGTGAAATCATTGGCTATGTTGGCATGACAGGCGTAGCCACTGGGCCGCATTTGCATTATGAATTCCTGCTGAATGGCAAGCACTACGACCCGATGAAGGTGGCATTACCCAAGGCCAATCCAATCGAGGCGCGCAATAAAGCTGAATTTGACAGTCTGAGCAATCAACTTTCTGCACAACTCAGATTGCTGGGCTCAAGCAACATCGCGGCTCTAGAATAATCCTTTCATAAACGGAAAATCATTATGGCTGGCAAGCTTTTCATCGGGCTGATGTCGGGCACCAGCCTCGATGGTGTTGATGCGGCACTTGTTGAATTTAATAACGGACAACAACTGCGTGTTCTGCATACCCATTTTCTAGCCTACCCTGCTGCAATAAAAGCCGAAATACTTGCGCTGCAGCACCCCACCGGGAATGAACTTGAAATAACAGCGCTTATGGCGAATACGCTGACCAGACTGTACGCTGACACGGTAAATGGGTTGCTGAAAAATGCCAAGTTATCAGCAGATAAAATTAGCGCAATCGGCTGCCACGGCCAAACCATCAGGCATAGGCCAGATCTCGGATTTACCATGCAGATAGGCAACCCTGCACTGCTGGCTGAACTCACACAAATTACAGTAGTTGCCGATTTCAGAAGCCGGGATATTGCTGCCGGCGGGCAAGGTGCACCATTAGTGCCCGCTTTTCATAAAGCAATTTTTTCTCATGCCACAATGAATCGCGCCATTATCAATATCGGCGGCATCGCAAATATCACATACCTTGCAAGCTCTGGGGAGGTATTTGGATTCGATTCAGGCCCTGGCAACATGCTTCTGGACGCGTGGATTAAACAACAGCTTGATTTGGATTTTGATGCTGATGGCTCATGGGCTGCGACCGGCACGGTTATTGAACCCTTATTATCAGAAATGCTAGCCGACCCTTACTTCTCGCTACCCCCGCCGAAAAGCACCGGACGGGATTTATTCAATCATTTATGGCTAAACGATTTACTCAAGAATACACATTACAGACCTAACGATGTGGCACGCACATTGCTTGCGCTTACTGCATACTCTATCCATCGTTCGCTGATAGAGTATTGTGGCGCTATAGATGAAATTTATTTGTGCGGCGGCGGTGCAAAAAATGGCTTATTGGCTCAACAACTGCAATGCCTGTCTGGCAACATAAAACTAAGCCATATTGATGAATTAGGCATCGGTATTGATTGGGCAGAAGCAGTTGCATTTGCATGGCTGGCTAAACAATGCCTGGACGGGCAGACTGCCAATCTGGCAGAAGTCACCGGTGCAAAGGGCTCACGCATCCTGGGTGCAATCTATCAGGCGTAAAAATAGCACGCACCATTCATGATGCGCGCGCCAATAAAGTATAATCGCGACAACGGATAATTATTACAGTAGAAATACTATGAATCAAAAACCTACCAAAGCAACGATTAGTTTCGACAACAATGCAGCCCCTATCGAACTGCCAGTACTTTCCGGCACTTTAGGCAATGACGTTATTGATATCCGCACTTTAGGCAAGCATGGCGTATTTACTTATGACCCCGGCTTTATGTCCACCGCGGCATGTAATTCCAACATCACATTTATTGATGGTGAAAAAGGCCTGCTTTACTACCGCGGTTACCCCATAGAAGAACTTGCCGAGCACTGTGATTATCTGGAAGTTGCGTATTTACTGATGCATGGCGAGCTGCCAAATGCAACTGAAAAGCAAGAGTTCACTGACACCATACGCGGCAGCACAATGCTGCATGATCAACTTAATAATATTTTCCGCGGCTTCAGGCGTGATGCACACCCGATGGCGGTTATGGTGGGTGTGGTAGGCTCTCTATCTGCATTTTATTTTGACTCTATGGACATTCGTGATGCCAAGCATCGTGAATTATCCGCACATCGTCTGCTGGCCAAAGTGCCAACGATTGCTGCATGGAGCTATAAGTACAATCTGGGACAGCCATTCATGTATCCGCAGAATCACCTGAATTATGCGGAAAACTTCATGCACATGATGTTTGCAACGCCATGTGAAAAATACGAGCCCAACCCGATTCTGGCCAAAGCCTTTGAACGTATTTTGATACTGCATGCTGACCACGAACAGAACGCATCGACATCCACAGTACGCCTTGTAGGCTCGAGTGGCGCCAACCCGTTTGCCTGCATTTCGGCAGGTATCGCATCGCTTTGGGGCCCAGCCCATGGCGGCGCGAATGAAGCCACATTGAATATGCTGGAAGAGATTGGTGACGTTTCACGCATCGGTGAGTTTATCAAACGTGCAAAAGATAAAACCGACAGTTTCCGCCTGATGGGTTTTGGCCACCGCGTTTACCGCAACATGGATCCGCGGGCTGCCATTATGCGCAAAACCTGCCACGAAGTGCTCAATGAATTAGGGCTCAATGATGACCCTATGTTCAAGCTTGCCATGGAGCTTGAAAAAATCGCGCTGGAAGATGAGTATTTTGTTTCAAGAAAACTCTACCCGAATGTCGACTTTTACAGCGGCATCGTAATGCGCGCCATGGGCATACCTAACAGCATGTTTACTGCAATTTTTGCATTGGCAAGAACTGCAGGCTGGATAGCACAATGGTCCGAAATGCACTCAGACCCTGAAGCAAAGATTGGACGGCCGCGCCAGCTTTATACTGGTGAAGCAAGACGTGCGTTTACTCCTGTTGAAAAACGCTGATACAGAAATGCACTAGAAGCGTTCATAAAGTTTCTGTTCGTGTTCACAAAAAAAGGCCAAACATATTGTTTGGCCTTTTTTATGCTGCTGATACTTCAATCAAGGTACATCAATTAAACCGAGAATGATGACCCGCAACCACAAGTGGTTTGTGCATTAGGGTTGCGAATCACAAACTGCGAACCCTGCAGGCTGTCTTGATAATCAATTTCAGCGCCCATTAAATATTGCAGGCTCATTGGGTCAATTAACAAGGTCACTGTATCTTTCTGTACCTGTGTATCGTCTTCATTCACTTCTTCCTCAAAAGTGAAGCCATATTGGAAGCCAGAACAACCGCCACCGCTCACGAATACTCGCAATTTAAGATCAGGCGAACCTTCTTCATCAATCAGCTCTTTCACTTTTTTAGCAGCATTGTCGGTAAAAACTAAAGGTGCTGGAATTTCTATATCTTGTATTTCTGCAACTGTACTCATTATGTACTCCTAATTTTTCAAAAACCTGTTGTGCTTTGTAGACCAAGTCAGCCAAAAGGGCTCTTACGCCTACACCATAAATCTATTGTTATTCTGTCTGATCAGCCAAATATACCAGCTTGCCTTCAATCACGGCACCAGTATGCATTTCAAGCGAGTTGTAATATACATCACCCGTAATTCGCGCTTTAGTTTGCAGTTCAATAAACTGGCTTGCCTTAACCGGGCCAATCACCGTTCCATTAACGACGACCTTTGCAGCGGTAACAGCACCTTCTATGCGACCGAGCTCACTTAATATTAGTGTGCTTGGGTTGTCATTTGGTTCAGTGATGGCTCCCTGCACACTGCCATCTATACGCAAACCGCCAGAAAAATGAATATTGCCTTCAATACGTGTATCAACGCCAATCAAAGTATCAATACTATTCTGTACCCTATTACTTTTTTTAAAAAACACACTGATTCCTTTTAACATAGCGGCCTGCCTGTCGATTATTGTTATATAGCAAAACGATTCACTGTCACCTTTTACCACTCAGCATATTCTTATAGAAAACCAGATCCTGTTTAATATGCATGTTTTCATCTTGCACTTTATTCAGTTCTTGCGTCAGATTACTTTGCGCAGCCTGCTCAATCTGCAACTGTCGCTCTACTTGGATAATCTTGGTATGCAAGGTCTGATTTTCAAGTACTGCCTGCTGATATTTCTGATAAACATCACCTCGACTAGAAAACTGCCAATATGCAATAAGGTAACCTGCCAGTACAAAAACAGCAGCTATACCCCATTGGAAGTACCATGGACGCTTGGAGCGGACAGCAACCTGCTTTGCTGTTAAGCCAAAATGCCTTCTTATGCGCCTTCTAACAGGTTTCATAAATCCGCGCCCTAGGGCAATAGAGGCACAACTTCCAAACCTGCATTCTCAGGTAATCCAAACATGATGTTCATATTCTGCACCGCCTGCCCTGCTGCCCCTTTTACCAAGTTATCCTGCACAACTACCAAGGTCAAATAGCCCACTTGCGCCTGCTTATGCAAGGCAATGCGTATTTGATTTGAGCCACGCACAGAGCGCGTTTCAGGCAGGCTGCCAGTAGGCATGACATCCACGAAACGCTCATGCTGATAACGCGCTTCATACAAAGCCTGCAAATCAAGCGTATTGGCTTTATCGCTCAGTTTAACGTAAATAGTAGACAGCATGCCACGTATCATTGGAATCAGATGCGGCACAAAAATAAATTGCACATCAGCACCAGAAAGCTGGCGCAGTTGCGCGTATATCTCGGGATGATGGCGATGGCCAGCGACACCATAAGCTTTCATGCTATCACTGGCTTCTGCAAACAAAGTCGCCACTTCGGCTTTTCTGCCGGCACCAGATACACCGGACTTGGAGTCAGCAATAATCGGCGCTGAAAAATCTATCAGGCCCTGTTCAAGCAAAGGAGTCAAGCCCAGCAATACTGTTGTAGGATAACAGCCGGGATTGCCGATTACCTTAGCTGACTTGATTTGTTCACGGTTAAGCTCAGGAATGCCATAGACAGCATCACGCAAAATATCCGGGCAGCTATGCGGCAGCTTGTACCACTTTTCAAAGACATCAATATCTTGCAGGCGAAAATCAGCTGCAAGGTCGATTACCTTAACATTGGCTTCTAGCAATGCTGCTGCCTGGCTCATGGCTACACCGTGAGGCGTAGCAAAGAACACTACATCACACTCTTTGAGGTTGGAGCTGGCCGGATCACTGAAAGCCAAGTCCACATAACCACGCAGGCTAGGGAACATGTCTGCCACGGGCATGCCTGCCTCGCCACGAGAAGTAATTGCCGTGAGCTGCACATCAGGATGTATTGCCAAAAGACGCAACAACTCAACACCGGTATATCCGGTGCCGCCCACAATACCTACTTTGATTTTTTTACTTGCCATTTTGTGTATGCATAAATGTTATTGATGGATTATAAGCCCACTATCTTTTTCATCCAATAAAAAAGGCCGCCTGAGCGACCTTTTTCAAATCCAACCGCCAAATAGCGTTTTAACGTATTAGCGTTTAGAGAATTGTTTACGACGACGCGCTTTACGTAAACCAACTTTTTTACGCTCAACTTCACGTGCATCACGTGTCACGAAGCCTGCGTGTGACAATGCACTTTTCAACGCTGCATCGTAGTCAATCAAAGCACGTGTAATACCATGACGCACTGCACCGGCTTGACCAGACTCACCGCCACCAATCACGTTAACCATGATGTCGAAGCTAGCTGTGTTGTTAGTCAATTCCAATGGCTGACGTAAAATCATGCGTGAAGTTACGCGTGAGAAATACTCATCAACCGGCTTGTCATTAACAATGATATTGCCTTTACCTGATTTCAAGAACACGCGCGCTACTGAGCTTTTGCGGCGGCCTGTACCATAGTTGTATTTACCAATCATTTTTTATCCTTAGATGGTCAATGGTTGCGGTTGTTGTGCCGCGTGGTCATGCTCGCTACCTGCATAAACCTTCATTTTTTTGATCATTGCATAACCTAAAGGACCTTTAGGCAACATGCCTTTAACTGCTTTTTCTAAAGCACGGCCTGGGAAACGGTCTTGCATTTTAGAGAATGTTGTTGTGGTGATACCACCTGGGTAACCAGAGTGCCTATGGTAGAGCTTACCCTCTGCTTTATTGCCAGTTACTTTTAATTTGTCGGCGTTAATCACGACAATGTAATCACCTGTATCTACGTGAGGTGTGTAAATGGCTTTATGTTTGCCGCGCAAACGGTGTGCAACTGCGCTAGCCAAACGGCCTAACACTAGGTCTGTGGCATCAACCACAAACCAGTCGCGCTTCACTTCATGTGATTTTGCTGAAAAGGTTTTCATCGTGTTACCAATACTATGAGCTAAAAAAATTAAGAGGCGGATTTTATGCCAAAGCAATACATCCTGTCAAACACATTTACGCTGATTATTACGTTTTTTCTAAAATATATCTGTTCGTTATTAAAACGCTCAAATCAGTTCGATGCTATATCAATCATCTATTTCGCCATTCTGCAACAAATTCAAACGGCTGGCATAGATTATGCTTTTACCTGCATTGAAGTGCTTATAAATAAATAATCAAAACTTCAAGTCCACAATCATAGCACAGTAAAGTTTTTTACAAAAAAATATACCCCTAACAAATTGAAAATAAAAAACATTTTGAGATTTTATTTACTTTTATTAATTGCCTATTGCAAGCTGAGCCTAGCCTTTGGTATAGGAGATATTGCGGTTAAATCTCATCTAGGGGAATCTTTTGCTGCCAGAATATATGTCACTGACGTTGAAAAATCGCCGGATGCCAATTGCTTTTCTGTAACGGACATTGGTGACTCCCCTGCATTCACAAAGGCATCGGTAGCGATAAAGTCAAGCGCAGGCAGCTATCAATTAATGATTGGCACTCATGAAGCCATTACCGAACCTGTAGTTAATTTGCATGTCACCTATCACTGCGACCCCGTCATGCACCGTGATTATGTAGTATTGCTTGATCCCCCACTGGCAAACGTTGCTGGAACCGATACGGTGAATTCAGTTGCAGCAGACACGCCTGCTGGACAGCACAAACCCACCGCGATAATAGATGCTGCGTCGAATGCGACTGTCAATCCGCCTTCAACTAACCGTGCCGCGGTAGATAAAACAATCAAAAGAAAAAAAGCAGCCAAGCTGGCTGACATTGATGAAAAATTAGCGGCAGCATATACAGGGGTACCGCAAACATCAGCCCAACCAGCAGCAGACGCAGCTATTGAGCACATCAACCCAGCAAATAAAAAACAGACGCTACCCAAAGATGCACACCATCTCGTCATTTCTGGCGGAAATATCAGATCGCACGACAAATCAGCGCTCCCGGAATTAACTTTAAGACTGGAAACCGAGATTGATTTAACCAGAGAAGAACAAGTGCCGCCATTGAGCAACACCGATCTTATGGATGAGGTAACTGTAATGGACAACCGGCTTGTTCATCTGGAAAAACAGATTATTAGCCTGCAAAATACCAATACAAAATTAAAAGCAGATGCACAAAATGCAACCAGGAAACTAGAAGACTCTATGCAGCACCTGCGTCTTGCGGCGGAATTTATTGCATTACTGGCATTCATCGAATGGTTACGGCGCAAGCTGGCACGTGCACGTTTAAGAAAAGTAGAGGATCAGTGGTTTGGCGATGACCATCTGACAAACGTAAACGATACTGCTGAATCAATTGCCAATAATCTTGATGAAGAAAACAGCAGTACTACAAAGTCCATTTTTAATGACCCGTTTTTTGAAACTTCAAACTATGAAAAATCTGCGGGCTTTGGCTCTGCGGATACGAATCACGCTAATGATGGCACAACCATAAACAGCAATGCCAGCGCAGATATTCTGGAAAGTGCCGACGTGTTTATTGAACACGGGCGTCCCAGTCTTGCTATTCAGCTGCTGCAAGATTACTTGATTGATTACCCCGCAGAGTCTCCCAAGATATGGCTGAGGCTGCTTTCACTACTGGCTGCTAACGGACCGGAAGCTGAATATACGCAGGCACTTGCTGATTGCAGCCATTACTATCGCATTAAAATGCCAGACTTTGCAGAAGCAAAAAAACCAGACCATTCATCCATTGAAGAATTTCACATTATTACCGAGAAACTGGAAAATGCATGGAAATCTGGCAACGCTGTGGAATTATTAAACGATTTCATTTATGACCGCCAGTCACAGCCTGCGAGCGGTTTGGGGCCACGGGCATTTGAAGAACTGTTTCTTTTAAAGCACATAGCGGAGATCATTGCCGCCAATCCTGACATCCTCAATGAGGAGGCTAACAAATCAACCGCTGTTAATGCGCCCGCAGAATCAAAAACGCCAGAGCAGTTTGATGATACAAAAGCCGGCTTTAAGGAGCAGAAAGTTATCGATGGCCAAACAGCAGAAGCCAATGAAACTGACCATGCATCATTAAAAACTATTACCCCAAGCTATCCCTTTCAGGATTTACCGTCATACGAAGTATCAACGATAGCAAACTTTGATGACATATACCCTTTGGATGAAAGATTTGATGGGAGACCTGGCAACGTACTGTCGCAAGCCAGCTCCATGCAAGAGCCCAATGAGAGCATGACCTCGCCTGAAGCATTACCCACTTTACAGGCTGCAGAAATTGATTTTTCGCCACGAATGGAAGAGATTGCCCAGGCGCAAGCTCCTGAGTCAGAATCCGGGCAAAACGACACCACACCAACAGCTGGCAACAAGCCCAGACCACAGAGAAAAACCTCGAAAGATTCAAATTTAATAGACTGGGACTTGACTGACGACAGCTAGATAATGACTAACAATATTTACATGCTTTAGCATGCAGTCATTAAGTCAGATAGTTGATGATTACGCCCGCAAATACCGACAGGCCAAACCAGTTGTTACCCAGAAATGCATTAAAACAACGCTTTCTGTCACGCCCCTTGATCAAGGTGTAATGGTAAATAGCCACAACCATAGCCCCTGCCAAGCCAGCATAATAAGCAGCACCCATCGACACCAAATAACCGGCCAAAGCCAGCAATGCCAGAGTGATTGCATAGCAAGCCATCACCGCAGTTACATCGAAATGAGCAAATGTGATTGCGGAAGATTTAATGCCTATTTTAAGGTCATCTTCACGGTCCACCATGGCATACTCAGTATCATAAGCAATAGCCCAGAAAATATTCGCCAGCAGCAGCACCCAGGCCACAGCTGGAATTTGATTATTGGTGGCAGCAAATGCCATAGGGATACCGAAACCAAACGCAATGCCCAGATAGGCTTGCGGCATGGCAAAGAATCGCTTGGTTAATGGATAACTGGCGGCCAGCAACAGCGCCAGGAAAGATAGTTTTATAGTCAGCGCATTCAACACAAGCACTAATCCAAAAGCAATCAAACTTAAAATAGCCGCCAGCAGATAAGCTTCCTTTTTACTGACCTCACTACTAGGCAAAGGCCGGAACTGTGTACGCTCTACCAAACCATCAAACTGGTGATCAGCGATATCATTCATGACACAGCCAGCACTGCGCATCAGCACTGTACCCGTGACAAATATCAGCAGCATCTTCCAATCCGGCATGCCCTGGGCTGCAATCAGTAATGCCCATAGTGTCGGCCATAACAAAAGCAATATGCCAATAGGCTTATCCAGCCGCATTAGACGCTCATAAGCATTAATTCTTTTTTTTATCTCGGTAATATTCACAGTGCCAATCAATCCTTTAACGTTTTGTGAATAACAGCATTGCGCACAATAATATCCGGTAAAAAAACTTCCGTAACTATAATCGCCGCACAATGCAAACTGAAGATAGAGCGGCGCGCCCATAAATACGCAGGCTTCTTGGTCAGATATTCTGTTGCACTCTGATATAGCGCATCGTTAGGTGATAGTTTTTTATAATTTAATGGTGTACGTTTTACTTTTGAATTTGCAAATAATGTTGCACCTAACGGTTTGCTACCCAGCTTTCCCAGCCTGAGCCATTCACCCCGCAGACTTCTGCGTGGCAGGACGCTATGTGCAAATACTACCGGGCACCCGCCGCCATTCAGCAATACTTCACGTATCAGCGCCGTTTTACCGATAGGTAAATGTAACAACCCGGCCTCACCTTTTGCCGGCTTGGCATATTTTACTGTGGATAATTTAACTGAAAAATCACTATAACGCTGTTGCAGTCTGGCGGTAAGTGATCCCTTATTGATTAGCCAGGCATGATATGCCTGAGCTGAAAATGGCTTTCTGAGCCAACGGTCACGTGAATACGAAGAAATTTTATTAATTTTCACAGCGTGAATTATCGCATAAAGCAATAAAGTGAAATACAAGACGTACGCTAACTTTATAATAAAAAAAGGCCAGGATATCTGGCCTTTTTATCAGAATTACATTACCTTAACCGGCATGTTTAGCCAGCCACTCCTGAGGATTTAACTGCTTATCACCGGATTTATCCAGTGAGCTGAAAATTGCTTTATGAAAGTTTACAAACTCTTCTTTGTTTACTTTATGATCGCCATCAGCATCCATTGCGCCCATCATTTTCATTGTGCGCAGCTCACGGCTATAGCCACCTGTTGCTAAATCCAACTTATTATTTCCTTTTACACCGACCCATTCTTTTTCATCTACTACACCGTCTTTATTTACATCCAGCGCCGTAAACAAACTGCCATAATAGTCATCAAACTCTGCTGTTGAAACCATGTGGTTGCCATCCGCATCCAGCATTTTCATCATATCCATCTTATGCATCTGACGCGCGTAGCCGCCAGTTCCCACCATGGCATCAGCAGAAAATGCTGGTGCTGATAATACAAAAGACGACAATAAAGCTGCTGCTGCACATGCTAATTTTTTAGTGTTCACATTCATGGTAATTCTCCTAATCATCAAATAAAGTCTGTAATTAATTCTGCTATCAATCAAAAGTACTACTAGCCACCCTTAGTCTCTGCAACAGCTCTTTTACTTACAAAATTTTTTTATTAAGAAAATCCCAATTTAACACATTGATTTATTTACCTTTATTCATTACTAAACCTTAACCAGGTCACCCGCGCCACTCATCCATCTATCCAGATGGAGCTCGACTTCTTTTGGATGTTGCTTCAGTATTTTTTCTGCCATGTTTTTTGCGGCTTCCAGCAAATCTGCATCGCGTTCCAGGTCTGCAATCTTCAGCATAGGCACACCGCTCTGGCGCACACCCAGCAATTCACCCGGCCCCCGTATATGCAAGTCGGCCTGCGCAATAGCAAAGCCATCACTGCTTTCATAGATCACTTTCAAACGGGCACGGGCGGTTTCCGAGAGTTTGTTCTGGTACAGCAAAATACAGGTGCTCTTAGCTGCACCACGGCCCACACGGCCACGCAGCTGATGCAGCTGTGACAGCCCCATGCGCTCGGCATGCTCGATGACCATCAGGCTGGCATTGGGTACATCTACCCCAACCTCAATTACCGTAGTAGCTACCAACAGCTGCAGCTCACCCGCGCTGAAAGCGGCCATCACCGCCTGCTTTTCAGCCGGCTTCATACGGCCATGCACCAATCCCACCTTCAGCTCAGGAAACTCTTGCTGCATCAAGGCAAACGTGTCGTTCGCGGTTGCCAGCTGCAGCGCCTCAGACTCTTCAATCAGCGGACACACCCAGTAGGCCTGATTGCCCTGCAGGCAGGCCTCTCGCACGCGCTGCAGTATTTCGTCACGCCGTACATCTGAAATCAGTTTAGTCACGATGGGTGTGCGCCCCGGGGGCAATTCATCAATCACCGAAACATCCAGGTCTGCGTAATAACTCATGGATAAAGTACGCGGTATCGGGGTTGCGCTCATCATGAGCTGATGTGGCTCCGGCTGGCCTTTCTGCCTTAAGGCCAAACGCTGGTGCACACCAAACCGATGCTGCTCATCAATAATCGCCAGACCCAGGCTTTTGAATTTCACCGCATCCTGAAATAAGGCATGCGTGCCGACTACAAATTGCGCACGACCATCAGCAATCGCGGCCAGTGCTGCTTCACGGTCTTTCTTACTCTGGCTGCCGGTAAGCCATGTGGTCTGGATATCAAGCGGCGTCAGCCAGGCAAGCATTTTACGATAATGCTGCTCGGCAAGAATTTCGGTAGGTGCCATCAGCGCCACCTGCCAGCCATTTTCTATGCTCTGCAATGCCGCCATGCAGGCAACGATAGTTTTGCCGCTGCCTACATCACCTTGCAACAGCCTTTGCATAGGGTGCGGCTGCGTGAGGTCACGCTCTATTTCCAATGCAACTTTCTGCTGCGCACCGGTTAAAGCAAACGGCAGGCTTTTCAGCAATGCAGTCACCAGGCGTTTTGAAGGCGCAAATTGCGGCGCACTTACGCTGCGCCGCCTGGCATAATGCCTGCGCATGGAAAGCTGCTGTGCCAGTAGCTCATCAAAAGCCAAACGCCGCCAGTAGGTGGTGGTTTTATGTTCCAGTGCTTGCAAATCAATATCCGGGGTTGGATGATGCAAAGCCTGCAGGCTTGCAGAAAAACTGGGTAGCCGCATATTGGCATACACGCTGGCCGGCATGGTTTCATGCAGGCAATTCTGCGCTAGTGCAATACCTATCGCTTTGCGCAGATTTGGCTGCGTAAGGCCTGCCACTGTGGGATAAACCGGCGTCAGGGTTTCTGCCACCTCGGTTCTTTCGCTCACTGCCTTGCATGTCGGATGCACAATCTCGTAACCAAAAAATCCACTGCGGATTTCACCATAGACACGCAGGCGGGTGCCGACTTTAAGTGCGGCAATCTGGCTTGGGTAAAAATTCAGGAAACGTAAGGTAAGCTGGCCGCTTGCGTCTTCAAGCCTGGCAATCAGCGCTTTGCGCGGTTTGTAGCTGACTTCGGCATGTACGATCTCGCCTTCTACCTGTGCAGAATCGCCTGCACGCAGGTCACGAATAGCCGTGATATGGGTTTCGTCGATATAACGCAGTGGTAAATGCAGCAGCAGGGAATGAAGATTGCTGATACCAAGCTTGGCCAGGTTGGCTATCAGCGGTTTACTGAAGGCTTTGATTTCAGCCAGTTGCATGCTAATGGCTTTTAGCACTATTCAACAAGATACCGGCAGCGTGACGGACTGGAGTATTCACAAACATTCACGCTGCCAATCGCAATGCTTTACCTAGAGCACAATCACGCCGTCTGCTTCAACCAGTGCACCGCGCGGCAATGATGCAACACCTACGGCAGCACGTGCTGGGTAGGGCTGTGTGAAATACTCAGCCATGATGGTATTTACCAGGGTGAAGTGCGCCAGGTCTGTTAAAAAGATATTTAACTTCACTACATCACCCAGGCTACCGCCAGCAGCTTCAGCCACCGCTTTCAAATTGGTAAAAACGCGATGCACCTGTGCTTCAATGCCCTCTACCAACTGCATGGTTGCCGGATCCAGGCCAATCTGACCTGAAAGATAAACGGTGTTGCCTACTTTTACCGCCTGAGAATAGGTGCCGATTGCTGCCGGCGCACCTTGGGTTTGAATGATTTGTTTAGCGTTGGATTGAGTTGTCATGTTAAAAGTCGCTGTATTAAAAAATTAAATTACTAAGAATTGGATTTGCCTTTATTGCCTACGCTGCCTTTTGTGCGGTTAATGCGCACTACATCCGGAATCTTGCGCAGGGCACGCATCAAATCTGCCAGATGCACCCGGTTTTTTACCTGCACGGTGAAGTATAAATTAGCATAAGCGCTGCCATCAGCTTCTTCCACACTGACGTTATCAATGTTGGAGCCTGAATCAGCAATGCCAGATGCAATCTTGGCCAGCATGCCCGGCTGGTTCGCCACCGTCAGGTTCAGATTGGTTTTAAATAATCGGTCGCTTTCCGGATCCCATTCCACATCCAGCCATTTATCTGGGTCAAGTTTGAATTTACGTACACTTGGGCAATCATGCGTATGAATCACCAGCCCTTTATCTTTGTTGATAAAGCCTAGGATAGGGTCTCCCGGGATTGGGCGACAGCACGGTGCAAACTGCACCGCCATGCCCTCGGTACCGCGTATGGTAATGGTGTCCAGCGCCTTTGCCGGCAGCTTGGTGTGTTTTTCAAGGTGCCCGTCTGTGGTCGCAATAAGCTGATGCGCCACCATTACGTTCTGGCGCTTTCCAAGACCGATATCAGACAGGATTTCCGATTTTTGCTTAACCCCGTAATCACGGACCAGTTTCTGCCAGTTTTCATCTGAAATCTGCTTGGGATCCACATGCAGTGCACGCAGGGCTTGATTGAGCAAACGTTCACCAATCTGGGCAGATTCCATGGAACGCTGGGATTTTAAAAAGTGGCGAATATGCGCGCGCGCGCGGCCGGTCACTACATAGTTAAGCCACGCAGGGTTGGGTTTTGCCAATGAGCCGATGATAATCTCGACATGGTCGCCGTTTTTCAGCTCTGTGCGCAGGGGTGCCAGTTCATGATTGATACGAACCGCAACGCAGCTGTTGCCAATGTCTGAATGCACGGCATAGGCAAAATCAACGGCTGTAGCGCGCTTGGGCAAAGCCATAATCGTACCTTTAGGCGTAAATACATACACCTCATCCGGAAACAGGTCGATTTTGAGATGCTCAAGAAAATCGAGCGAATCCGCACTCTCACTCTGAATATCCAGCAAACGTTGCAGCCACTGGTGGGTCTGCTGCTGCAATGCCGTCAGTTGTGCGTCACTGGATTTATACAGCCAGTGCGCAGCAACGCCCGCATCCGCAATATTGTGCATTTCAGAACTGCGGATCTGTACTTCTATCGGGGTGCCAAAAGGGCCCAGCAGCGTCGTGTGTAAAGACTGATAGCCGTTGGCCTTGGGAATTGCGATGTAATCCTTGAACTTGGTAGGGATAGGTTTATACAGGGCATGCAATGCGCCTAGCGCCAGATAGCAGCTTGGCAGATCTTTAACAATGATTCTGAAACCGTAAATATCGTACACCTGTGAAAATGGCGTCGCCTGACGCGTCATTTTCTTGTAGATGCTGTAAAGATGCTTCTCGCGTCCGGTGACCTCGGCCTCTACATTAAAATGCTTGAGCTGATGTTGTATGGACTCCAGCACCTTGCTGATTACCTCTTTACGGTTGCCACGCGCAGCCATGACCGCTTTTGAGATTGCATTAAAACGCATGGGGTGCAGGTATTGAAAACTTAAGTCTTCCAGCGCCTGGTAAACCGAGTTCAACCCCAGCCGGTTTGCAATAGGCGCGTAAATGTCCAAAGTCTCTTTGGCAATCAACTTCTGTTTTTCCGGACGCATTGCCTCAAGCGTCTGCATATTGTGCAAGCGGTCTGCCAGCTTTACCAGAATCACCCGTACATCCTGCGACATCGCGAGCAGCATTTTGCGGAAATTTTCGGCTTGTGCCTCGCTTGCACTTTGAAACTCGATCTTATCAAGCTTGGTTACGCCATCTACCAGATCAGCCACCTGCTGACCGAATTTTTCCTTGATGTCTTGCTTGGTCGTCGGCGTATCTTCAACCACATCATGCAAAAGTGCGGCCAGGATTGTAGGCACATCCATATGCAGGTCTGCCAGAATGCAGGCAACAGAAACCGGGTGCGTAATATATGGCTCGCCGGTTTTACGAATGACCCCATCATGCGCCTTGAACGCATAACGGTAGCCCTCCCAGACCTGCTCGATATCCTGAGGTTTAAAATACTGCTTGAGGCGTATGCTTAAGGCCGAGTCCTCGCTGTCCGCAGGCAGCAAGGGGGCCGAACTTGATTTTGATATTTCCGCTTTAAGGTTGTGTGCGGGTTTAGACATGAAGACTTCACTACTTGCGCTGATTTATTAATGGCTAAGAGTAATCTCTAGCACGCAACACTAAGGGTGTATGCGGCCTAGAATTTCAACGCCAATTTTACCTGCGGCGATTTCACGCAATGCAATCACCGTTGTTTTATCACGTGAGTTTTGTACATTCACTTGTGGTTCAGCGCCGTTATGCAACTGACGTGCGCGATAAGCCGCTACCAGAGTCAATTCAAATCGGTTCGGGATTTTTTCCAAACAATCATCTACTGTAATACGTGCCATGACAGTGTTTCCTAATTAATGGGTAAATATTTTTAAAGAATTCAATTAGCCGGTGCTAATTATGTAAGTGCATGAATCAAGCTGGCGTAGCGCTGTAACTGAGCAGCACCTTTAAGTCGCTGAGCACGGATAATGG
>Ga0208392_1000159_pt1 | contig 17345 bp, 9 predicted proteins | sample LakWasMeta3_LOW4_2_FD_183855 | JGI IMG/M metagenome (GOLD analysis project Ga0208392, IMG submission 183855) | Freshwater sediment methanotrophic microbial communities from Lake Washington under simulated oxygen tension - Sediment Metagenome... | ecosystem: Environmental > Aquatic > Freshwater >... | reverse complement strand
TCCCGTTCTTGACGACGAGGGAAATACCAAAAAAGAAATCATAAAATATAATATTTTCTCCTTTCCGGTAGCTTCCACTTTTACGCCATCAAAAGGAAAAGCTGAAGGTGTTGAAAAAGAAGAGCAAGTACATTTGTTTAATAATTACGCCACTTTTGGAGGTGGAAACTACGGAATATTTAACGCTGAATTATTCGTGAATCAAGATCTCGGAGCAACTGATTATGTGGGCGGAATGTTTCGTCATCTTTCGTCGCAAGGCGGAATCAAAGGAGTTGAATTGGATGATTCTTTTTATGACACTTCTATAGATTTGACTTATGGAATTCACGAAAAAGATTTATCGTGGAATGTGGATTTGGGTTACCAAAACCAGATTTATAATTGGTATGGTTTGCCGGTAGGTTTTGGCAGTGGATTAACTCCAAATGACAGAGCCAATTTGATAAACGGAATCAATCCGCAGCAAAGCTACAACAACATTTATTTGGGTAGTAAAATTGAACTTAATGAAAATATTTTAAAAGAAGCAATTGCGAAATTCAATCATTTTTCGGATGCTTTTGGATCTTCGGAAAACAGATTTTACGTGAAGCCTTCTTTGGAATTCAACATCAGCGACAAGGCGATTAAAACGAATATTATTGTGGATTATGTTGGCGGAAGTTTCAAAAAAGAATATTGGAACACAAACCCAATAAGATACGGCTTTACTAATTTTGGAATTGCGCCAAGTTTTGCAATGCAGCAAGACGATTTGACATTGAATATAGGTGTTGGCGTGTTTTACAGTTTGGATAAGCAAGGCAAGAATGATAAATTTTTAATTTATCCGCAAATCAATGCTTCCTATAAAGTTGTGGGTGATTTGATGATTTTTTATGCTGGAGCCGAAGGAAATTTAGAGCAGAATACATATATGGATTTTGTCAGTGCAAATCCCTTTTTATCGCCAACCTTAAACATTGTGCCAACAGACAAACAGTATGATATTTTTGCCGGTTTGAAAGGAAAAATAACCAATAATGTGAGCTATAATATTCGGGGTTCTTATGTAAATGAAAGGAATAAAGCCTTGTTTAAAAGCAATGATTATAGCGAAAACAACCCCAGTGAAAATTATACTTTTGGGAATTCCTTTCAAGTGGTTTATGACGATATGAAAACCGTGAGTTTTTATGGAGAATTAAAAGCCGATATTTCTGACGATGTGACTTTTGGAATCAATGGAACTTTCAGCAGTTATACTAATACTTTTCAAGCAGAACCTTGGAACTTGCCGGCAATTAAGTTGAGTTCTACCTTGGATTTTAACATTACTTCAAAATGGTATGCAGGAATTAATGTTTTTTATGTTGGAGAGCGAAAAGACTTAAAAATAAATACAGATATTATTTCTATCGTGCCTATTGTTTATACTCCAGTTACTTTAGCAAGTTATTTCGATGCAAATACGCATTTAGGATTTAAGTACAGTGACAGATTAACTGCTTTTTTGAGAGCTAATAATATTACAAATAAATCGTATCAAAAATGGCTGGATTACCCGGTTCAGGGTTTTCAGGTGGTTTTAGGAGCGAATTATAAATTTGATTTTTAAATCCCCACCCCAGCCCAGCCCGAAGAGGAGGGAGCCGAAATACAAAACAAGATTTTTTTATAAAACAACTTTGCGAACCTTGCGAAAAACTTTGCGTATTTTGCGGTTAAACTTTTTCAATGACTTTCAAACAAAAAATACACCAACATTACCTTCAATTAGTCCAAGACAGAATCGACGTTTTCAAGGATATGATTGTGGCTTTGACCGAAGATTCAAAAAACGATGCTAAAGGTTCTGCCGGCGATAAGCACGAAACTGCTTTGTCGATGATGCATATCGAACAAGAAAAACTCAATCACAAATTAAAGGAAGTATTGGCTCAAAAAGCTGTTTTGGATAAAATTGATTCCAGTGCAATTGCAAAAACTATTATTGTGGGAAGTTTGGTGAAAGCCAATGGAATTCATCTTTATTTAAGTGCAGCACTTCCTAAAATCAATATTGAAGAAATTAATATTATTGCACTTTCTCCACAATCACCTTTGGGAAATAAATTAATGGGAAATGAAGTAGGATTTTCATTTGAGATTAATGGAACGAAGTATTTGATACAAAATATTGAATAATTTTTTTTAATACAAAGTGTTGGCAACTAGCGGTTTTTTGTTTGTAAATAAAAAGTGCGTTCACTGGCAGAGATGGGTTTTTATGATTTAATTTTGTAAAAAAACACTATGGACAACACAATTAAGACTGAAAACGGAATTTTTACTATAAACTATGTTCCAAAGCATTACAAAATTGAAAAGTATAATGGACGAGATGATATTTTAAATGCTGAATATTCTTCAGATTCGTTTGTTTTAGGAGATGAAAGCAAAATTGAAAATATCTTCAAAGAATTTGAGCCTCAAATAATTCAAATTATGAAGTTCTTTGTTAATGAAAATATTGAATTTTATAAACATTTTGATATTGATCCTAATTATACTTTAATTAGTGATTATGCTAATTTTACTCCCAAAGGAGATAATAAATATTTTCATATAAATTATCCTAAATTTTTAAAAGCTGAACTAAAAAGCGACAGTTTAGAATATCTAAAAAGTCTAACAGATGAGCAAAAACGTTTTGCATATGGCTACTAATAAAATTTAGTTTCAAATAAAGAAATCAAATATAACATAATGTTAAATTGACATCTTCTTTAACAAAATACTATCGAAATCATTAAAATAAAACATCATTCCCTAATAAAACTTTCGTAATTTTGCCACCTTAAAAGTTTGACTTTAAAACGAATTAAAATTATGAGCAAAATTATGACAGTCGACATCTTGTCGAGTATTAAAGGAGCACAGCCCTCAGAGTCCGTGAACAAATTATTTGATGTAATTAAAAATGCACATCCTTCAAATAATAATTCCTTAAATAATGTCAATCATAATTGTGTGTCTGTAAGTGATTTAAGAGAAGATGTTGTGATAGAGAGTTCGGCTATGGAGAAACAACTCATTATAGAAAATTTTCCGAACAAAAAAAGTGGTTTTTTAGTTGTTGCTAAAGTTATAGAAGGATAAAATGGATTCTCAAATAAAAAAAATGCACCAGCAATTGGTGTCAAAACAAATTACTTGTACCGCTTTGGTACAAGAAAAATTAGACTTACTTAAACAAAATACGTATAACTCCGTTAATTCTTTATTGGACACTTTGGCCTTAGATTTAGCGGCCAAGGTGGATGCTAAAATTGCAAACGGAGAGACTATAGGTTTGTTGGAAGGAATTCCTTTTGGAATTAAAGATGTATATATGTTGCAGGGAACTTACGCTACGGCAAGTTCTGAATTGTTAAAAAATTATAAATCTCCCTATACAGCTACTGCAATCCAGAAATTATTGGATGCAGGTGCTATTCCTTTGGTAAAAGAAAATTGTGATAGTTTTGGTCACGGGTCATCCAGTGAAAACACCATTTTCGGAGCCGTAAAAAACGCCATTAATCCAGAATTAGTTGCCGGAGGTTCAAGTGGTGGTTCTGCAGTAAATGTTGCAAAAGACTATACTGTGTTTTCGATTGGCGGCGATACTGGAGGTTCTGTTCGTCAGCCTGCCGGTTACAATCATATTTATGGTTTAAAACCAACTTACGGAAGAATTTCAAGATTTGGACTTATGGCTTATGCGTCTTCTACGGATTGCGTTGGTCCATTGGCAAAATCAATTGAAGATATTCGAATTGTGTTGAATGTAATGAGCGGAAAAGATCCAAAAGATCAAACTTCAATTCCTTCAACAGCAATTAGTGAAGATGCGATTGCTGTTTCAACTGTAAAAACAATAGGTTATTTTAAAAATTTTATCGAAAGTGACGCTATTGATGCTCAGATAAAAGGGGACTTTTTAGCAAGCATCGAAAAAATAAAAGCCAAAGGAATTGCCGTAAAAGAATTGGATTTTTTCAAATCGGATATTTTGGTTTCGACTTATTATACTTTGGCAATGGCCGAAACTGCTTCGAATTTATCCCGTTTGGACGGAACTAATTACGGAAACCGTATCGAAGGAGATAATTTGATTGATACATATGCAGTAACCCGTTCCGAGAATTTTTCAGAAGAAACAAAACGCAGAATTGTAGGTGGAAACCAAGTATTGTCTCAAGGATTCTCTGATGAAATATATTTAAAAGGATTGGCTTTAAGAGATCAGATTTCGGAAAATTTTAGTAAAGATTTTAAGGAAGTTGATATTATTTTGTCTCCGGTTACACCAAGTACTCCTCCAAAAATTGGAGATAGTTTGAAAGATCCGTTGGCGATGTATTTATCGGATGCTTATACAGTAGGTTTTAGTTTAGGGCAATTGCCAACTTTGACCGTGCCACAAGGAACAAGCACTGGACTGCAAATTACGGCAGCAAAAAATAATGATGAATTAGTGTTGCAATTTGCAAACTTCTTAAAAGATACAATATAATGGAATTGGAGCAATTAACTGCGGCGATAAAAGCCCACGATTTAGAATTGGTAATTGGACTGGAAACACACGTTCGATTGAATACCAAAACCAAGTTGTTTTGTTCTTGTCCCAATCAAGAAATAGAAACACCTAACCAAAGTATATGTTCGGTTTGTACTGGGCAAATGGGCGTTTTGCCTGCTTTAAATAAAGAAGCAATTACAAAAGCGATTTATTTTGGAAAAGCGGTGGATTCGTCATTCACTAATGAAATAATCTCTTGGGACAGAAAGCATTATGAATATCCAGACAATCCAAAAAACATTCAAATAACGCAATTTCACAATCCAATAATTCCTGACGGACACGTGTCTTGTTACCGAAATGATGGTACGCAATTTACCGTGAATTTAACTCAGGTTCATATTGAGGAAGATGCTGCCAAATTGATGCACGAAAAGAAAATTTCGTTAGTCGATTTTAACAAAGCAGGTGTTCCGTTGATTGAAATTGTTACAGAGCCTTGTATTCGCAATATCGAAGACGCTTCAACTTATGCGCAATACATTCAACGTATCGTTCAAAACTTGGGAATCTCTGAAGCGAATTTGGAAAAAGGCGAATTCAAATCGGATGTTTCTGTGTCTTTACGCAAAAAACATAGTTATGAATTAAATCCAAGAACGGAAATCAAAAACTTGAACTCGTTTAAGTTTATGGTGGAAGCTTTGAAAGAAGAAGTGGAGAAACAATTCAATTACTTTATTGAGCACAAAGAGTTTAGACCGGATCAAACGACTGTTTTGTGGGATGCTGATTTAAAGCAGACCAAAGTAATGCGTAAAAAAGAATTCGAAGCAGATTATCGTTTTATTTCTGAGCCGGATTTACCTTTTGTAAATATTAAAAAAGAAATTGAAGCGATTAAAGTGGATACAAGCGCATTGCCTTATGCTGTTGAATCCATTTTGATTAATGGCGGTGTTTTGCCACAAGATGCCAAGTTTTTCACGGCAGACAAGTTGCGTTCGCAAACATTTGTAGAAATAAATAACGAAATTAAAGATCCTTCGTTTGTTGCTAAAACTTTGGCAAACAATATAAAGGCCGAAGACTACGCCGAAATTCATAGCATCGACCATTTAACGGATATTTTTAAATTATTCAAAGCCGAAAAGATTACGGCGGTTTTGGTTCAAAATGCGATTACGGGTTATTTAAAAGATCGAACTTTTGACTACAACAAGTACTTTGAAGAAAATACCATTTCTGAAGATAAAATTCAAGAAGTTATAGCTACTGTAATTTCAGAAAATGAGGCTGTTGCCAATGATATTAAAGCGGGAGACCAAGGGAAAGCTGGTATTTTGGTTGGTAAAGTTTTAGGTATTATTGGAAAAGGAGCGAATGGAAAAGTTATTCGTCAAATTATTTTAGATAAATTAGGAGCTGCTGCTGTTTTAGAAAAGGAGCAAGCTTCTGAAAAAGTTTCGGCAGCAACAATTATAGAAAATAAAGAAGTTCAAGAAGAATCACTTCCTGAAATTCCCATTATTATAAAAGATACTTATAGAACACATAAAATTTCGCAATTATCGGAGGGAAACATCAGCGAAGAAGTGATGTTGTCTGGTTGGGTTGCCAGTGTTCGTGACCACGGTGAATTGATGTTTATTGATTTGCGTGATTCTAGTTACGAGATTTTTCAAGTACGAATCAGCAGGGAGTCATTTCCTAATATTGATGAGTTGGTGAAATTAAAACCGGAATCGGTAATTTCGGTAAAAGGTATTGTAGTAGGACGTAATGAAGATGATTATAATGCAGGATTACGAACTGGTAAAATTGAATTGGAAACTTCGGTTTTAGAAATTTTAAACTTATCGAAAACCTTGCCTTTTGAAATTAAAAGAGCGGCAAAAACAAATGAAGCGGTTCGTTTTCAATACAAGTTTTTGGATCATAGAAATGAAGAGGTAAGAAGAGCAATCGTAAACCGTCATAAAGTAATTAAATTATTGCGTGACATTTTGGATGAAGAAGAATTCTTGGAAATTGAAACGCCAATTTTAAGTGCAGGAACCGATGAAGGAGCGCGTGAATTTATTGTTCCTACACGGAAACAGGCTGGTTTCTTTTATACGTTGCCACAAGCGCCACAACAGTTCAAACAGATGTTGATGGTGAGTGGTTATGAAAAGTATTTTCAAATTGCGCGTTGTTTCAGAGACGAAGATTCTCGTGGAGACCGTCAGCCTGAATTTACGCAGCTAGATATGGAAATGGCTTACGCAAGTATGCAGCAAATTATAGATTTAAACACAAAAATGTTTAATGAAGTAGTGAAGAAAATATACGGTAACAAATGGATTTTGCGACCGTTTGAAGTGATTACCTATAAAGATGCGATGGATTTTTATGGTTGTGACAGACCTGATTTGCGTTATGGCTTAAAAATGCAGGATATTACTAATATTGTAAAAGATACCACTTTTCAAGTATTTAGTAAGCCTATTGAAGAGGGTGGAATTGTAAAATGCATCAAGGTTTCGGCCAAAGAGCAAGGAAACAAACGTATGTCTAAAGGGCAAATCGAGAACCTTACCGCTATTGCGCAACAGCACGGTTTAGGTGGATTGGCTTATATTATTGTAAATGAAGACGAATTGCAATCGCCAATTATCAAGTTTTTAGGCGAAGATATTGCTGCAGGAATTATAAAAGCTACCAATGCACAAGTGGGTGATATTGTGTTCTTTTCGGCGGCAGATTATGCCACTGCAAACAAAGCTTTGGATGCTGTTCGTCAAGAAATGGGTAAAATATTGCACTTGATTAATCCGAAGGAATTATGTCCGGCTTGGGTAATTGATTTTCCAATGTTTGAAAAAACGGATGAAGGAAGATGGACGTTTACACACAATCCTTTCTCGATGCCAGCCATTTATGATTTGCAAAAACATATGAAAGGCGACGACGATGAAATAGGAACCATTATTGCACAGCAATACGATATTATCTTAAACGGTTACGAAATTGGCGGAGGATCTGTTCGTGCCCATAAATCGGAGATTTTGGAAGCTACTTATAGAAATATGGGGTATAACAAAGAAGAAATGATTAAAAGTGTTGGAACGATGTACAAGGCTTTTCAATACGGCGCACCACCACACGGAGGAATTGCTTGGGGAATTGACCGTTTGATGATGATTTTGGAGAAAAAAGCATCTATTAGAGAAGTAATGGCTTTCCCAAAGACTGGAACCAGCGAAGATTTATTATTTGGTGCGCCATCGCTTTTATCGGATAAAAAGGTAGAAGAAATGAATGTTCGAATTATAAGAAAATAGATTTTTCAATTTCAATGGCAATTTCAATGACAATATCAAATTGAAAAATAATTGAAATTGTTTCAATTAAAAAATTTCCAAAACAGCATTTCAAATGTTTGTTTTGGAAATTTGTCTTTTATATTAGTTTTACTTTGTTTTTTTAGAAATACATTTTTGCAATTACCATTACAATTGACACATTTTTGTTAATAACTTACCGACTTATATGCTGATTTTGGCTATAAAATCCTATGTGTTTTCATATATTTGCGTGTTATACAAAAAATACATTTTTAGAGTAAATTTATATGAGCGACGAAATTAAGAAGAGCAATTATTCAGCAGATAGTATTCAGGCGTTAGAAGGAATGGAGCACGTAAGAATGCGTCCTTCGATGTACATTGGAGATGTGGGTGTTCGTGGGCTACATCATTTAGTTTATGAGGTTGTCGATAACTCCATTGATGAGGCAATGGGAGGTCATTGTGATACCATTGGCGTTGCAATAAATGAAGATGGTTCAATAACTGTTGAAGACAACGGACGTGGAATTCCGGTTGATATACATAAAAAAGAAGGCGTTTCGGCTCTGGAAGTTGTAATGACCAAAATTGGTGCCGGAGGAAAATTCGACAAAGATTCTTATAAAGTTTCCGGTGGATTGCACGGTGTTGGGGTTTCTGTGGTGAATGCATTGTCAAAGCATTTGAGAGCAACGGTTCACAGAGACGGAAAAGTATACGAACAAGAATACGAAAGAGGAAAAGCATTATATCCCGTAAAACAAATTGGGGAAACCACAAAAAGAGGGACGATGGTTACTTTTTATCCTGACCCAGTGATTTTTACTCAAACCACGGATTTTACGTATGATACCTTATCGTCCAGAATGCGTGAATTGTCTTTTCTTAATAAAGGAATTACCATCACTTTTACGGATAAAAGAGAAGTGGACAAAGACGGAAATTTTGTTCAGGAAATTTTCCATTCAACAGAGGGTTTAAAAGAATACGTTCGTTATTTAGATGCCAATAGGGAGCCAATTATTTCTCACGTCATCTCGATGAATTCTGAAAAAGGCGAAATTCCGGTTGAGGTTGCCTTGATTTACAATACCAGTTATACCGAGAATATTTTTGCTTATGTAAATAATATCAACACTCACGAAGGAGGAACACACTTGCAAGGTTTTAGAACTGGTTTGACCAGAGCCTTAAAAAAATATGCAGATGCTTCTGGAATGTTGGACAAATTGAAATTTGAAATTGCCGGAGATGACTTCCGAGAAGGGCTTACGGCTATTATTTCGGTAAAAGTTTCAGAACCACAATTTGAAGGTCAAACCAAAACAAAACTAGGAAATAGAGAAGTTGTTGCGCCGGTAAGTCAAGCGGTGAGTGAAATGATAGAAAATTATTTGGAAGAAAATCCAAATGATGCTCGAATCATTGTTCAAAAAGTGATTCTTGCTGCCCAAGCGCGTCACGCTGCCAAAAAAGCGCGTGAAATGGTGCAACGCAAAACCGTAATGGGTGGTGGCGGATTGCCAGGAAAACTATCCGATTGTTCGGAACAAGATCCTGAAAAATGTGAAGTATATCTTGTCGAGGGAGATTCGGCAGGTGGAACAGCTAAGCAAGGACGTGACCGTGCTTTTCAAGCTATTTTGCCATTGCGTGGTAAGATTTTGAATGTGGAGAAAGCGATGCATCACAAAGTTTTTGAAAACGAAGAAATCCGAAATATCTTTACTGCACTTGGTGTAACTGTTGGGACAGAAGAAGATAGCAAAGCTTTGAATATTTCAAAATTGCGTTACCATAAAGTAATTATTATGTGTGATGCCGACGTTGATGGTAGCCACATTTCGACTTTGATTTTGACATTCTTTTTCCGTTTTATGAAAGAACTGATTGAAGAAGGACACGTATATATTGCAGCGCCACCTTTATATTTAGTCAAAAAAGGAAATAAAAAAGAATACGCTTGGACAGAAGATCAACGCGACCAAGCTAATGCAAGAATGGGCGGAAGCGCAGCGATTCAACGTTATAAAGGTCTTGGAGAAATGAATGCGGAGCAATTGTGGGAAACCACTATGGATCCAAGTTTCAGAACCTTGCGTCAGGTAAATATTGACAGTCTTGCCGAAGCAGACAGAGTTTTCTCAATGTTAATGGGCGATGAAGTACCGCCAAGAAGAGAATTTATCGAGAAGAATGCAGTTTATGCCAATATCGACGCATAATTAATTAAGAAATGTCCTAGCCCCGATAGCAGTGAAAATCCTTTTTTGTTTTGTCTTCCCGAGCGCAGTCGAGGGGTGTTTAAAAAACAAAAAAGATTGTAACGTATAGCGGGATTAGCTTCAAATGAAAAACAACAAAACAACATAAAATGAAAGTTACAATTGTAGGAGCGGGAAATGTGGGAGCATCTTGCGCAGATTCAATTTCTTATAGAGGAATTGCAAGTGAAGTAGTATTATTAGATATCAGAGAAGGTTTTGCCGAAGGTAAAGCAATGGATATTTCTCAATGTGCCACAAATACAGGTTTTAATACTAGAGTATCGGGTGTAACCAATGATTATTCAAAAACAGCAGGTAGTGATGTAGTCGTGATTACATCTGGAATTCCAAGAAAACCGGGTATGACTCGCGAAGAATTAATTGGAATCAATGCAGGAATTGTAAAAACAGTTGCTGATAATGTTTTGACACATTCGCCAAATGCAATTATTGTGGTAGTTTCAAATCCTATGGATACAATGACTTATTTGACATTGAAAGCTACAGGTTTACCAAAAAACAGAATTATAGGAATGGGCGGAGCATTGGACAGCTCCCGTTTTAGATATTATTTGTCAAAAGCATTGGACAAACCATCAAATGATGTTTCTGCAATGGTTATTGGCGGTCACGGTGATACAACTATGATTCCATTGACAAGATTGGCTTCTTATAATGGTATTCCGGTTTCTGAATTCCTTTCAGAAGAAGAATTGGCTAAAGTTGCTGCCGACACAATGGTTGGCGGGGCTACATTAACTGGACTTTTAGGAACATCAGCTTGGTATGCACCAGGAGCCTCTGTAGCGTATTTAGTGGATAGTATCTTGAATGACCAAAAGAAAATGATTGCTTGTTCAGTAATGTTGGAAGGTGAATATGGTCAAAGCGATATTTGCATTGGCGTTCCTTGTATTATTGGTAAAAACGGAATCGAAGAAATTCTTGACATTAAATTAAGCGATGCTGAAAAAGCGGCTTTCGCCAAAAGTGCAGACGCAGTAAGAAATATGAATGCTGACCTAAAATCAGTTTTAGCATAATAATTTTGGTATAAAATAGAGAAGACTGCACTTTTGCAGTCTTTTTTTTGACATTAATCAATAAATAAATTGGTTAATCTTTGCGTTAATTATATATTTGCTCGGTCAAAAAATGATGAGGTAAATCATAACGTTTTATTTTTAGAAAAAAATGGAGGTTATGGCTTATTTTACAAGGGTTGAAACAAAAAATAAATACAATAAACAATTAATTTTTAGTAATAATGCAGAATAAAGGACTTATTAAATTTTTCGCAATTCTATTTGCATTGGTAAGCATTTACCAACTTTCGTTCACTTTCGTTTCAAGCAAAGTCAAAAGCGATGCAAAAACTTTTGCTAATGGAAATCCTGATAAAGAATTAAAATATTTGGATTCCATTGGGAAGGAAAATGTTTTCAACCTTGGGTTTACCAATTTTACTTTCAATGAAGTAAAAGACAAGCAAATCAACAAAGGTCTTGACTTAGAAGGTGGTATCAACGTGATATTGCAAATCTCGGTAAAAGATGTTTTGAAAGGATTATCCAATAATTCTAAAAACCCGGTTTTCAATAAATCGTTAGCTGATGCAACTGCAAATCAAAGAGGAAATCAAGCCTATATTGATGCCTTTTTTGAAGCATTTGAAGCTAATTCTAAAGGAACTGTAAAACTAGCTTCTCCAGATATTTTTGCAAACAGAACTTTGCAAGGTGATGATGGAATTAATTTCCAAATGACCGATGCCGAAGCGCAAAAAGTAATTCGTAAAAAAGTAGATGAATCAGTTGATAGTGCTTTTGGAGTATTAAGAAAACGTATTGACCAATTTGGTGTAACTCAACCTAATATTCAAAAATTAGGAAATTCAGGTCAAATCCTTGTGGAACTTCCTGGTGCAAAAGATGTAGATCGTGCTAAAAAATTATTATCAAGTACTGCTCAACTGCAATTTTGGGAAACCTACAAAATAGATGAAATTGGTAATTTCTTAATGGCTGCAAACGAAGCCTTGAAGAAAACCGAAATCAAAACACCAGAAGTTAAAGCGGTTGTCAAAGATACTTTGAGTGCGTTATTAACTGACAAAAAAGATTCAGCTACTACAAAAAAAGGAAACAATCCTATACTTGATAAAATTCTTCAACAAGGTGGCGGACCAGTTTTGGGTATGTTCTCTCCAAAAGATACTGCAGTTGTCGGGGGGTATTTAAGAAGAGCTGATATAAGAGTTTTATTGGCGCCAGACCAGCATTATGCAAAATTTGTTTGGGGAAAACCAACAACTCTTAAAGATGCCAAAGGAAAAGAAATTGATGCAGTAGAATTATATGCTTTAAAAGGCAATAGAGATAATGTTGCTGCAATGAGTGGTGGTGTTGTTACTGATGCTAAAGATTCATTCGACCAATCAGGAAAACCTGCTGTGACGATGCAAATGAACGGTCAGGGAGCAAAAGCTTGGGAAGAATTAACAGGAAGAGCTTATACTCAAAAAAGCAATATTGCTATTGTTTTGGATAATATTGTTTATTCTGCTCCAGGTGTTTCCAGCGGTCCAATTTCAGGAGGTAGATCAGAAATCTCCGGTTCATTTGAAATTTCAGAAACAAAAGATTTAGCTAACGTATTAAGAGCAGGTAAACTTCCTGCAGCTGCTGATATCGTTCAATCAGAAGTAGTAGGGCCATCTTTGGGTCAGGAAGCGATTGATCATGGTACAAATTCGGCTCTTATTGGGTTATTATTAGTGTCACTTTGGATGATGGTTTATTATGGAAAAGCAGGTTGGTATGCAAATGTTGCATTAGCAGTCAACTTATTGTTCTTGTTCGGGATTTTAGCAAGTTTAGGTGCTGTACTTACATTACCAGGTATTGCAGGTATTGTTTTGACAATGGGTACTGCGGTAGATGCTAATATCATCATTTATGAAAGAGCAAAAGAAGAACTTCGTTCCGGGAAATCACTTGAAGATGCTGTAAAAACATCTTACGGTTGGAAAGGGGCAATGCGTTCTATTGTTGACGCAAACGTTACCCACATATTAACTGGTGGTGTGTTGTTTATTTTTGGTTCAGGACCAATAAAAGGTTTTGCTACTACTTTGTTAATTGGTATTATAACCTCTTTGTTTACTTCAATCTTTATCGCAAGAATCTTTATTGATTGGACTATAAGCAAAAATAATAAATTGTCATTTGTAACTAATTTTTCCAAAAATTTCTTTACGAATTTCCATTTTGATTTCTTGAAAATTAAAAAATGGACTTATGCATTTTCTGCTATTGTAACAATTGTAAGTATTTATTCATTAGCCACAAATGGTTTGGATCAAGGTGTCGATTTTGTTGGAGGAAGAACTTTTCAAGTTCGTTTCGAAAAACCGATTGAAGTTGAAGTAGTAAAAGCAGAATTAGCAAAAGTACTTGACGGTAGCGCCGAAGTGAAAGTTTTTGGTAAAGACAATCAATTAAAAATTACTACAAAATATAAAGTACAAGAGCACGGAATACAAGCAGATCAAGAAGTGAACAAATTGTTGTATGATAATTTGAAAAAACACTATTCTGCAGGATTGACTTATGATAAATTTGTAAATGCTTACGAAGGTAAAAAATTCGGTATTGTACAAGCTTCAAAAGTTGGACCAACAGTTGCCGAGGATATTAAAACCAATGCATACTGGGCAGTACTTGGAGCAATGCTTATTGTAGGGTTGTATTTGGTAATCAGTTTTAGAAAATGGCAATATAGTTTAGGAGCGATTGCAGCTGTTGTTCACGACGTTATTTTCGTATTGGGAATTTACTCTTTGTGTTATAAATTTATGCCTTTTGGTATGGAAATCGACCAACACTTTATTGCAGCGATTCTTACCGTTATTGGTTATTCAATGAATGATACCGTAATTGTATTTGATAGAGTTCGTGAATTTTTGGATGGTAAAAAAGCCAAAGGAAATTTCAACAGTATCGTGAATCAATCTATTAATAGTACAATGTCTAGAACCATCAATACTTCGTTAACAATGATTTTGGTGTTATTGATTATGTTTGTTTTTGGTGGAGAGTCAATTCGTGGATTTATCTTCGCAATGCTTATAGGTATTATTGTGGGAACTTATTCTTCATTGTTTATTGCAACACCTGTTTTGTGTGATACAATGTCTGAAGAAGAACATAAAAAAATTGAACGTGAGCATAATGTTTAAAATGGATTAGATTTTAAATAAATTATAAAAAAGACCCGAAAAAAATTCGGGTCTTTTTTTTGTACAAAAATATTTTAATGCCGTCCATTTTTTTCAAAATTTAACGATAATCAAATAATATTTTTATTAAAAAATAAATTTTATATATTTACTTTATATTGCTATAATTTTCCCCAAATTTTAAAGCAACCTAAAAACCTATAATGATGAAAAAATTAAGAAAGTCATTCGCTTTTCTGTTTTTGATTATTGCTTTTTCGAATACTTGTGTTTTCGCAAAAAGCAGTATCAGTAGTTATACTGGTGAGACTCTTGCTACCGCGCCACCAACAGTCACTACGCCAATATATTTATGTCAAAATAGTGTTGCAGTTCCATTAACAGCAACACCTTCAGGAGGAGGAACATTGAATTGGTACCTTACAAATGCACCAGCAGAAATACCGTCTGCTACCGCACCTACACCAATAACAACTGCAGTGGGTTCAACAACTTATTATGTTACTCAAACTATTGCGGGTGTTGAAAGTACTCCTCGTACTCCAATTGTAGTTAATGTGGTTGCTGATAATGGTGCAACTATTTTAGGTTTTAGATGTGATCCTTCACAAATTTTGGCTGCAGATAAAAATTCTTCCGTATTTTTTGATTGGTCAAATAATCCTCCTTTAATACCTGATAATTTATATAGTTATAGTTATTCTATTCAAGGAGGACCTCTTGTCACTGGAACTACAGGAACATCTCATTGGCAAGTATTTGGTATGTTACCAGGACAATCTGCAACATTGACTTTAACAGCAACGACACATCCTTGTGCTCCAGCTCTTACTAAAACTTGTACAGTCCCTTGTGTTATGACAACTACGCCCACTTTTACTCCAATTCCTCCTTTTTGCACCGGATCTCCAGCTCCATTATTGCCGCCATCATCAATTGAAGGCATAACAGGAACTTGGTCTCCTGCAATAATAAATAACACTGCAAGCGGCGTTTATACTTTCACTCCAGATCCAATTTTATTTCCTTGTGCATTAACTCAAACAATGTCAGTAACGGTTGATCCATTAGTTACTCCTGCTTTTTCTGGAATTCCTGCTGTAGTTTGCCAAGGAGCGACAGCACCAATATTGCCTTTAAGCTCATCTAATGTTACTCCAATAACAGGAACTTGGATCCCGGCAGTTGTGAATACGGCTATTTTAGGATCTACTCCTTATACTTTTACGCCAAATCCTGGTCAGTGTACTTCGGCAACACCTACAACAATATCAATAAAAATAGATCCCGTTTTAACTCCAAATTTTGCACCTATTCCGAATTTATGTTCAGGATCAACTGCTCCAATTTTAGCAAGTACATCACCAAACGGAATCGTTGGGACTTGGTCTCCGGCAACGATAAGTAATACGGTTAGTGGAAATTATTTATTCACGCCAAATCCCAATCAATGTGCAACCACACAATCATTGAGCGTGACAGTTGTGCCAAAAACTGTTCCAGATTTCCCAGTCATTCCTGCATTTTGCTCAGGAACAGTGGCGCCAATTTTAGCAAATACTTCTCCAAATGGAATAACGGGAACTTGGTCGCCTGCAACAATTAGTAACACCTCAAGCGGAAGTTATCTTTTTACACCAAATCCAACTGAATGTGCTACTACTCAAACTTTAAATGTAGTTGTAAATCCACTCATAACACCCGATTTCGTTGATATTTCTATGTGTTCAGGAACTGCTGCGCCAATTCTAGCTACTACTTCACCAAACGGTATTACAGGAACTTGGTCTCCTTCGACAATAAATAATACTACAAGTGGAGCTTATGTGTTTACTCCAAATGCGCCACAGTGTGCTACTACAAAAACGATTAATGTTACTGTCAATCCATCCAATACTCTTGTAAAAGTAGATTATACAGTTACTGATGCCTTTACCAAAAATCAAATTGTTACCGTTACAGCAACTGCTGCTGGAAATTATCTATATCAAATGGATAATGGACCATTTCAAACTAGTACAGTTTTTGAAAATGTAGCTTCTGGAATACATTCCATTACCGTTATAGACGTGAATGGTTGTAGTACTCCAATTACATTGAATAATGTTTTAGTCATTGGTTACCCTAAATATTTCACCCCAAATGGTGATACTTATAATGACTATTGGAATATTTATGATTTAAAAGATCAAGCAGATACCCGGATTTATATATTTGATCGCTACGGCAAATTATTGAAAGATATTACTCCATTAGGTTTAGGATGGGACGGAATTTATATTGGTCAGCCAATGCCCGCAGATGATTATTGGTTTACAGTTAAATATGTTGAACAAGGTAGTATTAAAGAATTCAAATCCCATTTTTCTTTAAAAAGATAAAAAAAATGCTCCCGTAAAGTCGGAAGCATTTTTTTTACAGTAGTTTTTGTTGAAATTTTTTTGACCTAAAGCCTATAAATGAACTGGTTTTTCAGCAGTAAACACAAAATATAATCCTATCAATATAAATGGAATACTGAGCCATTGTCCTGTTGAAAATAATCCCAAGGCACTTTCAAAACCGCCTTGACTTTCTTTCACATACTCCACAACAAAGCGCACAGACCATAAAAGCACTAGAAAAAGACCAAATAGATAACCTGATTTTTCTCTTGCTTCTGTTTTCCAATACAAGAAAAACAGGATGGCAAAAACAAAGATATAACAAAAAGCTTCATATAATTGTGCCGGATGTTTAGCCGGAACCTGAAGAAGTAAATCAGCATATTTTGGGTCAGTGGCAATGGCGTGATAAGCTTCTTTTGGAGTTGATAAATGAGTTGCATTCACGGCATCATTTGGAGTGAAATAATCTCTTATAAATTTTATTCCAAAAGAAGAATCCGTTTCTTTTCCGACAATTTCTGAATTGAAAAAATTCCCCATTCTCACAAAAATAGCTCCGCTGGATACTGGTATAACTATTCTGTCTAAAAT
>Ga0208392_1000158_pt1 | contig 17411 bp, 13 predicted proteins | sample LakWasMeta3_LOW4_2_FD_183855 | JGI IMG/M metagenome (GOLD analysis project Ga0208392, IMG submission 183855) | Freshwater sediment methanotrophic microbial communities from Lake Washington under simulated oxygen tension - Sediment Metagenome... | ecosystem: Environmental > Aquatic > Freshwater >... | reverse complement strand
AATCGCCCTGTTACCAACGCATATATATAGTTGGCAATTTGCAATCAGAACTCCAGCGGATTCATATCGATTGCCCAGCGCACCTTAGCTGATATTGGCTTGCCGCGCAGGTCTGCGACCAATTGCCTGAGCAGTTGCTGCAATGGCAGGCGCTGGGTTGCCTGCATCAGCACGTGGCCGCGCTCCATGCCTTTCAGGCGCTCCATCTGCGGCCGCACCGGGTCATATACCAGCACATGGTCATTCATGCTGCGTGCCAGTGCAAATGCCAGCTGCAAAAACTGCTGCACAAAGCTATAGTCATTGGCCTCGGCACGCAGCAAGGCAGTAAACACATAAGGCGGGAACTGCATCTGCTCGCGCTCCTGCAGCAGCACATTGGCATAGCTCTCATAATTCTGCGCACGCAGTGCATTAAACAAAGCATGGTCTGGAAACTGTGTCTGGATAATCACCTGGCCAGCTTTATCGGCACGCCCGGCGCGGCCAGCCACCTGCATCAGCTGTGCAAACAAGCGCTCGCTGGCGCGAAAATCGGGGCTGTGGAGGGCACTGTCGGTATCAATAACGCCCACCAGCGTGAGGTTGGGAAAGTCATGCCCTTTGGCCAGCATCTGCGTGCCGACCAGAATATCGATTTCCTGGTTATGCACACGGTCCAGGATTTCCACCAGCGCATGCTTGCGGCTGATGCTGTCGCGGTCTACTCGTGCAATACGCGCCGTTGGCAGCAGCTCTGCCAGCGTCTGCTCAAGCCGCTGGGTGCCATGCCCGGTAGGGTGCAGGTCGGCATCGCCGCAGCTTGGGCACTGGTTAGGGATGCGCTGCTCATGCCCGCAATGGTGGCAGCGCAGCTTTCTTTGCCCCAGGTGCACCACTAGCCGGCTGCTGCAGCGCATGCACGGCGCAATCCAGTGGCAGGCCGAACACAACAGCACAGGTGAATAACCGCGGCGGTTAATGAACAGCAGCGATTGCTCTTTACGCTCCAGCCTTAAACGCAAAGCAGAAATCAGCTGCGGTGTCAGGCCCTGCTGCAAATTCACTTTAGTGGTATCGATACATTCAATGAGCGGCAGCTGTGCCGCCGTCACCGCGCGCTGCTTCAGATGCAGCAGGCCATATTTGCTCGCCGGCTTTTCATTGGCAGTTGCGTTATACCAGCTTTCAAGCGCTGGCGTGGCAGAGCCCAGCACCACAGGAATATTCAGGCGCTTAGCCCTGACCAGGGCAACATCGCGCGCATGGTAGCGCATGCTGTCCTGCTGCTTGTAAGAGCTGTCATGCTCTTCATCGATGATAATGAGCTTTAAAGCTGGCAGCGGCGTAAAGATTGAAAGCCGCGTACCAATGATAATTCTTGCCGCGCCCGATTGCGCCAGCTGCCAGTGATGCAAGCGCTCACTTTCGCTCAGACTGCTGTGCAGGCTAACCAACGGAAATTCCGGCAGGCGGCTCCTGAACCTTGCCTCTAGCTGCGGCGTCAGGTTAATTTCTGGCACCAGCACCAGCACCTGTGCACCTTCATTCTGCAAAACATGCTGAATCAGGCGGATGTAGACTTCGGTCTTGCCGCTGCCGGTAATACCGTAAAGCAACCATGCCTTAAAGGCGGCAATATTGGCCGTGATGCTGCCCACTGCATGCTTCTGTTCGTCATTGAGCTCCGGCTCTACTGCCTCTGCCATCGCCATCACCCGCTGCATTGCCAGCACCTGTTCACTTGTTGCATAACCCAAGTCGACCAATGCTTTTGCTGCCTTGCGCGCGCTGCCGGAAATTTCATCCAGCGCTGCCTCGGTCAAACGGGCTGCCGACTGCAGGGCAGACAGCACACTGCGCAATACTTTCTGCTTTTTCGGAATCTGCTCAATATCGGCCATACGGCCTGCATCTGTAAGTTGGTAAAGATACTGCTTGCGTGAAACTGCAGGTGCAATCTGGCGCAGGCGGGCAGGCAAAGCCGAGAGCAGCGCCTGGCCGAACGGATACTGGTAATAATCAGCGCTGAACTTGAGCAGGCCCAGCACTTCGGCATCGATTGGCGCTTCATCCACAAACGCCTGCTTGATGGGCTTAAGCTTCTCAATGCCGATATCGCTGGTATCTGCCAGCCCCATCACGATGCCTATCTGGTCACGGCGCCCGAAAGGCACCAGAACGCGCTGTCCGACCTGCACCTGATGATTGCCGCTCAGATAGTCAAACAGGCGGTCCAGCGGTACATCAAGTGCGATTTTCAGGATAGATTGAGGCAAAATTGTTTGAATAATGTATGTTTAAAGAAAAAATGACGTCAGTAGGTTAAAATACCGCTTTTAGCATTCTATGCAATTATTGTGAAAACACATCTTACCCAATTATTAGTCACTGCCGCAAAAAGTATTGCGCCAGATGCCGCCAACCTGAGCATTGTTCTGGAGCGTCCAAAATCTGCTGACCACGGTGATTTTGCGACCAATCTGGCCCTGGTGCTGGCCAAACCGCTCAAACAGAATCCACGCGTGATTGCCACGCAGATTATCGATGCGCTGCCTGCCAGCGAATATATCGCCAAGACCGAAATCGCCGGTGCCGGGTTTATCAATTTCTTTTTAAACCCGCAATCAAAACAGCTGGTTGTTAAAGAGGTGCATAAAGCGGGTAACCGGTATGGCCGCAACAATAGCGGCAACAAACAAAAAGTACAGGTTGAGTTCGTATCAGCTAACCCGACTGGCCCCCTGCATGTAGGCCACGGCCGCGGTGCGGCAGTGGGCGATTGCCTGGCACGTCTGCTCGATGCCAACGGCTGGGATGTCACGCGCGAATTCTATTACAACGATGCTGGTGCACAAATCGACAACCTCACCATTTCTGTACTGGCACGCTGCAAAGGTATTTCGACCGAACACGAAAGCTTCCCTGAAAACGGTTACCGCGGCGAGTACATCAATGACATTGCCGCTGCATTTTTAACCAAACACACCGTGGTGGCAGATGATATTGAAGTGACCGCCAGCGGCGATATCAATGACCTGGAATCAATCCGCGCCTTCAGCGTTGCCTATCTGCGCCACGAGCAGGATTTGGACTTGAAAGCGTTCCAGATCGAGTTTGATGTGTTCTCGCTAGAAAGTGCGCTGTACAAAAACGGCAAGGTAGAGCAAACCGTGCAGGCGCTGATTAACAGCGGCCACACCTATGAAGAAAATGATGCACTGTGGCTGAAAACCACGGCCTTTGGTGATGATAAAGACCGCGTGATGCGCAAAACCGATGGCAGCTATACCTACTTTGTGCCTGATGTTGCCTACCATACCGAAAAATGGGAACGCGGCTTTGTTCGCGTCATCAACGAGCAGGGCGCAGACCACCACAGCACCATCACCCGCGTACGTGCCGGCTTGCAAGCGCTTGACATCGGCATTCCCCAAGGCTGGCCAGATTACGTGCTGCACCAGATGGTAACCGTGATGCGCGGCGGCGAAGAAGTCAAACTCTCAAAACGTGCTGGCAGCTATGTCACCCTGCGTGACCTGATTGAAGAAGTCGGCTGCGACGCTACCAGGTACTTCCTGGCGGCGCGCCGTGCAGACTCCCAGCTGGTATTTGATATTGACCTGGCACGCAGCCAGAGCAATGACAACCCGGTTTACTATATTCAATATGCACATGCCCGCATTTGCAGCGTACTGGCGCAATGGGATGGCAATACTGCAAACCTGGCCCATGCTGACTTAAGCCCGCTGACCAATGCACATGAAACCGCATTGATGCAGCGCCTGAGCGAATATCCGGAAGTTGTCATCAATGCAGCCAGCGAACTGGCACCGCATGTGGTTGCCAACTACTTGAAAGAGCTGGCGAGCGATTTGCACAGTTATTACAATGAATATAAATTCCTGATTGACGATGAGCCTCTGAAACTGGCGCGTTTAAGCCTGATCAGTGCAACGCAGCAGGTACTTAAAAACGGCCTGGATTTACTCGGTGTTGAAGCCAGACAGAAAATGTAACTTCAATTTAGAGATTCTCTAAAAAAGTTAAACGAAGGATAAGGATCGATGATGAGTAGAGATTACAAACCTAGCCCGGAGCGCGCTAGAAAACCAAGCAGCAAAGGCAGCCCCTTCTTCTCTGGCCTGCTCGTTGGGTTTTTACTGGGCGTAGCTGCCTCGCTGGCCGTCGTCATGTATATCAAAGGCGGCGAAAACCCGTTCAGCCTACCGGCTGCTGAAACCAAGAAACCGGTTGCCGAACAGATTGCAGAAAATGCAAAAGCCGCAGCTGATGCAGACAAAGCCGCTGAAAGTAAAGCTGCGGCAGATGCCGGCGCCAAAGACGGCGACAAGACCCGTTTTGATTTCTACACTATCTTGCCCGGCAGCGAGAGCAAAGTAACCGCTGAAGACATCAACATCAAAGACGGCCAGCCACAGCCTGTAGTGCAATACACTTACTACCTGCAAGTCGGTGCGTTTCAGACCGGTGAAGAAGCAGACAACATGAAAGCCAAGCTTGCCCTGCAAGGGTTTGAAGCGTTAGTGCAGACCGCGACCATCCCTGACAAAGGCGTATGGCACCGCGTACGTGTTGGCCCGCTCAGCAGCTTGGACCAGATCAACAAAACCAAGGCGGATTTAGCCAGCAACGGATTCAAAGCCGACTTGATTAAAGTGAGCAATGAAAACCAATAGGCCGATTAACGGTCAATGAACTTTAAGGCTGGCGAAGCTTGTTACTGCTGGGAAAAATCAACTTGTCAGCCAGATGATTAACCGATGCGTTCTAGTGAGTACCGCGCTAAGACTTAAGCAAATAAACATAGAATTCAGAACACGAATTCAAATGACGGATTCAAAGATCATTCAAAAGGAAAAATATTAATGAAAAAATTATTCACCGCTTTAATGCTGCTGGCTTCATTCAATGTATTGGCAGCTGACCCGCAAATGGGCAAGGATTTTGATAAAACCGTGCAAACCATGGTGTCAGACACACCAAACAAAATTGAAGTTACAGAGCTATTTTGGTACGGCTGCGGCCATTGCTATGCGATGGAAACGCCAATCAACGCATGGGTTAAAAAATTACCTGCCGACGTTGTTTTCAAGCGTGTTCCAGGCTTGCCAAATGCCTCATGGGCACCTATGGCAAAAGCTTACTACGCAATGGAAATACTGGGTGTTTTACAGAAACTGCACTCACCATTGTTTGATGCTATCCACAAACAAAAATCACTGAATCCAACCGATGAAAAAGCGGCCATTGAATGGGTCACAAAACAAAGCGGTTTAGATAAAATTAAAGTAGAAGAAGCTTTCAACTCTTTCTCTACCAACACAAACCTGAAACGTGCCGCCAATATTTTCCGTGCATCAGGTGCAACCGGCGTGCCTAGCATCATCATTGACGGCCAGTACATCACTTCCAGCACCATGGCTGGCAACAATGATTTAGCACTAAAAACTGCTGACTACATCATTGCCAATATCCGTGCTGATAAGGCGAAAGCAGCACCAGCAAAGAAATAAAGGCCGGCAAGAATTCAGCCCTCAAAAAGTGAGTTGAGTTTTAACCGCCTACATTAACCCGTTTTTACATCCCCGTAAAAACGGGTTTTTTATGTCCGTTTCACATGAAAGTTTCTGTATGAAAGTTTTTATCACCGGCGCATCCAGCGGCATAGGCGAAGCACTTGCGCATGCGTACGCCAAAAGATACCAGAATATAAACGCGATACTGGGTCTAGCCGCAAGACGCAGTGAGCACTTGCAAACACTACAGAAAACCCTGGAAAGCCACTATCAGATAAGCTGTGAAATATACCCGCTGGATGTACGCGACCACAGCGCACTTGCCATTGCTGCGCAAGACTTCATGCAGAAATACGGCACCCCTGATGTGGTGATTGCAAACGCCGGGGTAAGCAGCGGAACCCTGACTGAAAAACAGCAAGATATTGCCGCATTCCAGGCGGTGATGGAAATTAACGTACTTGGTCTGGTGCATACCTTTCAGCCGTTCATTAACGCCATGCGCGATGCTGGCAAAGGGCAGCTGGTGGGCATTGCCAGTGTTGCCGGCATACGCGGCCTGCCGGGCGCAGGTGCCTACAGCGCATCAAAAGCCGCAGCCATCGCCTATCTAGAAAGCCTGCGTGTTGAAATGTCTCATTACAACATCGCCGTTACCACCATTGCCCCCGGCTATATCCGCACACCAATGACCGACATCAATACTTACACCATGCCGTTTTTAATGGATGCAGATGTCGCGGCACATAAATTTGTAAACGCCATTGAAAACAAACGGCGCTTTGTAGTGATTCCCTGGCAGATGGGCTGGGTAGCACGATTGATGCGCTTTATTCCGCCAGTGTTGTGGGATTGGGCGATGAAGAAAGCACCGCATAAACCCAGGATTGAGGTCGAGTAATATTCAGCCGCAGATACGCGCAGTTATTTTATGAGACTGTCATACCGGCGCAGGCCGGTATGACGGAACTAGAGACTTTAACGTGCAATTGGTTTGTAGCGGATGCGTTTTGGTTTAGCGCCTTTGGCGCCGAACTTGCCGCGAGTGTTTTGCGGCTTAGTTTCGGCGGACATGCCCTCACGTGTGAATAATGCACTTTAGTGCATATATTCCACGGGGAAGACCCTTGCGGTTTTAGGGTACGGAAGGCTTTCTCTCAAATAAAGCTGACGGTTAACGCGTAATCGGTTTGTAGCGGATGCGTTTTGGTTTAGCGCCTTTGGCGCCGAACTTGCCGCAAGTGTTTTGCGGCTTAGTTTCGGCGGACATGCCCGGCACGGGTACGGAAGGCTTTCTCTCAAATAAAGCTGACGGTTAACGCGTAATCGGTTTGTAGCGGATGCGTTTTGGTTTAGCGCCTTCCTCACCCAAACGTTTACGTTTATCCGCCTCGTATTCCTGGTAGTTACCGTTAAAGAACGTCCATTGTGACTCGCCCTCGGCCGCCAGGATATGCGTTGCGATACGGTCCAAAAACCAGCGGTCATGCGAGATCACCAGCACAGAACCTGCAAATTCCAGCAGGGCATCTTCCAACGCACGCAAGGTTTCCACATCAAGGTCGTTTGACGGTTCATCCAGCAGCAACACGTTGCCACCGGAAATCAGTGTTTTAGCCAGATGCAGACGCCCGCGCTCACCACCGGACAACTGGCCTACAATCTTCTGCTGGTCACCACCTTTGAAATTGAAACGGCCAATGTAAGCACGTGACGGCGTTTCATAGCGGCCCACTGTTAAAATATCAGAACCGCCTGAAATTTCATCGAACACGGTTTTATCGTTGCTCAGCACGTCACGGCTCTGGTCTACGTAGGCCAGTTTTACGGTCTGGCCGATTTTCACTTCGCCACTATCGGGCTGCTCTTTACCGGTAATCATTTTAAACAGCGTGGATTTACCGGCGCCGTTCGGGCCGATAATGCCGACTATGGCGCCGGCAGGAATGGTAAAGCTCAGGTTATCAATCAACAAGCGGTCGTTAAACGCTTTGGTGACGTTATTGAACTCGATGACCTGGTCACCCAGTCGCTCACCGGCCGGGATGAAAATCTCCTGCGTTTCGTTGCGTTTCTGGTACTCGGCACTTGCCAGCTCTTCGTAGCGGGCAATACGCGCCTTGCTCTTGGCCTGGCGTGCTTTCGGGTTCTGGCGTACCCACTCCAACTCGGTGTGCAGGGCTTTGCGCCTTGCCGATTCCTGCGATTCTTCCTGCGCCAAACGGGCCTCTTTCTGCTCCAGCCAGCTTGAGTAGTTGCCTTTCCATGGAATACCATGGCCGCGGTCCAGCTCCAGAATCCATTCCGCCGCATTATCCAGGAAATAACGGTCATGGGTAACAGCAACCACAGTGCCGGGGAAGCGCACCAGGAACTGCTCCAGCCACTCTACAGACTCGGCATCCAGATGGTTGGTCGGCTCATCCAGCAGCAGCATATCCGGTTTGGAAAGCAGCAGCTTACAGAGCGCCACACGGCGTTTTTCACCACCGGATAATGGGCCTATCTTTGCATCCCAAGGCGGCAGGCGCAGCGCATCAGCCGCGATTTCAAGCTGGTGCTCAACATCTGAGCCGCTGGCTGCGATGATATTCTCATACCTGGCCTGTTCTTCCGCCAGCTTGTCAAAGTCCGCATCGGGGTCGGCGTAGGCCGCGTAGACTTCTTCCAGCTTCTGTTTAGCCTGCATCACCTCACCCATGCCGCTTTCCACTTCCTCGCGCACGGTTTTTTCTGCGTCCAGCTGCGGCTCCTGCGGCAGGTAGCCAATAGAAATACCGGGCTGCCACTGCACTTCACCCTCAAACTCTTTATCAACACCCGCCATGATACGCAGCACGGTAGACTTACCAGAGCCGTTCAAGCCCAGCAGACCGATTTTGGCACCGGGGAAGAACGACAGTGAAATATCTTTAATAATCTGTTTTTTAGGTGGGACGATTTTGCTCACGCGGAGCATAGACATTACATATTGAGCCATGATGAAACTTTGCTGATTTTTAAAGTGTGAAGCTTAACAGAAACATGGCATATCAAGGTAGACCCGACGCCTTATGACATAAGCTAACCGGTATAATGCAGATACTGGAAACCAATCATTTAAGACCACTCAAACCATGGCCATCAAATCAACAATATATAAAATCGACCTGCAGATCGCAGATATGGATCGCCATTACTATGCCAACCACAGCCTGACGCTGGCACGCCACCCGTCAGAGACTGATGAGCGCCTGATGGTGCGCTTAATCGCATTCATGCTGTATGCCAGCGACACGCTCGCTTTTGGCAAAGGCCTGAGCGATGACGAAGAGCCGGATTTATGGCAGAAAGACCTGACCGGCGCCATTGAATTATGGATAGATGTAGGCCTGCCGGATGAGCGCGAGATTCGCAAAGCTTGCGGCCGTTCCAGGCAAGTGGTGGTGGTGCTATACGGCGGCCGTGTTGCCGATATGTGGTGGGACAGCAACAGCAAAGCACTGCTCAAACTGAACAACCTTACCGTCTTCAACCTGCCGGATACGCAGGAAATCGCTGATATCGCATCGCGCGGCATGTCTATCAGCTGCACTATCCAAGACCAGCAGATTCTGCTGGGGCATGCTACCGGCAGCGTAGATATCAGCCCCATCATCTTGAAATAATCAGCACCGCGCATTTATCAACACTGCTGGCAGGTGTATTTAGATGCAACTGTCACAATGTGCGAGTATGATTATCCGTATAACGCGACGTGATTAAACGCGAATCCGGAGAGATTGATGATGAGTGCAGAACCAGTAAAACTATCCCCGAAAGAGCTTGAAGATATCAACGCCTACTGGCGCGCCTGCTGTTATCTGGCGGCTGGCATGATATACCTGCGAGACAACCCGCTCTTGAAAGAGCCGCTGCGCCAGGAGCATATCAAAGGGCGCCTGCTCGGCCACTGGGGCGCGAGCCCGGGCCTTGCGTTTACCTACACGCACCTTAACCGGCTCATCAACAAATACGATCTTGAGGCTATTTTCCTCGCGGGGCCGGGCCACGGCGCACCGGGCATGCTGGGGCCTATCTACCTGGAAGGTACATACGGCGAAGTGTACCCAAACAAGGGTGAAGACGAAGCCGGCATGAAACACTTTTTCAAGGAATTCTCTTTCCCCGGCGGCATCGGCAGCCACTGCACACCGGAGATGCCGGGCTCTATCCATGAAGGCGGCGAGCTGGGTTACAGCGTTTCCCATGCTTTCGGCGCCGCTTATGATAACCCCGACCTGCTGGTAACGGTGATGGTGGGCGATGGCGAGTCAGAGACCGGGCCGCTGGCAACCTCGTGGCATTCCAACAAATTCCTCAACCCGATACGTGACGGCGCAGTGCTGCCGGTGCTGCACCTCAACGGTTACAAGATCAACAACCCTACGTTCTTATCGCGCATCTCGCATGAAGAGCTGGAAAACCTGTTCAAGGGCTACGGCTGGACACCGCATTTTGTAGAAGGCAGTGACCCGATGGAAATGCATGCCAAGATGGCAGAGACCATGGAGCAATGCGTGCTGGAAATACGCCGCCTGCAGCAGGAAGCACGCAGCAGCGGCAACCCAGTACGCCCGCGCTGGCCTATGATCATATTACGCTCGCCCAAAGGCTGGACCGGCCCGAAAGAAGTGGACGGCCACAAGGTTGAAGGCTTCTGGCGTGCGCACCAGGTGCCGCTTGGCAACGTAATCGGCAACCCGCAGCATCTGCAGCAGCTGGAACAATGGCTGCGGAGCTATAAACCGGAAGAACTGTTCGATGCATCCGGCAGGCTCCGTGCCGATTTGAAGGCGCTTGCACCCAAAGGCAATCGCCGCATGAGCGCCAACCCCAAAGCCAATGGCGGACTGATACGCAAAGAGCTGCGCATGCCGGATTACCGCGATTACGCCGCCAAAATGCCGGGGCCAGGCAAGGTCAGCGTGAGCAATACTCATCCGCTGGGTGATTTTCTGCGTGACATCATGAAGGCCAATATGCAGAACTTTCGCGTATTTGGCCCGGATGAAAACACCTCCAACAAGCTCGATAGCGTATACGAGGTAAGCAAAAAGACCTGGCTGGCGGATTACCTGCCGGAAGATGCCGATGGCGGCGAACTAGCACCCGATGGCCGCGTCATGGAAATGCTGTCTGAACACACGCTGGAAGGCTGGCTGGAAGGCTACCTGCTCACAGGCCGCCATGGTTTCTTTTCAACCTATGAAGCCTTTGTGCATGTGATTGATTCCATGTTCAACCAGCACGCCAAGTGGCTTGCCATGTGCAAAGCCGTGCCGTGGCGCGCACCGGTTTCATCACTCAACCTGCTTATCACCTCAACGGTATGGCGCCAGGACCACAACGGCTTCACACATCAGGACCCAGGCTTTCTGGATGTGGTGGTGAACAAGAGCCCGGATGTCACCCGCATCTACCTGCCGCCCGATGTGAACTGCCTGCTTTCAGTAGCGAACCATTGCCTGAAGAGCACTGATTACATCAACGTGATTGTGGCCGACAAACAAAAGCATCTGCAGTACCTGGATATGGATGCCGCAGTTAAACATTGCGCCAAAGGCCTGGGCATCTGGGAGTGGGCAAGTAACGATGGCAATAATGAGCCTGATGTTGTATTGGCAAGCGCCGGGGATATTCCGACCAAAGAGGCGCTAGCAGCAGTAGTACTGCTGCGCGAACATTTCCCTGAATTAAAGGTACGCTTCATCAACGTGGTTGACCTGTACAAGCTGACGCCATCGTGTGTGCATCCGCATGGCTTGTCTGATGATGATTTTGATAGCCTGTTCACCATCGACAAACCGGTTATTTTCAACTTCCACGGCTACCCCTGGCTTATCCACCGCATGACGTACCGCCGTGCCAACCACAAAAACCTGCATGTGCGCGGCTACAAGGAAAAAGGCAGCATCAATACACCGCTGGAACTGGCAATCCAGAACGAGATTGACCGCTACAGCCTGGTCATGAGTGTAATCGACCATATTCCGGCATTGCACGTGGCTGGTGCGCACGTGAAGGAAAAAATGCGCAACAAACAGATAGAGTGCTGCCAGTATGCCTATGAATACGGGGTTGACCTGCCGGAAGCGGGTGACTGGACATGGCCGTATTGAGCATACTCACCATCAACTGCGGCTCTTCCAGCCTGAAAGCCAGCCTGTTTCTCAGCGATGGCAGCAGGCGCGACTTTCGCTATGAGCATATCAGCGATGATAAAACGCACAGCCTGCACGATGCTTTTAAAAACCTGCTGAATGACCTGGGGCCTGATAGGCCGACAGTAATAGGCCACCGCTTTGTGCATGGCGGCGACATTGCCGATGCCGCCCGCATGATTGATGATGCCGAGCGTGCACGCCTGCACAGCCTGATTCACCTGGCGCCTTTGCACATGCCCAGCAATTTACTCGGCCTGGATTTATGCCGCAAGCTCTTTAACGTGCCGCAGATTGCCTGTTTTGATACCGCCTTTCATGCCGATATGCCTGAACTCGCAAAACGGCTGCCGATTCCTGATGACACAGGCCTGCGCCGGTTTGGCTTTCATGGCCTGAACTATGCCTATATTGCCAAAACGCTGCCTGGCATCATCGGTGAAACTGCTTACAAGAAAGTCATCATCGCGCACTTGGGCAGCGGCGCCAGCCTATGCCTCACAGAAAACCTGAAGTCGGTTGATACCACCATGGGCTACACGCCGGCAGGCGGCGTTACCATGGGCACGCGCAGCGGCGATTTGGACCCCGGTGTGATGCTGGAACTGGCAAAACGCTATAGCACGGAGCAGCTGACCGACATCGTATTTCACAAAATGGGGCTGCTGGCGCTATCCGGCAATGAAAGCGCAGAAATGCAGGACCTGCTTGCCAGCAATACTGAGCCGGCAAAATTCGCTGTTGAGTATTTCTGCCAGCAGGTGAGGGCTGCAATAGGCGCCTTGGCCAGCAAGGCGGGCGGGGTAGATGCCCTCGTATTTACTGCCGGTATCGGTGAACACTCGCCTGACATCCGGCAAAAAGTCTGCGCGCCGCTGGCATTTATGGGCTTCAACCTGAATGCAGAGCTTAACCGGGCCGGTGCTGCCAGAATTGAGCAGGCCGGCAGCAAGCCGATTGTCATTATTCCGGCGGATGAAGAAATCATAATCCGCGATTTATGCCTGCATACCCGTTAACAGGCCATGCACTTTAAAACCATCATTTTCGCTGCCGCCATGCTATCAGCACATAGTGTGCAGGCTGCAGAAGTAGATTCAGCCGCGATTACAGCCGAGCACAACAAATGGCGTGCCGAGGCTGGAGTAACAGAAAAACTGCGCTATTCGCCCGCACTGGCAAAATCGGCCCAGGCCTGGGCAAACCAATTAAAACAATCGCACCACTGCCAGATGGAGCACAGTAGCGCACAGGGACGTTATGGTGAGAATATCTACTGGTCAAGTGCGTTGATATGGTCTGATGGCAAGACTGAATTGCGCAATGTTGCGCCTAAAGAGCTGGTGGATGACTGGGCCAGCGAGAGGGCGGACTATGACTATGCGCGCAATGAATGCACTTCAAAGACAACCTGCGGGCATTACACGCAAATGGTATGGCGCAGCACCACCCAGCTTGGCTGTGCCGTAGCGGTATGCAATGATACGCATGAGCAGGTTTGGGTATGCCATTACCAGCCGGCCGGGAATATATCAGGTGAAAGACCTTACTGAACAGCCAAAAAAATTGAGGCAGGCCAAACCGGCACCCATTAAAAACTCGAGTCAAATGCGCGTGTTTTTCGCACTATGGCCTACGCCCGAGATTCAGCACAAGCTGCACGCGGTAGCCAAAACGCATCAGGCAGAATGCAATGGGCGCATCATGCGCACAGAAACTCTGCATATGACTTTGCAGTTCATAGGCAATATCAGGCGCGGGCAGCTGTCGGCGCTGATAAAAGCGGCCGACCAGGTATCTGGAATCACACCTTTTAAATTTGAATTGGATAAGCTTGCTTGCTGGAAGCATAACCGTATTGCTTATGCCACTTTAACCAATGATGAGCCGGCACTGGATGCCATAGCCTTAAAGCTGCAGCTGGCACTTGCCGCAGAGGGTGTTGTATTGGATAGCGCCAGATTCAGCCCGCATGTCACACTGCTGCGCAATGTTGTAAATATCCAGCCAGCGCAGGCAATCACACCCATCCCCTGGCAGGTCAATGCCTTCGTGCTTGTCGAGTCAGCGCTATCCAGCCACGGGGCGCACTACAGAATACTCAAAGAATGGCCATTGCCTGACTGAAACTAAAAAACGGCCATTATCCGATAGCCTGTGCAGGTTCACAGTATGCAAGGCCATGTGCCGCTGCAACTGCCTGATTGGTGATGTTGCCCCTGTGCACATTCAAGCCATGCATCAGGTGCTTATCCTCACGCAGTGCCTGCAAGCCTTTGTTGGCAAGCGCCAGCACATAGGGCAGGGTGGCATTGTTCAATGCATAAGTTGAAGTACGCGGAACCGAGCCCGGCATATTCGCAACACAATAATGAATCACGCCATCCACCACAAAAACAGGGGCATCATGCGTAGTCGGGCGGGAACTCTCGCAGCAGCCGCCCTGGTCAATCGCCACGTCTACAATCACGCTACCAGGCTTCATGCGCCTGACTATGTCGTGTGTAATGAGCTTGGGCGCAGTGGCCCCGGTAACGAGCACGGCGCCAACCACAAGGTCAGCCAGCAGACAATAATATTCAATTGCCTCTGCAGTTGAATAAATGGTATTCAGGCGCTGGCCAAACTGGCTTCTTAAGCGCCGCAAGTTTACTGGATTGCGATCCAGCACCGTCACCGCAGCGCCCATACCAAGTGCTACATCAATCGCATGCGTACCCACAACACCGCCGCCTATTACGGTAACTTGGGCCGGCGCTACCCCCGGTACACCACCCAGCAGTATGCCGGAGCCGCCATGTGCTTTTTCAAGAAAATAGGCGCCGGCCTGCACCGATAGTCGCCCAGCGACCTCTGACATCGGCGCCAGCAAGGGCAATCCACCGTCATTAGCCGTCACTGTTTCATAAGCAATACAGGTAGCGCCGGAATCAAGCAGATCACGCGTCTGCTCAAGGTCAGGCGCAAGATGCAGATACGTGAATAGAATTTGTCCAGGTTTAAGCAGCTTGCGCTCAGCTACCTGCGGCTCTTTGATTTTGACTATCAGCTCGGCACTGTCGAATATTTCCAGTGCAGTATCTGCAATAACGGCCCCTGCCGCCTGATATTGTGCATCGTCAGCACCGATACCCGTACCGGCACCGGTTTCAACAATCACTTCATGGCCATGCGCCACCAGTTCGCGCACATTTGCCGGCACTAGGCCCACTCTGTATTCACGTACTTTGATTTCTTTAGGGACCCCGATCAGCATGTTCAAAGCTCCTTACACAATATTGAGTACGTTTCTAAGGTTGCGGCTGCTATTCCACCGTCACGCTTTTTGCCAGATTGCGCGGTTTATCCACATCAGTGCCTTTTAGCAGGGCCGCGTGGTAGGCCAATATCTGCACCGGAATCGTATGCAGAATAGGGGAGAGCACTCCCACATGGCGTGGGGTGCGGATTACATGCACACCCTCAGAGGCTGTAAAGTGGCTGTCTGCATCTGCAAATACGAATAACTCGCCGCCACGGGCTTTGACTTCCTGCATGTTGGATTTAACTTTCTCCAGCAGTGCGTCGTTCGGGGCAATCACCACCACCGGCATATCGCTATCTACAAGCGCCAATGGGCCGTGTTTAAGCTCGCCCGCTGGGTAAGCTTCGGCATGGATGTAAGAAATCTCCTTGAGCTTCAATGCGCCTTCCAGGGCAATCGGGTAATGTATACCGCGACCCAGGAATAGCGCGTGCTGTTTATTGGCAAATGATTTTGCCCATTCACGTATCTGCGGCTCCAGGTTGAGTGCATGCTGCACACTGCCGGCCAGCTGACGCAGAGCACCTAGATGCTCCTGCTCTGCTTCAGCACTTAATAAACCGCGCTGTTTGGCAAGCGTTGCGGCCAGGGTAAACAGTGCTACCAGCTGGGTGGTGAACGCTTTGGTGGATGCGACGCCAATCTCTGCGCCGGCACGGGTATAGAACACCAGCTGTGAGGCACGTGGAATGGCGCTTTCCTGCACGTTGCAGATTGCCAGCGTCAGGTGCTGGCCTAAAGCCTTGGCATGTTTCAGTGCTTCCATCGTATCCAACGTTTCACCGGACTGTGAAATGGTCACTATCAGCTGGCGCGGGTTAGGTACCGATTCACGGTAGCGGTATTCACTGGCAATTTCTACATTGGTGGGCAGTTTAGCAATGCTTTCCAGCCAGTATTTAGCGGTGAGCGCTGCGTAATAGCTGGTGCCCGCTGCCAGAATCAGGATGCTGTCTACCTGCCTGAACACTTCAGCAGCATTGGCACCGAATAGCTGCGCTGAAAAACTATTATCATCAATCAGCGCTTCAATTGTGTCTGTCAGTGCACGTGGCTGCTCGTGAATCTCTTTTTGCATGAAATGTGCATAAGGCCCAAGCTCCATGCTGGCAAGGGAAACGTCGCTCATGTGGATTTTGCGTGTTACTTCAGCGCCATCGCGCCCGAATATCGTCACGCCATCACGGCGTATGTCTGCCACATCGCCATCTTCAAGGTAAATGACTTTGCGTGTCACTGACAGCACTGCTGAAACATCAGAAGCGATGAAGTTCTCGCCGTCACCCAGGCCTAGCAATAGCGGGCAGCCTAAACGTGCTGTCACCATATGCTCAGGTTCTTTTACTGAAATAACGCTGATGGCAAAAGCACCGGTAAGCTCGCTTACGGCTCTTTGTGTGGCTGCCAGCAAAGTTGAATGCTGATGGTAATGATGAATCAGGTGCGCAATGACTTCAGTATCAGTCTGTGAAGTGAACTCATAGCCCAACGCTTTTAAACGGGTGCGCTGCTCATCGTGGTTTTCAATAATGCCGTTATGTACTACGGCAATTTCACCTTTTGATACATGCGGGTGTGCATTGCTTTCAGTCACACCACCATGCGTTGCCCAGCGGGTATGGCCGATTCCGACCTGGCCGCTGAGCTGCAGCTCATTGGCTTTTTCTGTCATGGCAGCTACGCGGCCCACCGCACGTACGCGCTCGATGCCTGAACCATTAAAAACCGCGATACCAGCCGAGTCATAGCCGCGATATTCCAGGCGGCTCAAGCCCTCAATCAGGGTTGAAACGACGTTTCTATTTGCTACTGCTCCTACAATGCCACACATATTGGTTATGTCTTTCTTTTTATATTACTTCTTGATCTTCTGCGGGCGCTTCCAGCCGGCAATCGATTTCTGCTCTTTGGCGCGGCAGAACGTCAATTGGTCAGCCGGGGCATCTCTGGTAATCGTTGAGCCGGCAGCAATTGTTGCGCCCCGGCCAATGGTGATAGGGGCGACCAGCTGCGAATCTGAACCAATGAATGCTTCATCTTCTATGACAGTCCTGAACTTGTTGGCGCCATCATAATTACAGGTAATGGTGCCGGCGCCGATATTCACATTCTTGCCTACGGTACTATCGCCTACATAACTTAAGTGGTTAATTTTGCTGCCTGCATCTACCTGGGCGTTTTTAAGCTCGACGAAATTGCCGATATGCGTATCTGCCGCAAGTACAGTGGCAGGGCGTAAACGTGCAAAGGGGCCGATACGCGCATTTTCACCAATTTGCGTATCATCAATATGGGTAAACGCTGCGATCTGTGTGCCTGCGGCTATCACTGCATTTTTAATCACACAATTAGCTGCAATCTTTACGTTGTCGCCCAAGGTTACAGTGCCTTCAAACACGCAATTCA
>Ga0208392_1000156_pt1 | contig 17459 bp, 8 predicted proteins | sample LakWasMeta3_LOW4_2_FD_183855 | JGI IMG/M metagenome (GOLD analysis project Ga0208392, IMG submission 183855) | Freshwater sediment methanotrophic microbial communities from Lake Washington under simulated oxygen tension - Sediment Metagenome... | ecosystem: Environmental > Aquatic > Freshwater >... | reverse complement strand
AAAAGTCCCATTGGGCGCGTCATCACTGTCGGGCAGTATTAAAGGCGATCATGTTTCCACGGATCTTGATTTTAGGCTGGCTGGCCAGGATCATGTGCGTGCCCAATTGCAAATGGATACCGGCAAGGCCCAAACCCTGTCTGGCCGGATAAACGCATCAGTGGTTGAATTTGCCTTGCTGAATCCGCTTGCGCCCCAGCTATCGAACATCAAAGGGCAACTGAACGCAGACCTGACCTTGCAAGGCACTTTGGAAAACCCGGCTGCCAGCGGTGCTATACGCTTTACCGGGGGGGCTGTCGATGTTAATGAACTGGGTCTCGCCCTTCGTGAAATCAAGTTGCAGGCATTGGCTTCTGGCGATAATAGCCGCCGCATACAGATTTCCGGTTCAGCAAAATCGGGCGAAGGCGCTATCTATCTCGATGGTTTTGCAAGTTTGCAGGCGCAAGCCGGCTGGCCTGTCGAATTAAAGCTGAAAGGTGAAAATTTTGAAGTTGCGAAATTGCCGGAAGCGCAAATAGCGATTTCGCCAGACTTAAAATTCGTGTTTGCTGAACAAAAAGGCAAGGTGACCGGCTTATTAAAAGTGCCAAAAGCGATAATGGCGCTACAGGAATTTCCTGAAAATGCCGTAAGAGTCAGCACGGATGAAATCATACTCGGACAGGAAAAGGTTGAGGAAAAAGCATCAGCCACTCCCGCTATTGATGCGAATATAGACGTTGAACTCGGCAAACAAGTCAGTTTTTCAGGAAAAGGGCTGACAACTAACCTAATCGGCAAGTTAAATGTCACCAGAACAGGAGAGAAAATGGTTATGCACGGCAATGTTGATATGATCAAGGCCCGTTACAAAAGTTATGGTCAGGATCTGACTGTGCGCAAAGGACGGTTCCTGTTTAATGGTCCTGTTGATAATCCCTGGCTGGATGTAGAAGCGATACGCGTTTCAAGCAGTAAAAAAGTTACTGCAATTCTTAATCTGACCGGTTCACTGCAAAAGCCGGAAACTCGTATATCTTCTGATCCTGCGCTACCGGAAGCGGAAGCGCTTGCTTATCTGATTACCGGTAGGCCGCTAAGTCAAGTAAGCAAGTCAGAAGGCAACATGCTGGCCAGTGCAGCGCTGTCTTACGGTGGGGGGCAGGCCGCCTGGCTTACCGAAAAACTGGGTATTGATGAATTTGAGGTTCAAGAAGGAGAAAAGCTACAGGATACACTGGTTGCCGTGGGTCAATACCTGACTCCCGATTTCTATGTGGGTGCTAAAGTGGGCTTGTTTAATAAACAGGCGGCAATGGTGTTAAAACATAAAATTACCGATGCAATAAATGTTGAAACGCAGGCGGGCACCTCGCAACGAGTAAAATTGAATTATGAAATCAATACGGATTGCCCAAAATTTCTATGCAGGCGCCAAAGCAGGCCTGCTCAATAAACAGGCAGCAATGATTTTAAAACATGAAATTACTGATGCAATAACTGTTTGACACACAAACGGCACATTAGACGAGTGAAATTGAATTATGAAATTAATACTGATCAAGCCAGCTAGGGTAAACAGGCATTTCTGCCTGATAGGGTTGCCTGCATGCTAACTGAACTCACCATTTTGGGGGCCGAAGAAGCCGTGATGCATGCCGTTAATTGGCTTAAACTGGTGGTCGAAGCTGTCGGCGCCATGGTGATCGGCATAGGGTTACTTGCGGCCTTAGCCTCTTGGGTTCGTGGCATCCGAGTGCGCAGCAAGGACGTGTTTAGCGAAACACGGCTGTTACTTGCGCGCTACCTGGCTTTGGCTCTCGAACTGCAACTTGGCGCCGATATCCTTTCTACTGCCGTGTCACCAAGCTGGGATCAGATCGGTAAACTAGCCGCAATTGCAGTCATCCGCACAGCGCTTAACTACTTTCTACTGCGCGAGTTGCATGAGGAATCTTCCGCCCCACACTAAAATATGGGATGGGCTAGCATTTGAGTCTATGGAATGAGAATTTATTAGTATTGGCAATATGTCGACCTTCCACTTTCAGCAGTTTTCAGTTATCCAGCGGCAATCAGCAATGAAAGTTTGCACGGATGCTGTTTTATTTGGCGCCATGGCGCCGGTTAATCGCGGTGACCGGGTTTTGGATGTAGGTACGGGGACTGGTGTACTGTCGTTAATGACGGCTCAACTGGGCGCAGCGCAAGTGACAGGGGTAGAATTGACGCAACAAGGCTATGAAGAAGCACATATAAATTTCAACAATAGCCCCTGGGCAGGTCATCTTGAAGCCGTGCATCAGGATATTCAAGGCTTCGCCATGACAGCACGCTGCCACTATGACCTTATAATTTGTAACCCGCCATTTTTTGAAAAGCACAGCAAGACAACCAATTCTCTTAGAAAGATCGCCAGACACAACGATCTATTGTCATTTTCTGATTTAATTAATGCCGTCGAGCAATTATTATCCAGCCAGGGATTATTTTATCTGTTGCTTCCTGTCCATGCGGTGGAAAAATTTACAGCGGCTGCATCAGCAGCGGGTTTATATTTAAACTGGGAAACTGCTTTTCGTGGCTACGCCCATAACAAAGCCAAAGTTTCAGCACTGACTTTTAGCCGTACAAATGCCGTGTTTGCCACATGCTTATTGACAATCTACGAATCTCACAGGGTTTATACGAAAGTCAGCGAGTTCTACTTGTCACCGTTTCTTTTGCGGTTTTCTAAAATTTATAATCAATGACGAGTTTCCCTTTTATATCTGAAGAAGAAGCTGGTGTTAAGATCAAGTTTTCCACTCCGTTTATGCGATGTTGAATGGTGTGTTGAAATTGGTTGGGACAATCTGAAACACTACTGTATCTGAACCTAGATCGTCAATATACCGCATTGTTTTTAAACGGTTTTGATTAATGCATATTAACTGGTTGTATACCGATTGGTACACCCCCTTTTAACGCCCCCCTTTTAACAAGCTTTGTTTGCATGGTACACGATGAGATTAATTGAGAAAACAGCAGTCACAAAAAAAGCCGGTTACCCGTCCTAGGACTTAACGGCATTACATCTGTGGGGCATATATGACTATCCAAAAGCTGACGCTTAATGTAAGAATTCAGTCGCACTATAGTCTTGTAGCAAGAAGGTTCATCGACGGCAACGCTTATTACTTGACTTTTAACCGCTGTAAACGCCAAATTAAGTGTAAACTCTGTACGCATTAATTTTCGGGTTTTTCGTCGGCAACATTAAATAATTGACAACATACACGGCCTGGAGTACTTTTCCTTTTAACAAAAAGGGTTTATTTGCATTTATGGTATATGCCCCTAATTTTCACAAACGTGTCTACCCATTTTTCAAAAATTTGGCCTTAGTACCAAACTGGAATAGATGACGTTTTGGAAAACGGCGCATGTTAGCAAACTTGGAGCCAATCATGAGCGCCATCTTCATCAGCCACAGCAGTAAAGACAATGCGATAGCCGGCGAAGTAAAGGGGAAGCTAGCAGAACAAGGGCATCGGTCTGTTTTTTTGGACTTCGATCCTGCGGAAGGTATTCCAGCTGGACGCAACTGGGAGTTGGAGCTTTACGCCAGGTTACGTTCATGTCAGGCAGTAATCGTGCTCTGCAGCGAGCACTCCATGATCTCGCCTTGGTGTTTTGCTGAGATCACCCAAGCGAGAGCATTGGGCAAACACCTCTTCCCTGTCAAGATTGCACTGTGTGGGATTTCACCCTTACTAAATGATGTTCAGGTTATCGATCTTACCCAGAACCTGACCGAAGGATATCATAGGTTGTGGTCTGGTCTCAAAAAGGTCGGCCTTGATCCCGCGGATCTATTCGACTGGGATGGGACTCGGTCTCCTTATCCAGGCTTACTAGCTTTCCAAGAGCAGGATGCCGTGGTTTATTTTGGTCGCGACGCCATTATCCAACGGACGATGGAAACCCTCAATCTTTTGCAACGCCTTGGCAGTTCGCGGCTAGCAGTGGTCTTGGGAAGCTCGGGTAGTGGTAAATCGTCGTTGGTCCGAGCGGGTATCATTCCCAGGCTCAAACGGGATAAAGACCGTTGGTTGGTACTCACTCCCTTTCGCCCCATGGTTCTGCCGTTTGACCGACTGGCGATGGTGCTTGCCGGTGCCTTCGCCGCTTTCGGTAACTCCCGCGATTGGAAATCGATTCGCGACGCTCTGAATCCGGCACCTGACACTACAAACCATTTACTTCTGCTGGAATTGGCCGACGATTTGCGCGTACTTGCGGGTCGTCACGAAGCGACTGTGATTATTGTGGTAGACCAGTTCGAGGAACTATTGGGACGCGATAATGATCACTTTTCGACGCTTTTTCTTCACCTCTTAAAGACGATCTTAGACCAACCCAAGAGCCCGTTCCTAGCTTTGTTTACCCTGCGTTCCGACTTTCTCGGCGCGTTCCAGAACCATGAGACGCTCCAAGATCTGAAGTACGAACCAATTCATCTTCCCCAAATGGCCCTCGTGAATTTCATGCAGGTGATCGAAGGGCCGGCTAAAGTTGCCGGCGTCATGCTAGAAACGGGATTGGCACAAGCAATGGTTGCTGATACCGCCACCGATGACGCACTCCCGCTCCTGGCATTTACCTTGCGCGAGCTGTGGGATCGGTACAGTACAAAGGGGCGGCTGACCCTGGAAGACTATCGAGATTCACTCGGGGGACTGAAGGGGTCGGTGGCACGGGTGGCCGAGACAGTGTGCAATGACCTCTCCCCTGAACAGGAGCGTCATCTGCGTAAGGCATTTCTCTCGATGGTCCGTGTCGATGACGAGGGCCGTTATATCCGTAAGCCGGCACGCTGGGCGGAGTTGCCAAAGGAGGTGTATGATCTTCTCGAACGGTTTGTGCAGGCACGGCTGCTCATTTCCCGCGGTGAGGGCATAGAGCGAATCCTTGAGGTCGCCCATGAGGCGTTATTCCGTAGCTGGGATCGTCTTTCGGCATGGTTGAACTTGGATCGCGAGTTCCTCCTTTGGCGCCAACGTTTGCACCGCGAGATAACTGACTGGGCGCGGATTGGGTATGACGACAGCATGTTGCTGCACGGTCCCGTATTAGCAGAGGCTAAACGCTGGTTGTCCGAGCGAGAGAGTGAACTCAGTTCAGCCGAACACAACTTCGTTCAGAAAAGCGACGAACGTAAAAAAAATCAACAACAATGGATTCAACGAAGAAAACTGGCCGCAATCATATTTATTAGTGGTGTGTTGATTCTTATAATCTGGCAGAAGCACCAAGCTGAACTGGCAAAGGATACAGCACAACAGCTAACTATTCAAGCGCGTGCGGATGAATTGGCTATCCGCGCAAGTAGTTTGGTCAATATCTCAGGCAATATGGTACTTGCCGGAATGCTCACGGCGGAATCATTGAATTTTGCCCATACTCTTGAGGGACAGCAAATATTAGCAAAGATATTGGCCCTCACACCCAGACAGGTTCAGCCGATAGGCTTGGAAGGGCAAAACATCATCTTGAGTCCCGCTAATCGTTTGCTGCTGAATTGGCCCAATCGCAGTGAAAAACCCGCCAACGGCAGTGTTTCGCTTTTTGATCGTGACACAATGAAAACCCTCAAGACATGGCAACTGGAAGGCGCCGTCTGGCCGGCTTTCGATCCGAACGGTAAAATGATGGCGATCGCCGGTCATGCTCGGAGGTTGCTAGTCATCGATCTCAATACAAGGGAAACACTGCTAAACGATTATTATCCATCCTTAATCGATGCAGAATTCAGCAGCGATGGCCGCCGGCTTTATGTAGTTAGGGCGGATGGCGTATTGGAGATTCGCACCTCCCCTGATTGGCGCATAGAGCAAGAAATACGCTTTGCCACTTCCAAAGTGGCTTTTTATCGCATAGTCTTGAGCGTTGCAAAAGAAAACGGCCCGGTAATGATTCATTCGCCTCTGGCTACCTATGTGCTGACCAAGGCAGACAAAAAGCCGTCGCTGTTGCAAACTATGAAGCAGGGTGAATTTGTCAGTTATTCAGCGATGGACCAAAACGGACAACGCGTTTTTTCTGCAACGAGGAAAGACTGGCAAGACACTGCCACCTTATGGAATACGAAAACGCGCCAGGCCATTGCACGACTTGAGTACGAATCGAGGGTCAATGTCGCCATATTTTCGCCGGATGGCTCGCGTCTTGCTGTCGGCACGGAAGCAGGCGGCATTTATTTATGGGACGCACCAAGCGGCAAAAAGCTGGCGAGTTTTACGGTCGAAAAATCCGTGAACACGCTTGCTTTTTCCGCTGACGGCAGTTTGCTCGCAACCGGCGATGACAATGGCGACACGTTGCTCTGGGATATCAAAGCGCTGAAAGATGCGCCTGTCTGGAATCTTGAATCCTCCGAACCGGTTGAAGAAGTTTTTTTTGCAGAAGACGGTCGCTCGCTGCTTATCGCTGACCAGGCGAAGATTTTGCGCCGTGTGGCGATTGCAACGGGAAAGGAGCTGAGCAAAAACCGCATCTCAGGCCAAATATTGGCTATTGCCGGTGTTCAATCATCGCCCATGCTGGCGGTTAGCGCACGTGAAAGCGAAGACAATGAAGCGTGGGCAGACCTGCAAGCCAGGGATGCCGCGACCGGGCAATCGAAATGGTCGATTGCGCACAATGGTCATTTTCGGGAATTAGAGTTTAACCCGGATGCCCGAACGTTTGCAACGTCCACCTATGGAACTGATGAAATCAAGATTTGGGATGCCGATACCGGCAAATTGTTGCATTCGCCTCCCATAACCGGATGGGAATTGGACTATACCGCGGACGGAAGCCGGCTGGTCGTCGAGGGCAAAAATATCAGCGTCATCGATCCGCGATCCGGCGAGTTAATCGGTACCATCGGCGAGCCTGGCGGCGTGAGCCATGCCGTTTATCCGGGCCGTGACGGCTCGCTGATTACCTATGGCCAAGATGATGACTTTCGGGCCTGGAATGTAAAAACCGGCAAAGCACTCTGGCGGCGCGGCAGTCCCTTCCCGGATGGATTTGATACGCAATTGAGCCCGGACGGGCACAGCTTTGCCTTGCGAAGCGGCGAGAACGGACGGCTACGAATTTTCGACACAGCCAGCGGCCATCAGCTCTCGGAAATTCCGGCTTCCGGAACGGAAAAAGGCTACGATAGGCTGATTTTTTCTCCCGACGGCAACCGCTTATTGCGCTTGCTAGGTCCTTTATATCACCGTAAAAACACCTCGCAGGATCAACAATCCCCGCTCAGTACCACTGATCAGGAAAGAATCCCATATTTTCAAGTTGAGCTATGGGATCCCACCTCGGGTAACATGATTTCCACGAAACAAATCACAGGATCGTCTTACATCAATTTCACCTTTCTGTCCGGCGGAGAACTCGTAGTTGCCCCGGAGAATAATGACAAGGCAAATCTGGAAATACTGGATTCCCGAAATGGCAAATTGCTATGGAAAATCCCGGCGTACAAAAATTATATCTATTCCCAACATTATGAGCCTGGCGATTCGGGAATTTTTAAGTTACAAGGCCCCGATGCCCCAGTTCTGTTTGGCGGACCGAAATTCACCGAGCTGCGTGATCCAAAAACCGGCCGGTTGCTGGCACGGCACGACAGACCCATCAGCCGCACGAACGTCATACAGGATGCCTCCTGGGTGATCAGCCTGTATTTCGATATAGAACAATCCGGTCATCGCGCGGGCTGCTCGGCTTCGTTATGGAACTGGAAAAGCGGCCAGGAACGTTGGCGCAAGCGCTGGTCGAACAGTGAGGAATGTGGTTTTGGTGATGCCGCTGTTTCGCTGGATGGCAGGCAGCTATTGCTAAGGGCTCATGGTGCAGGCGGCGAAATGATTGCACTGGATCTGCAAAACGGGAAATTGGTTGGTGCTATAAAAACGGGTTCGATACAAACTTTTTGGCCGCTGCCGGATTCCGATCAAGTTTTGACGTTTGATTTTAATGGTTCGGTTCGGGCCTGGCGATGGTCGACCGGAAAAGAAATCCATAGCTTTGCGCATGGCCGCTCTGCCGATGGTGTGGCAATCGCGGCGCGAGCCAAGCGAGCGGTAACTTATGCCAACAATTTACTTCGTGTCTGGAACCTGGAGGATCTAAGCCTAGTTGCTAATCACCAAAGCGACAGCACAGTCAGAGAAGTCAGTTTTCGCTCGGACGGTCAACAAATCGCTTATACGAGCGGAGAAGATAATGGAAGTGGAACAGCGCTAAATATCTGGAACGTAGCCGACCGAATAGCCAAAACGATTCCGGTAGAGAGCGGCAGCATCGCAAACCTCGGCTATGACTCGACCGGCACCAGACTGAAGGCGACAGTCTCGAAGCGCGGCCGTGTCTGGTCCGCATCGTCGCTTCAGCCAATGCTGACAGTAGAACCTTTGATGGTCAGTAATACTCTTTCTCTTTCTTTCAGCTCTGACGGTACTCGCCTGCAGGTTGGAGGACATGGCGGTTTACGGAGCGGTTTTCGGATTTGGGACATTAACAGTAGCCGTGAGATCGCGCGGCTTGATGGCAATGACATCCAGGAAATTCCGAATACAAACGATTTTTTAATACGCGATAACTGGGGTTGGCAAAGGTGGAATATTGAGTCGGGCGACTTTGAAAAGTTAACGCCGGAGTCCCCCAGGTGGATATCTCAGGCCAATCCAGGCAGCAACCTGCTGGCGGGTTATTTATCCGGAGAACAATTTCTTACCTTGGACGTCAAATCGGGTTCAAGCCGTTTCTATCAACTCATGCCCGCAACCGAGGAATTGATAGCCCATACTTTTGCGACGCGACACGATCTGGTCATCTTTTCTCAAAGAAAACAGGATCCTTATCGACCTGGCGCCATCTCGTTGCGGCGGCTTTCGGATGGTGGCGAAGAAAAATCGTCACATCCTGACGCGGTAGTTACGGAACTCAAGTTTGCCGACGGTGACGACTCAATAATCCTGTTAGGTTCACCAGGACACTGGGCTTTCCACGGTGAGGGCACATCGCTTTATCTCTGGCGCTGGCGGTCTGACAAGCTTGTCCCGTTAAGTGAAAAACAACTGATTGACTCGGTTGCAGTAAGCCCGAATGGCCGGCTGTTTGTAACCAGTGAAAAAAATACCAGCGAGATGATCCCCGGATACAAAAAGAAAGGAAAGATTCAGCTCCGCATTTGGGATGCGCGAACCGGCAAGGTCATCAAGCGTCTGGAGCGCAAACGTCCGGCCAGGGCTCTTGCATTCAGCGCCGATGGCCGCTATCTGGCGGCCGCCGAAGCGGACGCTATCGTCCTCTTTGACACCGATTCCTGGTCGCCCATCCGGACGATTCAACCCATGGGAGGCTGGATAGGAAACCAAGTTTCCTTCGCGATTGGTAAGCGGATAATTGCCACGGTAGAACAAAGTCATCCTTCCGGCGAAGGGAACAAGGGTATCGGCGTCTGGTCTATGGATGGCACACTTGAGCGCGTTCTGGAAACAACCGGTAATGTTGAATATTACGCGTTATCCTCGGACGGAAAGACTGTGGCGGTTAAAGCCAATAACTTAAGTATTTTTGACATCGAATCCGGAACCGAGCTGGTAAGACACTCGTTTGCCGATTTACGATCAATTGCTTTTGGCGGCGACAACAACGATTTATTCGCCGCCGTCGGGCAGACACAGGAATCCCTGATAAAAATCCCGTGGCGAACACAAGACTTGATCGGAGAAGTTTGCCGGCGAATTCAGCGTCGTCTTACGGAACGAGAACAAAAACAATATTTGGGTGGCATAAAACCGTCAGCTTGTGATTCTATATCTATAAGGTGATTTCCAGAAATTAATTTACCCATCAGCTAGATCGAATCAGGATGTCCCATTTAGGTAGGATTGGGTTACGTTCCAGTCGGGCTTCAATCGCTTGCATCGCCACCTTGGACTGGGAAGCTGAATTATTATTTCAAGCAGGCGCTTTACTGACGCCAGTCATAAAAAATCGACAAATGATGACGGTTGGAAAGTCACGCTTGCCGGCAAGCATAAGCTTGAGCCGGAACCATGCTGCTAACCTGAGTGATACCAAAAGCGCATGCGAGGTTTTAGAGGGAGCTGTCGATAAATACCTTTCGCTCAAAGCTTTCTCAGGCGGTGCAGGCTATCGCGGTACAACGGTTGGGTTTACATCTGAACAACTGGGTATGACTTTGTATATTTCAGAAAAATCGAAGAAAAATGGGCTGTCCTGCCAAAACGATGGGTAGTCGAGCGTATTTTTTCATGGCTAGGCAACTTTCGCTGTTTATCCAAAGACTTCGAAAAACTGCCGGCTGCGGCTTAAAATATGATTAGAATTGCCATGTTGAAATTAACACTTGCAAAATGCGTTTAATGTTTTGCCAGACAGATTCTAAACCCCTGGTATCACCAAGAAAAAGCCAGTTTGCTGCTTTATAAGAGGGCGCCATGAAAGTGCGCAGGATCGACGAAAGTTTCTACCAGTAACAGTGGATGACCGAAATGCGTCAGCCAATCGCCGGATAATCGCTTCAGGCAGAATCAAAGCATTCTTCTTGCGTCAATCGCCCGCCATGCCAACCGCCATATGCTTCTTCGAATCTCATTTTTCGAGTCTCTTGTAACCATTCTACCCGTTTCATCTCTATACCTCCTCGGTATAGTATGAAAACCGGACAGTTTATGTGCTACAACACCGGACAGTTTATTTGCTCCCAACACTCCCAACAATGTTAACAAATATGCTTGACAATCAATAAAAATTCTAGTAAAAGCTGAGGTGAAAAGGAGTTCTTATATTTTGGTTCAGAGTAAAATTACTTAACAAGTGGAGAATAATCATGGAAAACAACAAAGAAGCCAGCAGCAGTACTGCTGCAGTTAACCGTAATTGCCCACCATCAAATTGCAATACAGTCATGATTCCTTTTTCTCGAGCGCAGGCCGAGAGAGAAATCATAGCAGATTTAATGTCCTTACGCGATGAACGGAATTTATCGTGCCTAAGCCCAGAAGAAAGAAAAATATTCACTGAAGAGGCAATAGGAGCAGTCGCCATCCTAAGTACTGAAGAAATTATTTCGGGTGCCGTACTCGCTGGTCCCGGCGCGTCCTTCTCCGATGGATTTTGGTGCAAAGGAGCACCTGGTATCACACGCGGAGTATTATGCAAGGTGATCAGATCAAGAGGCTAACCGGTTTTAATATTTAGGTAGACATGCTAGGAGGCTGTCCGAGAACTGACACGCTTCTCAGTGGCGATCAATATGCAGTGTTTTTTTAATCCTTCTAAGACACTATATAGTAGGCGAATTAGTTAAACGCTAGTTCTCGGACATGCTCCTAGTACCTTCGAAAGCTAGTTACTAGCCGCTCTTCTCGAAATAACCCGTGACGGAACGCCAAGAATATGGCCTCTTATAAAAACTCGAACGGGCTGGTTTCCACCGCTTTCGCCCCAGTTTCACTTCCGCTAGCTTTGAACATTATTGAAAGAAGGGAATTACTGCGGTACTTGGTGGATTCTGAGTCGAAATATAACCAGAACGCAGGATCTGAACGTGACTTCCAAAGCATCGAGCAATGTATCAGCCGCTCGTTTGATGCTCTGAGGTTGAATAGATTCCTTCAAAGTCGCGGTGTTTCCTATAATGATCTTATAGTACTTGGCAATGCAACACCGCATGAACTTGGACGTACGCTTCGGACATTGCCTGAGTGGTTTCAATACTACCAGTCATCGGTGAAACAAAAAGAGCAATTAAGCGATGCCCCCAAAACTACTGATGAATTCACAGCAATTTGTTTACCCATTATCTCCAAGTGTTTTCGTCAGCTCAATCGTAAATTAGATCGGATCGAATCACCCCACACTTTTGGTAGATTTGACAGAAAAGCACTCCTCTCACAGCTCGAAACGGCTCTAAAGGCAAATCTTGCAGAAATAACGGCGCGGCCGATAGTAGCAGAGATGCGCATTGCTAGCCGCCTGAACCTTCTTCACGGCAATAGCCCAGAAGAAAGATATAGAGATTTCTTTCGCAGATTTACTCTGCCCGAAGTTAAAAAAGCTTTTCAAGAACGCTATCCCTTAGTCGTACGCTTGTGCACCACCCGAGCCTTATTTTTTGCGAACTCATTTATTCAAACCTTATCCCGCGTTTGTCGCGATTGGGAACATTTGGAAATGCTATTTGGGAATGGACGAACCCTCAAGACTATCCAGTCCGTGGAGTTCGGACTTGGGGACCCACACCGAGGAGGTCAAACTGTCACACGAATTCGCTTCGCTTCTGGCGTAGAAATTATTTACAAACCGCGGAGTCTTGAAGTTGATCTTCGATTCCAGCGTTTGCTGGCATGGGCCAGCAATTCTGGAGATTTTCCCGCTTTCTACCGTCAAAACATCCTGACCTTCCCAGAATATGGTTACGTAGAGTGCATTTATACAAAAGAATGCGCTTCTAGGGAAGAAATCGCGAGATTTTTCTATCGACAAGGTATTCAGCTGGCTTTTCTGTACATCATTGGCGGTTCCGACATACACAGTGAAAATGTGATTGCGGTAGGTGAGTATCCTGTCCTGGTTGACCTTGAGACACTGTTCAATCCGGTCAAGACTACTGGCAGCTCGAACGTGTTGGATGGACTGATAAGCAAGGCTTTTCAACAGTCCGTCCTGTCCAGCGGGCTTCTACCTTTAAAGCTAAATGTTGATCCTAGGTTTGACCCTGTTGATATATCCGGACTTAGCCGTGCTGAAGGACAAATGAGTCCAATGTTGCTCCCCGTTTGGGAGGATAGCGGAAAGGACACAATGTTCCTAGACCGGAGGCAATTTCCTCTGGAAGAAAATGACAATCTTCCCAAGCTTAATGGCAAGTCAGTTTCGTTAACCGAGCACATAGATGATCTAGTCAGTGGCTTCGTTACAGCCAGTAATTTCATAATGAGAAACAAGGAGAAAATAAGGGCACACATTATGGGCTTTTCAGGCTGTAAAACAAGATATGTTGTGCGCCACACCTACCAGTACGCATTTCTCTTGACGGAATCGTGCCATCCTGATTTGCTTAAAAATGCAATATTATTGGATCTATATTTCAGCCAATTGATTCCAGGAAATGAGTCACACTTTCAAGCTGATCTACATTGCTCTGAAGTAGCTGATTTATGGAAGGGTGATGTGCCGTACTTTACAACCGAGCCAAACAGCCGGAGTTTATACACGAGCGAAGGCAATGAAATCTCCGGGTATTTCGAACAGTCGGGTTTGTCAGCTAGCCTATCACGACTAAACGAGTTTTCAGCTGTTATACTGAAACAACAACTCTGGTTTCTATCCGCTTCAGTTGCTTCTGTATTGCCTGTGCGGAGCACAAATCTGGGGGGATACAATAAGTTAAAGGCGGTGGGTAACGATCTGTTGATTGAAGCAGAAAGGATTGGTGCATACTTGACTGAGACTTGCTTTCTTGAGGACGAGGCGGCGGGATGGATCACATTAACGGAAGGGCGATCTGAATCATATGAGCCAAGCAAAGCTGGTATTAGTTTATATAACGGTCTATCCGGGATTGCCTTTTTTCTTGCCTACTTGTCACACTGCATTGGCGAAGTGAAGTATGGTCAGTTAGCAATGTCCGCAGTTTGCAGTATTTCCAAAAGTGACTTCTCGCGCTCCGGGTGCGGAGCGTTTGACGGAGTGGCGGGGGTTATCTATACCTTGGCACATATTTATCTTCTTTCTAAACAGCATGAATGGAAAGAACTTGCGAATCAGTGCTTGGACCGCATTTCAGAGACAAAACTCTCGGATGATGATGTTGATATTATTGGAGGGGCTTCAGGTATTGTACTTTCGCTAATTGCTTATCATATAGCCACCAAGGACGAGAAGTCGGTTGATATTCTGAGCAAGCTTGGTACCGTGCTCAAGAACTACGTGAAATCCGAGGGTTTCCGAGGTGCAAGTGGTTTCAAATTGGGATTGGGCCACGGCATAGTCGGAGTTGCTTACGCAATATGGCGGTTATATATTCATACTCACGAAGAAGAATACGAAGCCATCCTCAATAGTTTGCTCTCGGAGTTGCTGCGAATAAATCCAAAAATTTTATGCCAATCACCAAATACTTGGTGTAACGGATTGAGCGGCACAATGGGAGGTTTGATGAGAATTTGCTCGCAGTATCGTAATCGTAGGCTACCTAGGATAATCCGGAAATGGTATAGAGAGGAGACTGCGGCTATTTTGCTGGAAACGGATTGCCTTTGTCACGGTGAGATGGGAAATATTGAGATGCTGATTTTCACAAATCAGTGGCTTGGTCAATCAAATGTGGAGAGCGCCGTAAAGAATAGAGTTCGTAGAGTGTTAATGCGTGCTGCAGTTGAGGGTTGGGCTGGTGGAGGACCCGTTGACAGTCCTGCTCTGATGAATGGTCTCGCTGGGATCGGCTACCAATTATTGAGGTTGGCAAAACCGGAAATTGTGCCCAGCTTGCTGTTTCTCGATCCACCGGTAGGACGAATATAAGAGTATAAAACATCAACGTGCAAGATCCCCTCCGATTTGCCAATCGTGGTTAATAAATCAAACCAATCCCACAAGCATATTTTAATTTTTTGAGCGTGGCGTTATTTACAACTCCGACCAGAACATTTTAATTTTGTGTAGCGTTAAGGCAATGTTGACCCCGGTGTAAGCACACAACCCCACCATCTAAAAATTTCTCTGGCGACTAGGTATCCTTAAACTTTTTCCGAGGATGACTGATAACATTACAAGAGCGTCACATAGAACACATAAAAATTTGGCAAGCGAGCGGATTGACACAGGCGGTGTATTGCCAGCAACATGGGCTTAACCCATCTTCGTGACTTCTACTGACAATTTTCTGTTATTTCAATTGCAGGTTGCCTCCGGAAAAGTAACCCTTATCAGCGCTCAGTTGCTCCGGCAATAGGTCAGTGGTCTCTTGCAACGCTTCCAGGGCTGGTTCGACTTCTTGTTGGTCGTTGGCGTTTTGGCTGATATGCTGCGCAACAATGATTTGTAGGGTCGGCATCCACGCTGGTCTGGGCATTGTAGGCGTAGTCGAAACTATCACCTTTCTTGCCCATGATTCGAGACTCGGTATCAGCAAAGCTAATTTGCTTGGATTCTTCAATGGCTTGACCTGGATTAATCAGTTCTTCGCGCTGCTCGAGGGCTTGTTTGGCGGCTTTGATTTTAGCCAGTCGGCCTTGTTTGTGCTTTAAGTCCTCGGGGAGTTCATAGCCGGTTCGTTCCTGGTAGGTCTTATCTTCTTCCTGGTCGCAACGGGCGGCTTGTTCAATCAGCTCATCGATTTCGGCGCTCAATGCCGCTTCTTGTTCTTTTAAACGCCCGTAACTCATCGCCTTGTGTTTGGAGCTGTTAGCCTTAAGCAAATCGAAAATATGACTGGGAAACAATAGATGTTGATTAAATTCAATTGGGCTTGATTTGAAAGGAACTGACATCGCATGACCAAATAACGTTATTTGTCACTATTACAGCATAACAAATTGTTTGTATTGCATGTTTCAGGATTATTGTAGGGCTATTAGGTGTTAGGTCATGAAAACTGAATGGAAAGGCAAGCTCCTCGTCGGCATTCTCGGACAGGCTCCTAGTGGTACACTCAGTTGTACACCCTAAACGTGCGCTTATATGGGAATACATGAAAACGATAGGCACAAAAAAGCCGCGATGTACGCGGCCTCTAATGGAGTAGCAAGACCAGACGGGACAATCTGAAACTTCACTCAATATTCTGTATCTGCTCGCGCATTTGTTCAATCAGCACCTTAAGCTCAATGGCTATTTGCGTCATTTCCTTGTCGGTTGATTTGGAGCCCAGGGTATTGGCTTCGCGGTTGAGTTCCTGCATTAAAAAGTCCAGACGCCGGCCTACGGGGTCTTTTTCTTTCAGTACGCGCAACACTTCAGTAATGTGCGTATCCAGGCGGTCGAGTTCTTCGGTAATATCCAGTTTTTGCGCCAGAAAAACCAGTTCCTGTTCAAGACGGTCAAAGTCCGGTTGTGCAACCAGTTCGGTGATTCTGTCTTTTAATTTATTGCGTATCAGCAACAGGACTTCCGGCATCCGTTTACCCGCCAGGACCACAAAACTCTGCATTTTTATACAGCGTTCCTCGATCAAGGCTTTTAATTGCGCGCCTTCCCGCTCCCGCACTTCCAGGAATTGGGCCAGCGTTTGCTTGACCAGGTGCGCGATTTCTTCGTTAAGATGGGTTTTGTCAGTGCTCTGTTCTTGCTGGATGCCAGGGAAAGCCAGCACATCCAATGCTGAAAATGACAAAGGCGCCAGCATGTGCTCTTCAATTTGATCAGTAGCGGCAAGCAATGCAGTTACGGCATCGATATTAACGTTATAGCCTTGTATATCTTTAGCCTGTTTTTTATAACTTAATGCACATTCAATCTTGCCTCGATTGATTTTTGCAGCAATGATCGAGCGAAGATCCGCTTCAATAAATCGCAATTGATCGGGGAGTTTCAGGGTAATGTCACAGTAACGGTGGTTGACCGAACGTAATTCGCAGTTTATGGTTGAATCTCCAATGCTTGCCTCATTGCCGGCATAAGCGGTCATACTTCTAATCATTATTCACCTGTGAAGGTTAAAGAGTCAGGGTTAAAAAGAGCATCATTCTAACCTGTAATTTGCGTCTTGCATCTTTTCACTTTTGGAACGTGTATGAAATAACTTAATTATTATATCACCTCACCCATGCCCTCTCCCGGAGGGAGAGGGAGTAAAATGTTAAAGTTATTTAATGCATATTCCTCAGAAAAAAAGGCATAAATTGAAAACCCGATAGCCCACAGTTAAGGTATACTGTGCGGTTTTCATTTTACCGGAACACACATGAGACCTAGCGGACGTAATCCAGATCAACTCAGAGATATAAAATTTACCTGCGGTTATACCAAGCATGCAGAAGGCTCTGTGCTGGTCGAGTTTGGAGATACTCGTGTGCTTTGTACGGCCAGCGTTGACAAGAGTGTCCCCCGCTTTCTTAAAGGCAAAGGTGAAGGCTGGGTAACAGCTGAATACGGCATGCTGCCCCGGTCAACGCATAGCCGGATGAACCGCGAAGCCTCTCATGGCAAGCAAGGTGGCCGTACCTTGGAAATTCAGCGCTTGATAGGCCGTTCTCTGCGGGCAGCGGTGGATTTAAAAGCCTTGGGTGAGCATACGGTAACGATTGATTGCGATGTTATTCAAGCAGATGGCGGCACGCGTACTGCATCAATTACCGGCGGTTTCGTCGCCTTGTCATTGGCGATAGAAAAAATGCTCAAACGCAAATTGATCAAATCCAGCCCGCTTCATGGTCAGGTCGCTTCGGTCTCAGTGGGTATTTATA
>Ga0208392_1000154_pt1 | contig 17557 bp, 16 predicted proteins | sample LakWasMeta3_LOW4_2_FD_183855 | JGI IMG/M metagenome (GOLD analysis project Ga0208392, IMG submission 183855) | Freshwater sediment methanotrophic microbial communities from Lake Washington under simulated oxygen tension - Sediment Metagenome... | ecosystem: Environmental > Aquatic > Freshwater >... | reverse complement strand
GATACTTTTTTTCCGGAGCTTGATGCCAAGCAGTGGATCGAGGTGGAGCGGGAAGATATTCAGGACGATCCTAACGCCGATTTCAGTTATAGCTTTTTGAAGCTGGAAAAACGCAAACAGTAGGAGTCCAAAGCTTGCTTTGGATGTTGCATTATTCTCCAAAGCAAGCTTTGGACTCCAGCATCATCTGGCGAGCCGGTTTTTGGTATTAATTGGCTGCTTCCGGATAGCTTTTGCGGATTTTTTTAACCTCGGGACAGTCGATACTGAAGCGCTGTACCTGTTCCCCCAGTCTTAACGCGGTCAATTGGCCGCCCCAAAGGCAGCCGGTATCGATGGCATAGCAGTTAGGCCCCTCGTAATATCCCAGGGCGGACCAATGGCCGAAGATGATGCGCATGTCTGCGCTTTTGCGTTTAGGCACCTCGAACCACGGCATAAGGCTTTTAGGCTGGGAGCCTAGCGGCCCGCTGTTAACGAAATCCAGCCGGCCGTTAATGTCGCAGTAGCGCATCCGGGTAAAGCAATTGATGATAAAGCGCAATTTCTCGACCCCTTTCAAGCTGGGCGACCAGATATTGGGCTTGTTGCCGTACATTTGCTTCAAAAACGTTTGATATTTAGGGCCTCTCAACGCTTGTTCCGCCAGCAAAGCCATTTTCTGGGTTTTTTTAAAATCCCATTGCGGCGGCAGGCCGGCATGGATCAGGCAGAAGTCCTCGTTAAAATGAAACAGCGGCCGGTGCCTGAGCCAATCGATTAACTCATCCCTATCCGGCGCCTCCAGTATCGGCAGCAGCGAGTCCTTTTTATGGGCTATTTTGGGCGCGCAGGATGCTGCCAATAAATGCAAATCATGATTGCCCAGCACAGTGACGGCTGAATCTCCCAGTGATTTGATGAAACGGAGGGTTTCTAAAGACTTGGGGCCGCGGTTGACCAGATCCCCGGCGAACCACAGTTGATCCGTGTGTTCGTTAAAAGCAATGACATCAAGGAGCCGTAACAGCTCATCAAAGCAGCCTTGAATATCGCCGATAGCATAAATGGACATTATTAATGCAGGGTTCTTGGGATGGACAAGGTAAATCTGGGAATATCCGCATGGAATTCATCGCCCTCATCCGAATGCATCGTATAGTTGCCCTGCATGGTGCCGACCGGCGTTTCAATCATCGCGCCGCTGGTGTAACGGAACGATTCGCCGGGCTTGAGATAGGGATGTTCGCCGATGACCCCGTCGCCCCTGACTTCCTGGACCTTGCCGTTGGAATCGGTAATCAGCCAATGGCGCTGAAGCAGCTTTGCCGGTATTTCGCCTACGTTGGTGATAGTGATGGTGTAGGCGAAGACATAGCGATCCTCGTCGGGAGCGGATTGCGCCTCGATAAAAAAAGGAGTGGCTTCAACTAATATTTTGTTTTTTTCGTTCATTATTGGATCATATTAGGTTATATATAGTTATTTGATCGTAACTTTTCATTAAACGCAAGCATCTATTCGGCATGAAATATAAAGTCTGCTTTTTAATCCTGTTGCTGTTTTTGTCCCATGCATCTCATGCGGAAGACAGCAAAGATTTGTTTGCGGCGGCCATGACGGGCAAGCTTGAAAGAACAGAGGCTTTGCTGGCGCAAGGGATTGATGTTAACGGTAAAACAGCCAGCGGCCGCACCGCGCTGATGGCCGCAAGTTTTAGCGGCAACGTACAGATCGTTAAATCCTTGCTGGCGTATGGTGCCGACGTCAGCCTTGCGGATAATTCGGGAACGACCGCATTGATGGATGCGCTGGTTTTCGGCAATGAAGAGATCGTCAATTTATTGATTGCCGCCGGAGCCGATGTCAATGCGCTGGATAAGCAAAATGTCACGGTCATGGCCAGGGCCAAAAAGAACGGCCACGAAAACGTCATTAAAATTCTGGAAAAAGCCGGGGCAAAAGAAGAAGCGGAAGTGCCGATAGAAGAAGCGACGGCCAAAGACGGCGCAGCCGGCAAGCCGGCAGAAAAACCCGGCGCTAATCCGCCTCCAGCCAAAAAATAATTTTATTCAGGACAAAACATTGCACATTCATATTTTAGGTATTTGCGGAACATTCATGGGCGGCCTTGCCGTGATTGCCCGGCAATTGGGACATCAGGTCAGCGGTTCCGACCAGAATGTCTATCCGCCGATGAGCACGCAGCTGGAGCAGCAAGGCATCACGTTGATGGAAGGCTATCGGGCCGAAAACCTGGATAGCAAACCCGATCTGGTCATCATCGGCAATGCCCTGTCGCGCGGCAACCCTGAAGTCGAGGCGGTGCTGAACCAAGGGCTGAGATACGTATCCGGCCCGCAATGGCTGGCCGAGCACGTGCTGCAAGGCAAATGGGTGCTGGGCGTTGCCGGAACCCACGGCAAAACCACGACCACCAGCATGTTGAGCTGGATACTGGAGCACCAAGGCTTCAAGCCGGGCTTTTTGATCGGCGGCATCCCGCTGAATTTCGGCATTTCGGCGCGGCTCGGCGAATCCGATTTTTTCGTCATTGAAGCCGACGAGTACGATTCCGCGTTTTTCGACAAGCGCTCGAAGTTTGTCCACTACCGTCCCAGGACCGCCATCCTGAACAACCTGGAATACGACCATGCCGATATTTTCCCGGACCTCGATGCCATTAAAAAGCAGTTCCATCATCTGGTCAGGACTGTGCCCGGCGAGGGCCTGATTATAAGCCCCGAAACTGACGACAATATCAATGATGTCTTAACGATGGGCTGCTGGACGCCGGTCGCCAAGACCTCGATCAATTCAAATTCTCAATGGAACGCCCAACTGATCAACAGCGACGGCAGCAAGTTCGACGTCATCATGGACGGCCAAACCCAAGGCTGTGTCGAATGGCCGCTAACCGGACGGCATAATGTTTACAACGCGTTGTCGGCGATAGTCGCCGCAAAGCACATCGGCATCCTGCCCAAGGATGCAATAGCCGCGCTCGGGCAGTTTAAAAACGTCAAGCGGCGCATGGAAGTGATCGCCAACATTCCTGCCCTGAGCGGTGCCGAAGGGAACGGCGTGACCGTCTACGATGACTTCGCCCATCACCCGACCGCGATACAAACCACGCTGGATGGCTTACGCAAACAGGTGGGCCAGGAGCGCATCATCGCCATCGTCGAGCCGCGCTCAAACACCATGCGTCTGGGCGTGCATACCCAAACGCTGGCGGAATCCCTGGACAATGCCGATCTGGCCATCATTTACCAGCCGGAAGCGCTGGGCTGGAACTTGAGCGAACTGAAGAAATACGCGGGCAACATCGAAATCTGCGCATCGCTCGATGACATCATTGCCAAGCTTAAATTTGAAGCGCGTTACGGCGGACATTTCGTGTTGATGAGCAACGGCAGCTTCGGCGGCATTTATCAGCGCTTACAGGATGAGCTGCGTTAATTTCAATTTATAGATTCACCACAGAGGACACAGAGAACACGGAGTTTTTTATTTGTTTATCTCCGTGTCCTCCGTGTTCTCTGTGGCGAAAGAACTTAAACAAAACCATGCAAATACAACAAGCCCTGCAAGCCCTGCTGAACAGACAAGACCTTAGCTCTGAGCAAATGCGCGAGGTGATGCGCTTTATCATGAGCGGCAACGCCACCGACGCGCAAATCGGCGGCTTCTTGATCGCCCTGCGCTGTAAAGGCGAAACCATCGACGAAATTGCAGCCGCCGCGGAAGTCATGCGCGAACTGGCGACCAAAGTGCCGGTTACAGGCGACCATGTCATCGACACCTGCGGAACCGGCGGCGACGGTGCGAACACTTTTAACATCTCCACGACCTGCGCCTTTGTCGTGGCCGCCGCCGGGGGACAGGTCGCCAAGCACGGCAACCGCTCCGTATCCAGCACTTGCGGCAGCGCCGATTTGCTGGAAGCCGCCGGCGTCAACCTGGATTTAAATGCCGAACAGGTCGCGCGTTGCGTCCATGATATCGGCGTCGGCTTTTTGTTTGCCCCGAAACATCACGGCGCGATGAAATATACCAGCAACGCCCGCAAGGAAATGGGCGTCAGGACCCTGTTCAACCTGTTAGGCCCGTTATCCAACCCGGCCGGAGCGCCGAACCAGCTGGTCGGCGTATTTGCCAAGCAGTGGGTCGAGCCACTGGCGCAGGCGTTGAAAAAACTCGGCAGCCAGCATGTGTTGGTCGTCAATGCCGACGACGGGCTCGACGAGATCAGCATCGCCTCGCCCACAACCATTGCCGAGCTTAAAGACGGCAAAGTCGTTAGCTATATGATTACGCCGGAACAATTCGGTTTTAAGAGGGCCAGCCTGGACGAATTGGCCATTGATGGTGCAGCCTCCAGCCTGGTGATGGTAAAATCGGTGCTGGACAACAAAGCCGGAGCGGCAAGGGATATCGTGGCGCTCAATGCAGGGGCGGGCATTTACGCGGCCAATATCACCGACTCCTTAAGCGCAGGCGTAGAAAAAGCCGGGCAGCTTATTGCCAGCGGCGCGGCAAAAGCCAAATTCGATGCGTTAATCGCTTATTCAAAAACCTTATTAATTAACTAGAAGCCATGACCGATACGCCAGACATCTTAAAAAAAATCCTCGATAAAAAAGCCGAAGAGGTTGCAAGACGAAGATTAGGCATGACCATCGCCAACCTGGAAGAAATTGCCGGCACCGTAGAAAGCCCGCGCGGCTTTTATAATGCCCTGCAAAGCAAGGTATTGGCGAAAAAGCCGGCCATTATTGCGGAAATCAAAAAAGCCTCGCCCAGCAAAGGCGTGATTAGGGAGTTGTTTCAACCGATCGCCATCGGCCAGGATTATGCGATGAATGGCGCGACCTGTTTGTCGGTATTGACCGATAAAGAGTTCTTCCAGGGCTCGGAAGTTTACCTGCAAATGGTCAGGGAACGCTGCCCGCTGCCGGTGCTGCGCAAAGACTTCATGATCGACCCTTACCAGATTTATGAAGCCCGCGCTTTGGGCGCCGATTGCATATTGCTGATCGTCGCCGCATTGGTTGACAGCCAGATGCACGAGCTGGCCGATATCGCCACCAAACTGGGCATGGACGTGCTGGTGGAAGTGCATGATGCCGAAGAACTGCAAAGGGCGCTAACACTGGATACCAAATTGATCGGCATCAACAACCGCAACCTGCGCACCTTTGAAACCTCTTTACAGACAACGCTGGATCTGAAAGCGCAAGTCCCCGCAGATCGCTTGATCATCACCGAAAGCGGCATTCATACCCATGAAGACGTGCAGCTGATGCTGGATAACGATATCTATACTTTCCTGGTTGGCGAAGCGTTCATGCGCGCGGAAAGCCCAGGCCAGAAGATGCGGGAGTTGTTTGGTTTGTAAGATAGGCTTCTGCCTGTTCAAAAGCATGGATGCTTGGAGAGGGTTAATTTTAGTTAACTGATGTTACGCAGTCAGTCGAATTGAGTCTGATCAGTCGATAAGTATCGCTAGCGCGACGGTTATTCAAATCGGGCTCTCGCACCCGAAGGCGAGTTGCTTTCCCTACATCCTATGCTCGCAAAAAGTTCCGGTGTTCGGCGCGGCAAGCGGGAGAAATACAGTCTATGCGCAACATCAGTTAATATGACAAACAAAATTCATTAAACGCCCAAGCTGATTAAATCTGATATTATTTTAGAACTATTGGACGACGCGCGGCTCCGGGCCGAATCTATGAATAACTGTAAACAACATGCTCTAAATTATTTAGAACCATTAATGACCAAGACGAGAAAAATGGCTGAATTATTGGAATTTATTTCTCTCTTTTTCAGAGTTATTTGTCTTTCAGCTAATCTCGCCTTTTTCAAGTTGTTGGGGTTGGTTTTGGCACTGTCTAGCATGAAAACATCCTTAACTGCCTGGTAAAGTTACAAAACATGGATGCCGCAAATCCCATTGGAGTTTTCGATTCAGGCGTTGGCGGCTTATCTGTGTTGCATGAGATTCGCAGGGCGCTGCCGGGTGAAGACCTGTTGTATGTAGCCGATTCGGCCCATGCGCCGTACGGCGATAAATCCCAGCAATTTATCGAGGAACGGTCGATTGCGATTACCGAGTTTTTGATAAGCCGGAACGCCAAGGCCATCGTCGTTGCCTGTAACACGGCAACGGGTGCCGCGATAACGACATTGCGTTCAAGATTTTCCATGCCGATTATCGCGATGGAGCCTGCGGTAAAACCCGCGGCCGCGCACACCAAGTCAGGCGTTATCGGCGTTCTGGCGACCAGCCGGACTTTGGCTAGTGACAATTTCGTCAAGCTGTTTGCGCGCTACGGCGAGGATGCCGAAATATTGGGCCAGGCCTGTCCCGGTTTGGTTGAGCAGGTGGAAGCCGGCGATCTGTCGGGCGATAAAACCCGGCATTTACTTGAAGGGTATGTGCTGCCGTTGCTGGAGCGGGGCGCTGACACGCTGGTGCTGGGTTGTACGCATTATCCGTTCCTGGCGCCGCTGATACAGGAGCTAGCAGGTCCCGGGGTGGCGGTTATCGATTCGGCCGCCGCCGTTGCGCGGCAACTTCGCCATCGGCTTGAAGCCGGCCATTTATTAGCGGATGAGGGCAAGGCAGGCACGGAATGTTTTTGGACCAGCGGCGCAGTGGCTACAGCCCAGCCGCTGGTTTCTCAGTTATGGCGTACGGAGACCGAGGTATGCGCTTTACCGGCATCCGCTGGGCATAAGCCGGAACAGAATTGTCCGATCCGCACGTTGCGCGAGTTAGACCTTCCAGGTTTTTAAAACCTGGAAGGTCTGTCTATCGGCAGGTTTCTCGCCCTAACGCTAGCTAAGCGCCCTACTTACATCGATTTGATCAAAATTATTCACCTGCCGATGTTCCGCCTGCGGATCGGGGGCGCTGTCCCGGACCAGCCAGGTGGTCTGGAATCCGGCGGCTTTGGCGGCATCCAGCTCTTCCTTAATATCCGATAAAAACAATAGCCGGTTCGCCGGGATGTCCAGCTGTTTGGCGATGTTGTCATACGATTGCTGTTCTCTCTTGCCGCCGATATGGGTGTCGAAATAGCCGGAAAACAGCGGCGTCAGGTCACCGTATTCGGTATGACCGAACAGCAGTTTTTGCGCATAGACCGAGCCGGAGGAATAGACATACAAATCCAGCCCGTCGGCTTTCCATGATTTAAGCTTTTCCGCGGCATCGGCATACAGATGGCCTTTGAAATCGCCCTGCCGGTAGCCGGCTTCCCAGATCAGGCCTTGCAAGGACTTTAACGGCGTCACTTTTTTATCTTCGTCGATCCACTGGATCAGTTGGGCGATGATTTGCTCAAGCGATAACTTCGAACCGGCTTCCTTGCAGACGTCGTCCAGCAGCGGCTTTACTTGCGGGTCATCGGCATGGCTCTGGACATAGCCGGCCAGATTGGCTCGGGCATAAGGAAACAGCACGTCCTTGACGAACAGGATCGATGAGGTTGTGCCTTCGATGTCGGTGACGATGGCTTTGATCATGCTAAGCCTGCAACGTATTGGTCAAGAGTCGGGAAGGATTTGGCGATGTCGCTGCCGGTAAAATCGGCCACCCAGCCGTCCGGCGTGGTGAACAGGCGGATACATTTGAACTTGGGATTCTCGCCCATATCGAACCAGTGCGTGGTGTTGGCCGGCACGCTGATCAAATCGCCTTGCTCGCACAATACGGCATACACTTTTCCGTCGACATGCAGGTAGAACAGGCCGCGGCCCTCGATGAAAAAGCGCACTTCAAAATCGCTATGAACATGTTCGGACAGGAATTTTTGCCGGAACGCGGCCTTGTCCGGGTGATCGGGATTCAGGCTGATCACGTCGACGGATTGAAAACCGTATTGCTGTTTCAGGCGGTCGATGGAATCGCTGTAAGCAGCGATCACAGTATCCTGGTCGGCATCGGCGGCCAGTTCGCAGTTGGCGGTCCAGCGTTCGAACTGAACGCCGATCTGGTCCAGATGCCGGCGTATTGCATTAAAGTCAGTGTAAGCGGCACCTGACTGCGGTTGGTTATCGGGATAAACGGTTAAAGCGCTCATAGTCTTCTGGCTCCGTGCAGTTTTAATTCACAATCAAATAAAAATTCCAGCGCCTCAAGATGGCGCAACGTTTCCTGTACCGAGCTGCCCCAGGTATAAAGCCCGTGCCCGGCAATGATGTAAGCATAAATGGCACCATGTTGGTCCATATACTGTTCCACTTGACTAGCCAGGCGGGGGATATCCTGGTCGTTGGCAAAAATCGGTATCACAACCCGGCTTTCATGGGTATCGATGCCGGCCAGGGCTTTTAACAGCTCGTAGTCTTCCAGCACGATTTCGGATTTGAAAAGCCGCGAGCACAGCGTGGCATTGATCGAGTGCGGGTGCAGTACCGACTGAACTTCCGGGAAGCGTTTATACAAAGAGGTATGCAGCAGTGTTTCCGCCGACGGTTTTTTGCCGTCCAGGGAGTTGGCATCGGCGTCAATCAGCATGATATCGTCCAATTGCAGGCGGCCTTTGTGCTTGCCGGAAACGGTAATCGCAATGTTGCCGTCAGGCAGGCGTGCGGAAAAATTACCGCTGGTTGCCGGCACCCAGCCTTTGCTGTCAATAAATTGGCCGGCATCAATCAACTGATTGGCCAGTTTGAAAAAGTCTTCGGAATAAGTCATGTAATCGATGAATAAGGTTATTAAATGCGATATGGATTATCACCACAGAGGACACGGAGAACGCAGAGCTTTATTTCTTCGCGTTCTCCGTGTCCTCTGCGGTAAATATAAAATTAACTGGCGCTTAACCGAGAGCGGGTTCGGATCGGCTGACTTGCCATTCCTCCGGCGCTTGCCATTCCTGCACCCACGCGGCAAGTTCAGAGGCCGGCATGGGTTTGGCAATGCCGTAGCCTTGCGCATGGGTGCAGCCCATCTGCATCAGGGCGATGCCGTGCTGGATCGATTCCACGCCCTCGGCAATGACTTGGCGCCGGAAAGATTCAGCCAAGCCGATAACGCCCTGCACGATTGCCAGATCATCTTCATCATCCAGCATATTGCGCACGAAAGTCTGGTCGATTTTAAGGGTTTCCGCAGGCAGGTGCTTGAGGTAGCTCAGCGACGAATAGCCCGTTCCGAAATCATCCAGCGCAAATTGTACGCCGAGTGTCTGGCAGTCTTTAATGACCTGGGAGGTCAGCGATAAGTCCAGTAAGGCCTGGGTTTCCAGTATCTCCAGCTCAAAATCGGACGGCTTGATGAAGGGATGGCGCTCAAATGCAAAATACAGTTGCAGCACAAAATCGTCCGATTGCAGCGATCGGGCGGTAATATTGACGCTGATCTGGAGATTTAAGCCCAACCGTTGCCAGTTATGCATGTGTTGCAACGCCTTGTCGATAACCCAGGCATCGAGCCGGGTGACAAGGTCATGGTTTTCAAGCAGCGGCAAAAAATCGCAGGGCATGATCAGGCCGCGGTCAGGATGCCGCCAGCGTATCAACGCTTCCGCGCCTAGTACGATGCCTTGCTGCATGTCGACTTTAGGCTGGAAATACAGTTCGAATTCCTCGTTTTCAAGCGCCTGTTCAATCCGGTTTAGCGTCTCGCGATGCGAATGAAGCTGGCGGTCCAGTTCCAGGTTGTAAATATGGAAGCAGTTTTTGCCTTCCTGTTTGGCCTGATACATGGCCTGGTCGGCATGCCGCAGCAGCGTGTCCGGGTCGGTATTATCGTCGGGATAAATACTGATACCGATACTGGCGGATACCGAAACAGCCTGGTTGTGCAAGGTAACCGGCCTGCTGATGACTTCCAGCAGCCGGTTCAGGGTGGTTTCGCAATCTTCAACTTTTTGCAGTCCCAGCAATAAAAACACGAATTCATCGCCGCCCAGACGGGCAAGGGTATCGCCTTCGCGCAGGGAATTTTTAATGCGCAGGGCAATTTCTATCAGCAGTTGGTCGCCCGCTTCATGGCCCATTTTATCGTTGACCGGTTTGAATCCGTCCAGGTCAAGATAGCCAACGGCCATCAGGCAGTTGTCGCGTTTGGTTTGAGCGAAGGCAAGATGCATGTGGTCCGCCAACAGAATGCGGTTGGGCACGCCGGTAAGCGGGTCATAGTGAGCCATGAATTCCAGCTTGCGCTCCTGCTCTTTAAGCTGGGTAATGTCCGAAGATGTGCCGATGTAATGGGTGATTTTACCCTGCCGATCGGCAACCGCGGAAATAGTCAGCCATTCGGCAAAGATTTCCCCGCCTTTCTTGCGGTTCCAGACTTCGCCTCGCCAGAAGCCCTGACGGCCAATGGTTTGCCACATGTTGTCGTAGAAGCTGGCGTCGTGAAGGCCCGACTTCAGCAAGCTTGGCTTTTTGCCCAGCACCTCGTCCCGCGAATATCCTGTTATGTTGTTAAATGCCGGGTTCATATCGATAATATTGCCTTTGGCATCGGTAATCAGGATGCCTTCCTGCGTGCTTTCAAAAACACTGGCGGCCATGCGCTGTTCTTCTTCGACCTTTTTCCGTTTGCTGATTTCGCGCCGCAAACGCATATTCCAGGTGACAATAAAAGCAAGCAGCAACAGCGCCGCGGCTAAATAGAGCAGGGCGGTTTCGGTTTTAACGCCCGGCTCATACTTCAAGCTCATCCAGCGGTTCTGGATGGCATCTTTTTCAGCTTGGGGAATGCTGGCCAGCGCTTTGGCAAGCAGACCGGCCAGCTCAGGATTAGCCTTGGTGGCGGCCATGCGGTGGTAGCTTTTATAGTTGGTATCGCCGGAAAAGTTCAGGTTAAGCATGCCTTCACGTTGAATCGCATAGTTGGCCGAAGCGGCATCGCCAATATAGGCATCCGCTCTGCCGCTGCTGACCATAGCCAAGGCATCGTGCACATTTTCAGTAGCTGTCAGGCGTATTTTAGGGTAATCATGCATCAGCAGTTCTTGCATGAAGTAGCTTTTTTCCAGAGCAACCTGTTTACCATTGAGCCGATCCAGCGTACCGATAAAGCCGTTGCCGCTATCGCTGATAATGATCGCGGGCGTGTCGAGATAAGGTTCCGTGAAAAATAAATAGCGTTCGCGGTCGGGCGTTTGGTTGGCGTTGGCGATCATATCCAACTCGCCGCGCTTGGCCATTTCCAGTATTTCAGGCCAGGATTTATCCTTGATGAGGTCAAGCTTCACGTCAAGCCGCTGCCCGACCAAGGCAATATAGTCAGCGCTCAGGCCGACGTAATTACCTTTGGCGTCAATCCATTCATATGGCGCAAAATCGCGGTCTATGCCTACCCGAATAACCGGGTGGGCCTGTAACCAGGCCTGTTCCTCCGGGGTTAAATCAAGTGCGCCGGATTTTGTCTGGCCGTAAACAAAGCCGTCCAGATTATCGATGGACTTTATCAGGCCCAGTTGCAGATAAGTGTCGGCGATGCGCTGGAAACGCCTAGTGTCGGTATGGCCGACCGGAACGCTCTCCGGTGAAATCATCTTTACCGTTTCCTGCGCCTCAAAGCGCAGGTGCTCTGCGGAAAGCCGGTTGCCGGGATTGTATTTGCTGAGAATGATCCTGATCAGTTCGTCCTGGTGTTTGAGGGCGTAATCCCAGCCTTTGAGCGAGGCGCGCAGGAAACGCCGGACTCTTTCCGGATGTTGGTTTATTTCCTGTTCCGTAGTGAACAGGTTGTCGCTCAAAAAATCCACGCCGTAATTACGGGGATTGATGATGTTGATTTCGACGCCTTTGTTTTTGAAATAATCAATCTGGTCGGTCAGATAACTGACCATCGCATCCGTTTTGCCGTTGATCAGGTCATCGGGGTTGAAGGTATTGTCCAAATGGACAAGCTGATCTCTGGTAACACCTGCTTCATAAAGCATGGTAAGCAGCGGCGCATTGTCGTAATTGTCCTCCATGACCCGTTTGCCTTTAAGTTCATGGGGGCCGACGATGCCGGAATTCTTTAAAGTGATATAGACGAGCGGACAATGCTGGAAAATCGAAGCCAGAACCACGACCGGCTTGCCGACAAGCCGCTGTTCCAGCAGGCTGGTATCGGCCACGCCGTATTGGGAGTCGCCTTTTAGCACTTGCTCAATATTGTTGATGCCGCGGATACGTTCGCGGAAAGTAACATCCAGCTGTTCTTCAGCGTAAAAGCCTTTTTCCTTGGCCGCATAGTAGCCGGCAAACTGGAACGAATGTAACCACTTGAACTGCAAGGAAACCTTTTCGGCAGGCTCCGCGAATACGTACGAAGAACAAAGTGCCAGAAACAATAAACTCGCCAACCGTAACAAGGACATAGGCATCAGGGTGTGAAAACTTGTAATTCTAGCATTTTGGTACCGGTAATAGAGTGCGTCTGTAATTTAATACCGCGGTTTTGGAAAAGTAACGCGTGAAATTATCGAAAAGCATTATCGGCAAATTGCCCAGGCTTTTATAAATATTGATTTTAAATCAAATATCCCTATAGTTTGCCGCTGCAAAACAACCAACTTTTAGAGAATATTATATGCAACATTTTCGTCTTTCTTTTTTTATCACCGCAATCTGCTTGGGGGCAGCATTTTATTGGGGAGGAATAATGGGAGCTTTTATCGCCCTTATTCTGGGAGTTCTCGAAGTCAGTTTATCATTTGATAACGCGGTTGTTAACGCATCAATTTTAAAGCGCATGGATGACCGCTGGCAGAAATATTTTCTAACCTGGGGGATTTTGATTGCCGTTTTTGGTATGCGCCTGCTGTTTCCGATCGTGATTGTTTCGGCTGCCACCGGCATCGATTTTATGGGCGTCACCGAGATGGCGTTAAAGGACACCGCGACTTATGCCAAGCATTTAGAAGAGTCGCATGTGCAGATTGCGGCATTTGGCGGCATGTTTCTGCTGATGGTGTTTTATTCGTTCATCTTTGATGAAACCAGGGAATTGCATTGGCTGGGTTATGTTGAAAGAAAAATGTCCTCGTTTGGAAAACTTGAAGCCATTGAAATCATCATGGCCTTAGGTCCGCTGTTGATTATCCAGAACTATCTGCCCGAGGAAATTCGTTTGGACGTCATGGTTGCCGGCGTCACCGGAGTCATTTTATATGTGATCGTAGACAGTCTAGCGGCCTTGTTTGAGCATGAGGAAGAAGGCGAAGAAGTTGTTGCCGTGCTTAAGAAAAGCGGCCTGATGAGTTTCATTTATCTTGAAGTGCTGGATGCGTCGTTTTCATTCGACGGCGTGATTGGCGCGTTTGCGATTACCCAGGATGTGGTCATCATCATGCTGGGCTTGGCTATCGGCGCGATGTACGTACGAAGCCTGACGGTCTACCTGGTGCGGAAAGGCACGCTGGATGAATATGTGTTTCTGGAGCATGGCGCTCATTACGCCATTGGCGTGCTGGCGGGCATCATGCTGGTCAGCATAACCCGCGAAATCCCTGAGGTTGTCACCGGTTTGACGGGCGCTTTATTGATAGCCTTGTCGGTGATTTCGTCGATTCGTTATAGAAAAAAGCAGGCAGGTTAATTCTCAGTTTCAAGCACAGAACAACCCTCTATATACAATACTGTTGACGTAAGTAGTGTAAAGCCCTCTCCAGAGGGAGAGGGTTGGGTGAGGGGAAATCAAAATAAGGAAGAAAGTTTACTTAATCTCATTCCAACCTTCTCGGCAACTGCTCCTGCGCTGCCTAAAACGCCTACTGTTGGTGCACTACTGCCTACATCCATGTAGGCGCATCCCTCAGGGAGAAGGGGTACGTACTCTTGTCAACAATCCATATATCCCGCCTTCCAGTGTTATCTTCATAATTCTTGCACATTTATTGATAATAATATGCTATCTGTTAAATGGGCACGTCCATGCATAAAACAATTCGAGCCAAGTTATTTTTAACCTTCCTGCTGACAACGCTTCTTGTCGTTTTAGGGATGTATATTTTCATGCGCTGGTCTTTGAACCGGGGCTTCAATGAATTTATCGAAACGCGGCAGCAGGAACAAGTCACCAACCTGGTTGAAGAGCTTGGCGAATACTATGCAGACAACCAGGACTGGAGCGGTTTGGCAGGAGACAAGCGCAAATGGATTGATTTATTGTGGCAATCCAATCCCCGCCGGTCTCACCGGCCGCCCGCATGGCTCATGCAAGCGCGAACGGAAACCGATGATAGTTGGCCGCCGGCATTGCCCGAGCCGCATCATAAAAAGTTTTTCATCCCTCTTGAACTGCGCGCGATGCTGTTGAATGCGGATAAGACGATTATTTTCGGACGACAAGACGCTGTTCCGCAATTATCCCTGCAACCTATCCTGTATCAGGAAAAAACGGTGGGCTTTCTTGGACTCTTGCCCGGCAAGGCCGTCAATCAGGCCAGTGAAATCCGCTTTATGGAACGTCAGTCCGAATCCTTTATCTGGATTGCCCTGTTAATGATTGTTCTGTCCGCCGGCCTGGCCTTGTTGCTGGCTTACATACTGGGCCGGCCGCTCAAGCGCATCACCACGGCGGCAAAGGCGCTTGCGGTGGGAAGTTACGATATTCGCCTGCCGGTCGAATCTAAAGATGAGCTGGGCGAGTTGGCGCGCGACTTTAACGACATGGCCGCGGCCCTGGAACAGTCGGAACAGGCAAGGCGGCGCTGGGTGGCGGATATTTCCCATGAACTACGCACGCCTTTAACCGTATTGCGCGGCGAACTGGAGGCCTTGCAGGACGGCATAAGGCCCTTGACCCGCGAGGCAATCGATTCACTGTTCGGCGATGTGATGCGGCTTAACCGTTTAACCGAAGATTTGTATCAATTATCGCTGTCCGATCAAGGCGCGTTAAGTTACCGCAAAGTTCATGTCGATCCGGTAGCGATATTAGAAGAAAATCTGGCCGCGTTAAAACCGGAATTCCAAAGCAAACACATTGCTATCAACTGGACCAATAACTTGACAGGCCCGGTCAGTATTTACGCCGACCCGGACCGTTTATCCCAGCTTTACCGGAACCTGCTCAACAACAGCAACAATTACACCGACAGCAACGGCGAACTGGACATTACCGTGTTTCGGATAGGCGATAAACTGGTGCTCGATTTTTCCGACAGCGAACCGGGCGTGCCCGAGCACGAACTCCCCAAATTGTTCGACCGCTTTTACCGCGTAGAAAGCTCGCGTAGCCGCCATCATGGCGGTGCCGGCCTCGGTTTGGCGATATGCAGTAATATCGTCGAAGCGCATGACGGCACGATACAAGCGCAACCATCGCCTTTAAAAGGGCTGACCATCCGCATCGAATTACCGATTAGCTCATGAGCCATATCCTGATTGTAGAAGACGAGTTAAAACTGGCCCGGCTGGAAGCGGATTACCTGCAAAATGCCGGTTTTGACACCGATTGCCTGAGCAACGGCTTGGAAGTGTTGCCGTGGCTTAAAGCCAATCATACCGATTTAATTTTGCTGGATTTAATGCTGCCCGGTCGCGACGGCCTGGATATTTGCCGTGAACTTAGAAGTTTCAGCGCCGTGCCGATTATCATGGTAACGGCGCGGATTGAAGAAATAGACCGCTTGCTCGGCCTGGAACTGGGCGCCGACGACTATATTTGCAAGCCGTTCAGCCCGCGCGAAATGGTCGCGCGCGTTAAAGCCGTGCTGCGCCGGCAGCATCCGCAAACAGTCGATGCGCCGGTGGGTGTCTTGAAATTGAAGCTGGATCCCCACAGTTTCCGGGTATCTGTCGAGGGACATGAAGCCGAATTAACCCTGGTCGAATTTCAGCTGCTGCAAGTTTTGTATCAGCAGCCAGGACGCATCTTTTCCCGTTCAAAATTGATGGACCTGATTTACCAGGATCAACGCATCGTCTCCGACCGGACCATCGACAGCCATATCAAAAAACTCAGGAAAAAACTGGCCGATATAGTGCCGGGCCGAGAGCTGGTTCATTCGGTTTACGGCGCCGGCTATCGCTACGATCCACAGGATAAAGTCTTTGATCCTAAACCGAGCAGTTATTGAGCCATCCAAAATCCCGTTCGTCCTGAGCCTGTCGAAGCCTGCCATGAGCTTGTCGAATGGGGTGAGCGGGATTTTGGATGGCTCAGCGAATGAGTGGATACGTGAAAAGCCGTTCATGCTTCGACAAGGCTCCCCTGAGTAGCAGCCGAAGGGCTCAGCACGAACGGCTTTTCACTGGCCCCAACTGCTCTTTTTTAGGTTGATTGAAAGTTTCACAATGTTTGCACATTGTCTTCAAATTGTTTGCGTTTTTCATTGTTAAAGTAAGCCTCAAGAACAGGAGACCACTGTTCTGTAACCCCTAACCAACGAGAGCAGACATGAACAAAAAAATCATCACCATCGCACTGGCCTTAGCCCTTCCTTTAACAGTTGCCGCATATCCCGGAGACAAAGGCGATTTTGAGGGACATCATGGCAACAGAGTCGAACGTCTGGCCAAAAAACTGGATTTAAATGCCGAGCAAAAAAGCAAAGTGGAAGTCATCTTCAAGGAACAGCACGAAAAGCTGAAAGCCATCCATGAAGAAACCCGTGCGCGTCTACAGGAAGTTCTTACCAAAGAACAAATGACAAAAATGGATGAAATGAAAAAACAACGCCACGAACAATGGCAAAAGAAACATCAAGAAGGTCAAAAAGCGCCCGAAGAAAAGAAGTAATTTTGTAACGATTCGGCGCGAAGCTCAAAACTCCTCTCCTGATGGATGCCTACATGGATGTAGGTAGTAGAGCAATGCAGGAGCAATTGCCGAGAGGGTAGGGTGAGGAGAATCAAAATTTTTAGCTTTCCACAATTGATTGGGTTGCAATTTCCGCAACCCAATCAATGTACGGACTTTACAGTGAAACCGAATTACTCTGCTAATTGCTGAATGCCGTCCAGATACCATTTAGGCTGGACGCTGACTTTCGGCTTGATGAAATGCCAGACTTCCCGGACTTGGCCGGCCTGGGCATCGCGGTCTTCGCGCATGATCGTATCAAACAGCACCACGGCTTCAAGTTCCGAACCCACTTCCCGGACTTCCAGCAGTTCCGCTTCCAGTTTCAGTATTTCAGTGCGGTTTTCGGCAGTAGATGCTTTAAGCTGATCCTGTATCTCGGCAAATACTTTATCCGTTGTTAAACCTCTGATTTCGGCAAGATCGCGTTCATCCCAGGCTTTTTGCAGATTGGCAAAAGCGATCTTGGCGCCGTCCAAAAAGGCCTTTTGGTCAAAGCCGGCCGGAACAGCCGCAGTGCCAAAGTTAGCGTCCTGTTGCATGGGTTGGCTCAATGGCTCGGATGAACCGGCATTATTTTTATTGCCGAACAGAATATCCGTATTAAAACCGGCCGGGCCAGTCTGGCTTGATTGCGGCTCTTGATAGCTGGTTGGCTCCTGATAGCTGTTATCGGCAGTCCGGTGATAGGCCGGCTGTTGTACAGAGCCCGCTTTTTTAGCGGCGAATAATTTGTACAGTAAAAAGGCAATGCCGCCGAAAATTAGAATGTCCAGAAAGTTAATGCCTTGAAAGCCGCCGCCGTGG